>Ga0310696_10009974_pt1 | contig 10961 bp, 8 predicted proteins | sample AusTroGonzalo_MG_4_FD_203885 | JGI IMG/M metagenome (GOLD analysis project Ga0310696, IMG submission 203885) | Bovine rumen microbial communities from tropical cattle in Woodstock, Queensland, Australia - Gonzalo_02 (v2) (version 2) | ecosystem: Host-associated > Mammals > Digestive system >...
CGTGAAGCCGGGCTCCACGCCCTTCGTCTTGATCTCCTCGAGGAGGATGGCGTTCGTGTCGGACTTGTCGATGCTCATTCCGACGCCGAGCTTGCCCTGCCTGACCTGGTCCTCCACGGACGTCGCGCCGGCCTCGAGTATGGTCTTTAGGTTCCTGAGCCCCGTCGCCTCGCGCTCGCCCACCTCCGTCTCGACGGACTTGCGCTGGCCGAACTCGTTCGTCTTGATCGCGTCGTCCTTGCTGTTGCGGAGCTTCTCGATCGCATTGTTGATCTGGCGCGCGGCGAGAGCCGAGAGGTCCTCGGGCTTGTTGCACTCCGCAAGGCCGATCTTTTCGATTGGCGTGTTGCGGACGATGCTGCGCACGGCCTCCGCGTCCTCGGAATTCAGCTCCATCATCTTCGGCGAGTTGCGGAGCTGGCGTTCCACCTCGCCTTGGTAGCGGGTCTGGCGGATGGTCGGCAGGCTTGAGAGCGTCCGCTGGATGTCGCACGCGCGAAGCGACTTGTTTAGCTGGCTGCGCGCGCCGACGATGGCGTCGAAGGCGTGGGCTCCGAGCGAGCCGTACTCGTTCTGAAGCACATTCCTGAAGGCCTTCATCGTCGCGTTGTTCGCGACCTTCCCCTGCGAGAAGAAGAAGTTGCCGAGGCGCGCGGTCGCGTCCTTGCCCTCTCCGCTGACGAAGATGTCGCGGTTGCCGAAATGCGTCTGGCTGGCCAGACTGCGGAACGAATCAACATTCAATGGCACAAGTTCTGCTCCCTTTCTTTGGCTGTCTTTACAGTTTCCACACCTTGTCTACACGCACCGCGGCAAAAGGTTACACAGCAGACAAACTGCCATAAAGCCGCCGATCGGGAATGGATCCAATTAGATTTCCATGCATTCATGCGCGGATCATCGACCCCGAGAGGTGCAGATGACGCTCGTCATTCCCGTGCGGGGCGGATTCTTCCGGCTCTCCGCCGGACAGAAGGCGCCGTATCCTCTCCGTCCAGATGTCGCAGAGCTGGAGAATCTTCTCAATAGTATGGATGAAGCCATCGACGTCCTTCGCCGCCTCCTCGAGGTCGAAGAAGTAGTTGTATACGACCGTCTCCGTCTCCGGCTCTACGGCGAAATAGCCTCCGCCGGTGTCCCTTCCGAAGAGCCCGCCTACGAGAAGGTCGCGGTAGACGGCCTTGGAGGCGTCCGCCGGCAGCGCCGTCACCTCTACGAAGCAGAGCACCCGCCCCGTTGCCTCGACGAACTGGAGGTTGACGTTGTACTTGTCGTCCACGCGGACGCTGACCAGGCCCGTCTCGTCGGGCGTCAATGCATCCACGCCAGAGGCCTTTCTGACTTCGGCGAGGAATTTGATGTAGTCGTCTTTTGCAGCCATGTTTTCCTGTCTCCCGTTACAACAGCCATACGACCGGCTCACACTCTCTGCAGAAGCTCCGCCAGTTTCTCGATTGTCACCGGCTTCAGCATAAGGGCGTCAAATCCCTGTTCCCTGTAGGTCGTGCGCGCCTCCACATCAGCGGTGATTGAGCACACCTTCAAATGCGCGAGGCGCTCGTCGTCGCGAATCCGCCTGATGAGTTCGGACCCGTCCATGACCGGCATCCACATGTCGGACATTACGAGGTCGAACGACTGGTCCTTCTCCAGCACGTCCAAAGCGGCCCTGCCGTCCACCGCAAGCTCGATGTCCGTTATGCCGATCTTCCTCAGCATGGCCTTCAGCACGGCGCGGTTGACGGGCGAGTCGTCCACGACGAGGACGCGCCTCGGCAGGTCGGCCGCCTTGGGCGCTGTCGCCGAGGGATTCGACCTCCCGTCGCTCTCCTCCATGTTGGACGCGACGGACACCGGCACCCTTGTCTGTATCTTGAACCCCTTACCGGGCGCAGTCTCGATTGAAACCGTGCCGTTGGCCAGTTCGACGAGCTTTTTGCAGATCGCGAGGCCTAGTCCGCTGCCTTCTGTGCGGTTCTTGATGTCGGCCTGCACGAACGGCTGCATCAGAGACTTCGCCTTCTCGGCTGACACGCCCTTGCCGTCGTCCGCCACCGTCGTCGTCATCACCCCGTCCGCGTATTCGACCTTGACGCGGATCGTGCACGGCCCCGCATACTTGACCGCGTTGCCTATGAAATTGAACATCAGCTGCTTGAACCGATGGGGGTCCACCATGAAACGCCGCGTGTCCGGCACCTCCGCGATAATCGTCTGCTTCTTCGCCCTCGCCATCGGCTCGAACATCGGAACCATGTCGCCGATGAGCTCTTTGATGTTCGTAGGTTCGAGGCTGAACTGCATCTTGCCGAGATCCATCTTCGAGAGGTCGAGGACGTCGTTGATGAGCTGCAGGAGCGTCTTGCCGCTCGTCACGATCATCTTGATGTACTGCTTCGCCTCATTGCCCGACACACCGCCGGCCTCAAGGAGTTCGGAAAACCCGATGATCGCGTTGAGCGGCGTGCGGATGTCGTGCGACACGGCAGAGAAGAAGTAGCTTCTCGTCTTTTCCGCCTCGATCACGCGATCGCGCTCTTCCTTCAGGCGAATGGCGGCGGAATGCCGGTCGAGAGCGAGCGTAAGAACGTCGGCCGCGATCTTGAGCGTGCGTCTGTCTTCGTCCGAAATTTTCTGCTGCTTCTTCACATAGTGCAGCGCTATGCCGCCCCAGGGCTTTCCGTCGCAGTACACGACGACGACCTCGAGAGACTTGGCGGGGCAGTCGGACGGAATCGCCGTGACGCGCTGCCCCTTGGCGTCCTTCAGTTCGATGATGTGGTCGGCATCCTCCACAGGCGGAATCAGGAGCTTGTAGAACGAACACCCCTCGCAGCGATTCGGGCATGTCTTGAGCTCTTCCCCCGGGAAGAGCAGGCGATGGTCTCCGTCGACAGAATGGATCGCTATGTAGTCGCACTCTGTCAGCGCCAGCAGCCGGTGCATCGTAAGGTCGATCAGCCCCGGCAGATCGTCCTTCGAAAGAGCGTAGGAGAGCGTGTCGATTCGGAATTTCTGGTGCGCCTGCATACGGGCGATCGTCTTCGCGTTCCGATCCCTGCCGTAGGCGATTGCCAGGAACTCCAGCGCGGTCAGCAGACCGCGTGCGACCTTGTCCATGTCGTGGCTGTGCGACTTCGTGTAGTCGACCACCATCCGCCACAGGCCGTCGCCATCCTTGAACTGCGCAATTACGGACGACTTCATCGGACAGTACCGCGGCAGATTCATGTCCGGTAAGGGATCCCCTTCCCGGACGATCACCGTCTCGCTTTCGGCGAAGAAGTCTGGAGGCAGGCTCTTCTCGAAGTTTGCCGAAACCTTCGCGCAGTTGCGGCAGCGCTCCGGCGCGTCCTCGCCGAACCAGTCGCTTCGGGAGCCGTCCCCGGCGCAGAGCATGAGATGCTGCGCACCGGTGATTTCGCACACCTTGCTGCCGATGAAGTCCCTGATCTTGGCATAGTCCTGGTGCCGGAACATGAACTCCACCACCTCGCTCTTGAGGTTCGTTATCTTCAGCGCCACGGTGAGGTCGTGGTATGTCGATATCCTCTCGATCGTCGTGACGATTACGAGAGCGGCGCGCCGCATGAAGTCCGCCAGCGGCCTTGAGAGGCTCCGGCCCTCGTTGTAGCCGACGCAGAGGACGCCTACGAGCCTGCCTTCGTTGCGGACGCCGAAGCAGTGCAGGATCTTAAGCTCGGCGAGGCAGGCCGGCAGCGAGTCCTCGAGGACCGACTTCGACCTGATCCAGTCGAACTCGCCGTCGTTGAACGTGACGATTGAGCTGGTCTTCAGCCGCGCGTCGAACACCCGTCCCAGCACGGAATCGATGGTCCAGCGCTGCGTGTTCGTCCATCCGCTGCGGACCAGCAGGTTGTCCACGCTGACCTCGCCGCTGCCGTCCGGATGTATCTGCACAATGTAGCAGAGATCTGCGTCCATGCGCTTCTGGACGATCTCCAGCATGTGCTTCGGGTGGGTCTTGCTGACGTCCTTCTGGAGCTCGACAAGGGAGCGCTCGAACTCGCGCTCGTTCTCCTCGTATTCGTTCTTCCCGCCGACGACGTCCTGGATGGCCATGTCGCGTTCGTGCAGCCTGTGGTATACGAGGAGCAGGTTCGCCGCCGCGTGGATGCAGTATACGATCTGGCCGGAGAACTCCACGCAGGGCTTTCGGACAAAGTCGAACCCAACGAATCCGACCACCTCGCCGCTGGCCCCGACGATAGGCGTCGCGATCAGGGACTTGATGCCCTGCGGCGCCAGCCATTTGCGCGAACCGGCGTCGATGGCGTCGATGTCCGTGAAGCGGAAGTCGCGCCCGGCGGTAATGCAGGCGTTGAAGTCCTCGAGGGTGGCAAGGTCGCACGTCTGCTGCCCGCTGATCATCGACTCGATTCCGTCGGCGCACCATTCGTGGGTATTGGTGCACATGGAGGACTTGCCGGGCTCCCAGAATCTGTAGGCGTAGCAGCGATCTGCATTCACGGCGCGGCCGATCGTCTCGAGGATAATGCTTGCAGAATCCTCGTCCGGAGAGGCCTTGACCACGCGCTTCAGCAGCGAGGTGAGCATCGCATGGTCGTCATGCCGGGGGCTTACGGCGCCGTTCTCGTTATCTTTCATTTCCAAAAGCATAAAATCACTCATTCAGGGGGAAAAGCGAATCGAGAAGCTGCTCCGCCGGAGTGCGGGCGCCCTTCTTTGCGTTGCAGTCCCGGCAGCATGGCACGCAGTTCCCGCGCGTGGACCTGCCGCCACGCGCCACTGGAACGACATGGTCGAGCGTGAGGTTCTCCGCGCCTACCTGGCGATGGCAGTAGTGACACACGCCCTTCGCCACAAGCGCGCGCCACCAGTCGGTCGCGCGCAGAGCGCGGGCCTTTTCGCGCTCTCGCCTTATATGCGCCTGATCGGCGCGGATGTCTATCCATGACGACATAAGAACATCTCCGCCGGCGCGCGCTCAGTCGATGATTATCACAGAATCGTCCATTTCCTCGTCCGGCGACGCGGCGGGACCGGGCTCGGCGGCGCCTTCAGGCGGCATGTACAGCTCGTTGAACACCTTGCGCAGCGCGTCGATGCGGCGCATCTGGCGTTCGAGGGACCAGAGGACGAAATGCCACTTCGGATGGAAGCCGTATCGCGGCGGAAGGTGCGGGGAGAAGCCCTCGAACTGGTCGCGCCGCACGGTGAAGGCCCACTCCATGGCGCGAGTCCTGTGCTCGAAGCCGGCGAAGAAGCGCTCCCCCAGGGTCTTCGCGTCCACAACCACATGACGCGAGGCGAAGTCCCGGAGCGTGGCGGCGTACGAACCGAGATAGAAGCTGGCGATGGCGTGGAGATTCTCCTCGGAGAATGATATGTCGGGCCAGCCGAACGAGCCGCGCACGGAGCACGTCGAGACGGAGAGCGGCATGAGCCGCCCGGCCTTGATGTCATACCCGAAGGCGTATATCTCCTTGCCGACGCCATAGAGGCAGGACTTCCGCGAGGCGTCGTACTTCTTCATCGCCATGTTCTGCGCGGCGGAGTCGCCCATCAGGAAGGCGAGCTGCTCGATCACCTGCGGGTCCTCCCCCGCCTCGGCTCCGCCGAACTCGCCGGCCAGCTGGAAGTAGTTGGCCGGAATGTCCCACAAAGGCTCCCCTTCGCAGCGGGAGCGGATGTAGAAGTCCAGCGTGCGGCGTCCCTCGTGGGCCCGGCGCCGCAGAAGCCTGTACTGGGCCAGACCCACTCCGAGAGCCTTGAACCCCTCCACGCGGGCAAGCACATAGCTGCCGTAGCCGCGGCCGGCGTGGGAGAGCCGCTTCTCCACGAGGGAGGCCACGCACGGACGGCGGTTCGTCTTGTAGACGATCTCCCTCGTAGCGCCCTGGCCGATGGGGGAGGCGTCGGCGTCGTCGGCGCGGAGTTCGTAGACGTTCGCGTACTCCACGTACTCGTCCTTGCTCATCAGGCCGCGGATGTTCGAGAGCAGCACCTCGCTGCGCGAGTCGCATCCGGGGTGGAAGCGAGGGCGGCCGTCGACGAACGTCGCGCCGGGCAGGGCCGTCCGCCTGTCGTCGAAGGCAGGCGTGGCGCCCTCTCCCATCACGGAGTATATCTCGCCGGTGATGTACATGTACAGAGTGCGGACGAAACCCGGCGAAGCGTCGTCCGCCAGCTCCGCGCGCGTGAGGTTCGCCTTGTAGTAGGCGTCAATCTCCGCGAAGGTGGCCAGCGCCGACTCCTGCGAGACGCGGCCGAGGACGATTCCCTCCATCAGCAGCTCCAGCTTCGGCACGAGCCACTCCAGAGCGGTTCCGCGCTTGAGGCCGAAGAACTCTATCTCGTGGTGGCCGTGGTACTTTGGCTGGCGCGTGAACGACGTCGTGTGTCCTTCGAAGATGCTGACCAGCTCGCGCACGCCGGCCTTGAACGCGTCGAAATCCTGCGCGCCGCGCTCGCCTATGCGGTGGAAATCGGCGTAGGAGAGGAAATGCACGCCTCGCGAGCCGTGGTAGTACCGGGTGGCGCAGGAAATGCGCTTGCGGCTGGCCGCGAGCGCGGCGGACATCTCGGCGTCCGTCCACGCAAGAGGCTTCACCCGCCACTCCTGCCCGAGCGCACGGTAGTGCTCGAGCGTCTGCTCGTTGCGGTCGAGAAACACGACAGCCCCCAGCCCGAGACCGAGCGTCCCCAGAAGCCAGCCGTCCAGCGCCACCAGCCTTCTGCACGACACGTCGCGCTGCGAGAGCTCCAGCTTTCCGCCCGTGACGTTGGCGCAAAGAACCGCCTCCGTCATGACCTTGCCCCTCCGCGCGGACGATATGCGCGCGAGGTCCCAGAAAGATCCTCCCAGAAGCGGCAGCGCGGCGACGGCGTGGTTTCCGGTCGTGACCGTCATCACATGCCCGCGGGCGCCGGGCCGCAGATCCTTCTTGTCCACTATCAGAACGGACGCCCGGGCGTCGAGGTCGCCCCACACTCCGTCTTCGAACACGAACGTGTCCGCGCCCAGATCATACGCTCGGAAGACCCGGTCGCGCCCCATCGAACGCGTCTCGACCTTGCCGGGCCGACGCGACGCGCTGCGGCTCAGCCGGCGCAGAAGTGTCTTGACGGACTCCTTCAACGCCCGTCTCCGTCGGCTTCGTGGTGGTGATGGTGATGGACTATCCCGAGGCGCATCTCCTCGCGCGCGATCAGATCCTCGGCAAGCGCCCCGACGGCGTCAAGGCCCGCGTCGTCCGCCGCCGACAGCAGATTCACGAGCGCCCCCAGCACGTGCTTCCCGAACGAGGTCTGCCCCACGGACGCCAGCCTCCCGAACGCCCCCAGCGCCTGCACGAGCCTCTGCACCGCGCCAAGCGCCAGCTCCTCGGACGATATTCCCCCGTACTCCGCGCGCAGCTTCTCCCGCGCCGTCTCGTCCATCGGCACGTAGGGATCGTACAGCAGCGACGCGAGGTCGTACGCCGCCGGCCCGAGTCTCATTCCCTGGAAGTCTATGAAGGCGAAGCTCCCGTCCGGACGGAACAGCACGTTCGAGCTCTGGAAGTCGCGGTGCAGCAAGACAGGCCGCGCCCGGGAGAGCTTCTCCGCCACGCCCTCAAGCTCGCCCCTCACGGCCTCCGGCATCTCCTCCATTCCAAAGCGGGCTTTCAGGCAGTACGTCTCGAAGAGATCCCGCTCCCACGCGAAGAGATCCGGCCCGAAGGACGGCTCAAGCTCCGTTCCGGCGGCAAGCGCCTTCTCAAGACCCCTCTCGTGGAAGACCTTCAAGGCCGAAACGACCGGCGAATAGAGCTTCACCAGATTCGCGCCCTGCCTGCAGGCCTTCGTCTGGAGCGACTCGTCTCCGCAGTCCTCCATCGCAAGGGCCTTTTCCTCGGGAACGCTGGCGAGAAACCCCGGCACCGGCACGCCGGCCGACGAAAGGACGTCCGCATGCCCGGCGTATCTGGCGTTCTCCGGGCGGCGCGCGTCGTCGTACACCACGGCGACGGCACGGTCGTCTCCGTGCACAAGCCTCCAGAACGAACGGTCGCTCCCGCGCGCGCCGAGGAACTGAGCGGCGGCATCCTCCAGCTTCCACCCAAGGCTGCGCACGAGCGCGGCCAGCGGCGGAACGTCGATCTGCGCCACGCCGACGAGCGCGGCACGCTCGAAGGCGCCGCCTATGAGCCCGCCCGTCACCACGCATCCCGCGAGATCGGCCGACTCCAGCAGCTTCACGCCGGGGAACAGGACGTTCGGATTGGCCTCGAAGCGTTCGGGGTCAAGCGCATTGTGGGCCTCAAGATACGACTCAAGCGTGCCGCAGTCCGCCCACCACGCGTTCTTCTCGTCCACGCCCACCACAAAGCGGGCGTCTTCCATCATGGCCTTCTCGTAGGCGGACACTATCGTGGAGAAGCCGGACGGCGGCAGATAGTCGATCACATCGGGCGAAAGCATCGCCCAGCCGCAGTACGTCGCCGTGCCCCAGTCCCCCGGCACATCGCTCTTCCAGTTGCAGATGCGCCCCTCCGGATCCGGCTCCACCGTGCGCGGGCCGAGCTCGGACGAGATCCAGCACGCCGCGAAGGATCCGCTCCTCGCGAAGGCCTCCGCGATCGGCTCCGGCTCGAGCCCCTCCGCCAGAACGTCCCCGTTCACCAGCCAGAACGTCTCCTTCCCGAGCCATCCCCTCAGAGGGTTCAGAACGCCGCCCGTGCCGAGTATCTCCGGCTCTTCGGCCACCGTGATCCTGGCCTTCCCCTTCCGTTCCGCTGCGAACATCCTTATCTGAGGCGCAAGATGGTGCGCGTTCACCGCGATCTCCTCCACGCCCCAGCGCTCCAGGCGGCGCACTGCGCGCTCCAGCAGGCTCGTGCCCCATATCGGAAGCAGGGGCTTCGGATGGACGAGCGTGAGCGGTCTCAGGCGCGTGCCCAGCCCCGCGGCGAGGACTACAGCTTTCTTCGGCAGTTCCGTCATCGTGATTCCTCAGTCGCGCGTGATCCTGACCTCCGCCGACCCCAGCCCCGGCACGCAGCCCGACTTCTTCACGCACACGGTGGCCCTCTGGACGCGCGGGTCTTCGAGACACACGTCCGCCACCACTCCGGCGGCGCGTTCGATGAGGCGGCACTTCGCCGACCTCAGCGCGTCGCGTATCTCCGAGGCGAGGTCCGCGTAGTCGATGGTGTCCGATATGCGGTCGCTCGCTATCACCGCAGAGAGATCCGTCTCAAGCGTGACGTCCACGAGGAGCCGCTGTTCGCGCACGCGCTCCTCCGGGAGGTCTCCGATGATGCAGAGAACCTCGATGCCGCACAGCCGTATCGTGTCCACCGTCATCTCCACTGCATCCGCTGGCGCTGTACCTTGATCTTCGGCTCCTCCAGCATCAGCGCGTACCACTGGTCGCCGAGCCCCGCGTTCGAGAAGTGCGCAAGGCGGTTGTTGGCAAGATGGTCCCGGTTCGTCTTGAGAGTTTCGTTGTCGGAATTCTTGAGCGCCTCGTTGAGCGCCTTGAACGCGCCGTCGGCGTCGCCGCGCTTCAGGAGAATCCAGGACCAGGCCGCCGCCAGGACGACGTTCTGGTTGTACCTCAGCCTCGCGACGCCCTTCTTGTAGACCTTCGCCATCTCATCCACGGAAGCGTCCTTCATGTACATGCGCGCGAGCTTCATCGCAGTCGTCACGGGATCCAGGAAGAGAACCTTCGGCATGAGCGAGTCCACCGTCTTGAAGTCCTTGATCATCCAGCGCAGCTGGAACTGCGCCGTCGCGATCTGGCGGCCCATCAGCGGTACCCAGAGCCGGAAGCGCCGAAGCGTCTCCGTGCGCGCCAGCGCCTCCATGACGAACGCCTTCTGGTCGCGCGCGATTTCGTTCTGGGCCTCCTTGACCGAACCGGGAGGGCGCATCTGCCAGCGGGCCGTCTTGGCCTGGAGACGCTTCTGACCATCGACAAGGACGGCCTGGACGGACGTCATCGCGGCCTTGACCTTCTTCTGCAGCACGAAGCCAAGGCCGAACTGCACCACGCCGAAGGCGAGAACCCCGCAGAACGAGCTCCAGCCGTATCCGAGCACGTCGCCGCACCCCAGGCCATACCCCGTCGCGAGCCCCGCAAGAACTGCTATGATGAAAGTAAGCATCTTCTATTCCCATCCATTTCTACGATTCGCCGCCGAAGACCGAATCGACGTCTATTTCCGAAAGATCGTGCACGAGCCATTCACACCCGGTGAAGTCCTGGCGCGCCAGAGTGTTGTTGTCTATGCCCAGGACGTGCATCCCGGCGGCCCTCCCGGCGGCCACGCCGGCCGAGGAGTCCTCCACCACCACGCACTCCGAGGCGTCCACGTCAAGCTTCGTCGCGGCGGCCAGATAGCCGTCCGGAGCCGGCTTGCCGCGCGAGTAGTCCTCCGCGCCCAGGACGAACGCCAGATTCTCCGCCACGCCGCAGAGCGCCGCCGCGTCCTCGACGTCCTTGTGGGGCGAGCCCGAAACGATGGCGCATGGCGCAAGCCGCGACACCTTGCGGAGAAACGCCACGGCAGACGGTATCACAAGCTGGGACGGATCCGTTGCGAGGCGCGCATAGTACGGCCTCAGCGCATGGGCGTCGTCAATCGGCTTCGCAGGCGGAAGAGCCGGGAACTCCGCGTGGATGGCGGCGTGGATGTCAAGCCAGCTGTGGCCGAAGACAAGCCTCGCCAGAGCCTGCACGTCGGCCTTCTGCCCGTGGTCGGACAGCCATTCGGCGATCGCCCGCGCCCAGAGCATCTCCGAGTCGACAAGCGTGCCGTCAAGGTCGAAGAGAAATGCCGCCGGCTTCATTTGTCCCTGCCACAGCATTTCTTGTACTTCTTGCCGCTCCCGCAGGGGCAGGGATCGTTGCGACCCACCTTCGGCTCCTCGCGCCTGTACGGCTCGGACTCGATTCGTCCGTCGATGAAGCGCCATTCGCCGTCGAT
>Ga0310696_10009976_pt1 | contig 10957 bp, 5 predicted proteins | sample AusTroGonzalo_MG_4_FD_203885 | JGI IMG/M metagenome (GOLD analysis project Ga0310696, IMG submission 203885) | Bovine rumen microbial communities from tropical cattle in Woodstock, Queensland, Australia - Gonzalo_02 (v2) (version 2) | ecosystem: Host-associated > Mammals > Digestive system >...
ATGTTTGAAGGATTAATACTGATACCGTCTTATGTTCTAATAAATAATTGGACATAAGGATCATTTAACCAATAGGAAACCACATCAGAATCTTTATGCCCATTGTCTTTCAAAAAGCTAGCGATAGTTCGTAAATAGTTGAAAGACCATACTGGCTTAAACTCCTGAAGTGTTGACCAACGGTCTTTATAGACGGACAATAACACATGAAGTTTATCATTCAGTTTTAGTTCAATTATGTCTTTTGGATAATCATTAACGACACAACGAATCAACCCCAATGCCCTATTGATAGTAGTCCCCTCTCCAACAATAGCTTTATCAAGGATGAAGTTAAATTCATCCAAATACGTTGATAAACCTTGCGCATCTATTCCACGCATTATGTCATCCATAACACTATCAATATCTGCTGACTGTTCGGATAACATACCCTCAATAAGATTCTTATAGGGAATTCGGTTTTGAAATAGTTTTTCCGTTTTGTTTCGAACACCCATCAGCAACTCTTTTCTTTCTTCATCTTGCCCATCAATAAACCGCAATACATCATACAAGTATCGTGTTTGCGTGTTTCGACCAAATGGGCTTTTACTTAACATATCATCAGCTTCATCAAATTTCTGAATATTGTTTTCCAAATTCTCACAAATACGTTTGAATTCATTATTCGTCCATTCGATTTCATCTGTTTTTAGAGTGTTAAGACGAAGATAATTAGGAGCCGACCAGCCCTTACCATTATCCATTACTCCACAATGCCATATATTAAGTTTTAACAGGTTGTTTTTAGCCACTCTTAATGTATCAGGATGATCTTTTGTCAATAGACATAAGTAGAATGCTAATGCAAGTGTTTGAGGTAGTTCTTCTTGCTTGGTTTCGGACACTTTCGACACAAACAATTCTTTTATTTCCTTGGTCAAAATACGATCTTGATCCAAAACATATATCAACTCCGTTGTGTCAACATGAGGATATTCCGAAACGAGTTTGATGAGTAAATCTTGAATTTCTTGGGGTATAACATCTTTAATATACTTTGTATGTAAATTTTTTCTAACAAAAATATCTGCCAGCTTATGGTTTTCCTTGTAATGAGCCAATAGTTCCGAAAATATATATATGATGTTCTGTGGTTTTTTCAAACTAACCAGTGCATTGTCGACATTTTTTACCAAAGAATCTGAATAGTCTGCTTTATCAAAGTTGTCGATTAACTTTTTGAATAGGCTCTCCTTAAACAACGTAAACCATTCCTCTTCATCTACTACCATGTAAATTGGCCCTGTAACATATAACATACCAATGTACAATTCATTTGGCATGGAATCTTTTCCAATAGAATCTAAAGCTCTGATAAGAATATCTTTGTTGAACTCTAATAATTCTGGAGTATAAGCAAAGTCTTGACCTATTCGAGTTAATACACTATTATCGCTGTATTGGATGCTATAGAAAAAGCAAGGGTAGGGGAACACTTTATATAGATTTTGAAACACAACATACCACGATGCAATATCAAAAAAGGAGCTGAACCGGAAATTGACATAAATTCCCACATCCGATATATAACGTAGAATCCTCAAGCTCTTCTCATAATCAAGGTTGCCACCACCAAGACTTGTCGTTGCCCCAATCCATCCTCTATAATTTGGCTTTTCGAGTTTACCTCTCAACTGCTGAACCATATAATTCAGATTATCCCCAATACCATCTATTCCATATCTATAAAATTCGTCATATTTGTACGGGCGTGGAAATTGACCAGAAATATGATTCGCAACTTGCATGGCATATAACTTTGCAATAGGGCTTGCTTCTGTTGGGATATAATTGCTCAGCAACTCCTTTGCTTCGTTTTGACGATTATTAATTGTTGCGAGTCTCATGGCTTTTTGTAAGATAAAACTATTACTCGGACTCCAACTTTCAATCAGTTCGTTTGCCTTTTCAAAGTCTAAATGAAATAATAGTCTTTGGATATTCTCATAAACATATTCATCGGTGTCATCATGAAGCATTGAATCATCACCATTAAAAGTGCTTTCTTTTATTTTCAGAAAATTCCATAAAGACAACTTATTCAGCTCTTCATAGTCTTGAACCACTTGCGAGTAGTAATGTGGATTCAATCCCAATTCATCAACAGCTAATGCAAAAAGAAACGCTTCCTTGTCGCTTAGCTTTGATTTGTGCATTATTTCAAAAGTGACCGATTCCTGATTTGATACAATTTTCGGGAACCTATTTTGAGGCTTAGCATCTTGGATTCTCTTTACAATGTCATCAATAGTGTCAGTGTCATCTATTCTTGAAGATACTTCTCCCCATAGTTTGCGATAATCATACGAGGTTTGTTTTGCATTAATTAGTGTTGTTTCAAGTGGCTTTGTTTCAATGGAGAAGTCATTAGAATTGCCACTCTCTTTTTCTTTATCTGTGACTTCTTGATTTGATTGGCCTGCAACATTTACAAACTCCTCACTTTCAGAAATGCTTGTCCTTAAAAATCTTAGAAAATTAGTTAAAATTGTTCGTTTGATGTCATTATCAAGTTTTTTATCTTTTTGTCTTTGTAAGATTGAAACTATATCTTTGTCTTCAAATCCAATAATACGAAGTCGTTCTTCATCAATAAGATTGATTACTTTTGTATGATGATTGTCGTAATGTAATTGCAAATCAAGTGGAATATCTTTTCCACTAACATCAATAATGTATATTTTAGTGACATCATCCTTTTCTCCCTCAAGAACATCGCTCACCCATGTCACCCAACCCTTATAATTTGCATCAGTTCCAGAAAATCCCAACAGCATGAATTTTCCCTGAAGCATGGCTATTCTCATCAATGAAGTAAATGCCTCATGCTTTTCCTTATAGGTGGCGTAATCTTCTTTCGCAATAATATATTGGAGTTTATTATCACCATCGAAGTTTATTTTCCCATTTGAATTCTGTCTTAAATCCCCATGGATTTTTATAACATTTCTGCTTCTAATTTTATCAGACAAATCCCGTCCATTTCGTACAATATTAGGCAAATTCGGAATGCTTGTCCCCAATAGGTCAATTGTAAATTCAATTAGATTCTCGTAATTTGTCGTATATATGTTTTGAAGTTTGTTTAACAGTAAAAGTTCTTTGTGGGCAGAGAAATTGGTTTCAGAAACTTCTTCTTTCTCTTGATTGCCAGTTTTCAGGACAATTTTTCTCTTCGAATTGAAAGTCGCATAAGGAATTCTACTTTCGATATATACTTCCAAGGATTCTCTGAGTCCTTTTTTTTGAATGTATTTGGAGACTAATTCCAGATAATCTTCGTGTTTGCAAATTTCTGAGATATACTCATTTCGAACCGTTTCTTTTGGTTTTGGATCGGGTAAAACCCCATAAGATTGATGTAGATAATTGTCATAGTGTCTATTTATATCAATCTCATACAATTCTCCCACCATGTCATGAATAAGTTCTCCCCATCCCAAAAACGAATCAGAGACATTTTTAGAAAAACCAGCACCGATTAAAGCAGAGACATATCCATCATTATAGTATTCTTTTAATTCTTCTAAAATATCTTTTTTCCCTTTTTCCATATAATTCAGTTTTCAAATTATATCAAAGCACCACCACCGTCTCATCCCCGCAAATGTTCCGAATCTTCATGCGAAGGGGCTTCTGGTCGCATTTGATGGTGGCGTCCCAAAAGTCTTGGGTTTTCACACTGTTGCGGATGACATAGCCGAGTTTGTCAATCTTGATTTCTGCGTCGCTGTGCCATGGGGCTTGCTTGTCTGCGTTGGTGCAGTCGAGGCTGACCCATTCGATGGTTTCAAGACCTTCTTCGCTGATTTCGATGGGTTTGAACTCTTTGGCTTTGCCCTTGGCTTTGGCTTGAAGGGCTTGCTGCTCGCCTTTGAAGTTCACTTCGTCGATTTTACGCTTCACGCGGTCGCTGTGGAAGGATTTCAGTTCAACCTTCCAGCCACCTATCAAGTCGTCGTGTGTTTCGCTCACTTCCCATTCGGCTTCATCTTCAACCACCACATCATCAAGCACTTGCTTCAAGTCGCGGAGTTCTATTTCGATGGTGGTTTGGTCGTTTTGCTCTTTGATGAATTGCTCTATTTCTACGCGGTCGGTGATGTCGATGTAATAGACGATGACGCGCTTGGTGTCGTCGGGCAAATCGGGCAAGGCCTCGCGGATGATTCGGTTCATCAGTGGTTTGTCCAAAAGGCGGGTGCTGCTGTCCATCAGGTTGGGCAGATAGACGGGCATCATGCCGTATTTGGTATCCACGATGCTGCCTTCCCAAAACTTGTCTAAGGCATCTTCATTACGCAAGCCGCGTATCAGACTTTTCAGTTTGTCCATCGTCTGCACTGGGTTGCGGTAAAGCGAAACGCCGTCCTTGATTTCCAAAATGTCGAATTCCGCTTTGTCGGCGAGCAGACGATCTCTTGTGGTTTGGATGCTGTTGATGCCAATGTCACAATGGATAAAGTTGCGGCCCAACTTGTTGGCCACGGCTGCCGTTACACCACTGCCACCAAAGAAGTCCGCAACCATCATTCCTTCGTTGCTACTGGCTTTAATGATACGCTCCAAAAGGGCTTCGGGCTTTTGCGTGGCGTAATCAATCCGTTCTGAAGATGTGTTTCCAACTCTTTCAATATCATTCCAGATAGATGTCAAAGGAGTGCCTTTCTTATCATCTAAAAAGACTTTATAACCGTCAAGTCTTGGAACTCCGTCTTTTCGAAGTAAAATAAGTCCTTTTTGGAATAATGCTTCTAATTGCTCTTCATCCATGCCCCATACTCTTCCTGGAGGAGGTGTCGCTCCCCTCCAAGTGAACTTCCTTGTTGCACTATTGCCTGTAAAAGTCAGATCTTGTCCCGTGTAATATCTTCCATCTTTGTCTTGCTTGTATCTAGATAATTGTTCTTGTGATATTTCGCCGTATTGCTCATTAAATATGAAATCATTAATGTCCATCACATATAGAAATATGGAGTCATAAGATTTTACAAAGCCTTTAGTTTTATAATTATGAGCATTTGTTTTTTCCCAAACTATTTCATTTACAAAGTTTTGTTCTCCAAAAATCTCATCCAGCAAAATTTTCACATAGTGCCCAATGTGGTAATCCAAATGCACATAAATGCTTGCCTCGTCACTCATCACGCTTTTGATGGCCATCAGGTTCTCATACATCCAATTCAGATAACGCTCCTTGTCCCACACGTCGCCATACATTTTTTCCTCGAAGGCTTTCAGTTCTTCAATGTTGAGTTCGTCTTCGGCCTGTCGTATCGCTGCGGCCACTTTAGGATTGCGGCGGACATACACCTTTTTGGCATAGTCGGCGCCACTGGCAAAAGGTGGGTCGATATAAACGAGGTCAACTTGTATGCCTTTGTCTTTCAAATAGGCACAAGCCGAAAGGCACTCGCCTCGTATCACCAAATTATGGTTCGGGTTCTCGCCAATCCGTTCCAGCTGCTCCATTTCGTAGAGTGGCATACCCCGCTGTATGCGTTCCACCACTTGGTCGTTGTCGCGATAGCGAAGCACTCGTTTGGTGCGGACGAAGTTGTCCAAAAGGGCTTGTCCTTCAAGCGTGTTGGGATAATAAGGGATGTATTTGATAGCCATAACAATATGATTTTACAAATTAAAAAAGTCCTTAATAGCCTGTAGTGTCTTTTGTCTGCGTTGTTCTGGAGACATTGTGTCTTCCAAATAAAGGAACTCGAAGCGGCGATAGCCAAATTTCTCATTGTTTTTCTTCACGAACTCCGTTTCCATGAACTTGCGACGGTCAGCAAACTTGGCGGCAAAACCTTCGCCTTTGGTTTCAATGATGATGACCTTATCAATTTGCTTCTCGTCGTTTCGGCTCAACAAAAGGAAATCAGGCACATACTTTCCAATATAATGCCACTGATTGCCCACCTTATTGTAACAGTTGATTTTGAACTCCGTCAAAGTGTCGTCGCCGTTGAAATAGATTTCGAGGTTCTTGTCCTTTATCAGCGGCATAATTTCCTGTGAGAAATAATCCTTTTCCAAACCACTGTCGAAACGATACGGCAGATAATGATAAGTCTGGGTGCGCTCAGGATGTGGGTCTTGTTGAGGCAATAGTTTTGAAACATCCTGCCCAAGAGCCTTCAGTTGGTCGAGCAATTTCTGAACTTCTTCAGTAATGGTTGTTGTCGGTGGATTCTCGTCCCATTCTTTAATCTTGTGGACATCCTCTTGTGAAGGATAATAACGGCCATCGTCGTCCACAGGTGAGATCAATTTCTCAATTTGCAACAGACTTGCCTTGCAGGGCAGTACTTCTTCCTTCACTTTGAAATCACGAATTGGAGCAAATGCCTGACGGACGAGTGAACGAATGCGCTGATGGTCAAATTTCTTGTTTTCAATGGTAACGCCATCTTTAACCGTTGTGATTTGAGCGAAAATATCACTCAATTCTTTTTCGCAAGTCTTCAAATCGGCAACCGTCACCATGCCGAAACTCTCCTTGGCAATCTGATGGAGCCACCAGCCAAAAGTAATAAGTGTTTCTTCCGTGTTTTCCTGTTCGTATGTGGCAAGCAGTTTGCCTTCCATATTCTGCTGGTGAATCAAAGCCATGTTTGCCTGTGCCAAAACCTTGTCCTCTTTCAGCCGATCGGCTGGATTGTTGGCCTCGTCCACAATCAGCGTCTCATAACTCACTTTCAGTTGGTAGAAGTCAATCGGCGGCACCTGTATCCGATCCATTCGGGAGAATCGCTCAATCTGTTGGCGCTCTTCCCTTGTCTTATGACTAAACTCCTGCAAAGAAATGTTTTGCTGTTGCTTCAATTGATTGTTCAAGGTATCCGCATTGAACTTGTTCATCCAAATCAACGCGGTTTCCTGCTCATTCTTCACCACTTGACGGAGGCAACGACAACTGGTTTGCAGCACCATATTGGTTGGACATGCACCCCTTTGAGGAAGAATAACCCCTGTCAAACTCTTGCAATCCCATCCTTCCTTGCCAATTTGGACGAGCAACACAATTCTTTTCTTTGAGATGGAAGTATCAAGCGAAGCAAAAGCGGCTTCAGCGCCTTCAGGTTTCAGATATTGCTTGTTGCCGTCATGATATTTTAAGATGGCATCGGTTGGATTCAATCCATACGAGGCTGCAATCTCTGCAACGATAGGATAAACGGTTTCCTCCAATGTCTCAATCTGTCCGCAATAAATGGCCAACTTGGCACAAGTCCCATTGGCATAAACCGTGTTCTGGTATTTGTCAAGAAATTCCTTGACGCCATTAGTGACGATAGCGGCTGTTTCGTTGTCAGCATATTTCACATCAGGCACTTTCAGGAAATTTCCAATGCCGTCAATCAATGGATAATAATACACCACATTGGCAAGGTCGGTATTCCTTATGGAAAACTCATCGGCCAAAGTGACGCGCTCTGCACTTTCCAAATAGGGCGTGCCCGAGAAGCCAAGTACAGAATTGAAAGTGTGGTTTTGGGTCCATTCATTCACCACTTGCCTCAACTTGATTTCACCGTCAGCGGCATGATGCACTTCGTCTATATAAATTGCCAAATTTGGAAGTTTGCCGATTATTGCTCTCAATTCATTGGCTTGTTGCATCCGCTTCAATTCATCTTCGGTAAACAATGTTGGGTCTTTATCGGGATCATATCGGTCGAGGATGACTTTTTCGGCATTGGTGATGGCAACTAACCCCATCAAGTCATCCAACGGCTGATGGTTGTTGATTTTCTGTGCATTCGGATTTTTGATGCGGTTGCTCTTATTGGCTGTTTTCTGCTCGTCAAGCACCTCAAACTTTATCAGCCTTTTCAATTGGGTGGCCGTGGGTTCTGGAATAATCCAAGAAGGGTCAAATTCCTTGATGTGCTTCAAACTCGGCACGATGGAAGATTTCAACCCAGACGGAGCCATCACCATGAAATTATGTGCAAAGGCTGGATTATCAGGCTCGTTTTGCGCAAAATACAAATCAAGATAGATGAAAGCTGCCATCAGATAGGTCTTGCCAGCGCCCATAGGCAGACTGAACAAGTAATCCGTATAACTTACATCATAGAAAATCTTCTTGAATGTGGTCTCGTAATCAATTCTATCGGCATTTTGCTTTATAAAAGATTCCAATGCTGGAGCCAACTGTCTTCCTGTTTTGTCTTGGAGACGAGAATACTGGAACAACGCAACTGCAGCCTTGTTGGAATTAAACACCGATCTCGCAGTTTCAGTCAATTCCACTTGGCCAATATTCGTGTCATTGAATACACCGTCAACAAATAATTTCCATAACGGCTGGTTTTTGCAGGCAATTTTCAAAAACAGATAGGTTTTTATGGCCTCCAATTGGGCATCGCGCATCATGCCCCGATGTTCAATGTATTGGATTAACTCACTTACCGAACACTCCTTTGAATTAAGCCATTCGTTGCGTTTCTTTTCTATCAGTTTGTAAAACATGTCGGTTATTTCTCTTGCTGCAAAAATACAAAAACACTTTTATTTGGCAGTTAGTGTAGATATCCCTTTTATTATACCTTGTATTTCTATTGCTGCATCGCGTGTGAATTGGTGTTCAGATCCTTTCATGTCTTGATAGATTTGAGTAGCTCGTTTATATGCATCAGGATACCTGTCTTTATTCTCCTCTAAAAAAGTCAGAGATTCTTGAATAAACATATTGTCAGGACCAAAAGGAACATAATCATTATATATTGCATCTGCCTTTTTATGAATGTCGTTTATTCTTACCAATTCACTATTGTAATAAACAGCTAGCCCGCTAGCAAAAGATAGAATAAAAACAATGAAAGACCACAGCAAAATCCGAGATTTAAAAAATTTTGAAGCAAAAAAACTAATTATTCCACAAATTGCGGAAACGATAGTTAACAATGTTAGAAAGTTCATAATAATTATCTTTATTTACAATTATTTTTACTCAACTTTATAATAACCTCCTATTATTCCTCAATCTCTTTCGTTCCTTCAGGAAGCAAATAATCACTGGCCTTTGAAGGCGATATGACACTGCGCCCCAACTGGTTTTCCAATTGAGTGCGGGCAGCTTTGGCTACGCTGCCACCATCCTTGGCTACTTGTTTTTGCCCTCTGAAACCTTTTGGGTCGCGTTGTTTCGAGAGTTCCGCAGCCGAGACTTCGGCAAGGATGTTGAGCGCAATTTCAAGGTTGGTCATGTTGTCGCGCAGGTTCTCTTTCTTCAGTCCTTTATAGTTTTTATATTGCTTGGTAGTGAATCCGCTCCATTCGCGAGTGATGATGTCGGTGAGCGAAGCGTATTCCAAACCTTCCTGTACTCCGGTGCGTTTCCATTCATCAGTCAGTTCCTTTCTCACTTCGATGGTATTGATGCGTTGGTTAATCCAAGCGTCAGAGTAACCTAAACGCTTGTAGTCCACAATAGCTTGGTCAATGTTCAATTCTGGGTCTTGCATTTGGTCCAAGCGTTGGCTGGCCACCTGTGCCATCCATTGCTTGAAAGGCTCCGCTTTGGATGACGGTATCGACTGGATGAGGCGGAAAAGTTGCTTTGTATCAGCGACATCGGTCATGCGCATTTTGCCATCAGCTGCCCGAAGTTTCAAACCGTTACAATTTGTAACGGTTTCATTTCCCTCCTTTTTCAACCGATTCTTCAAGACTCGCCAGTAAGTTTGGGGATTCTCACTATCTGTCAATACTTCCAAAACATCAACGATGGCAAAATACCATTTTTCTTCCTGATCGTCCCAAACCGTACGAACCTTCTTTTGTTCAAATAATTGCAGTGCTTCTTTTTTAGTCATATAGCGTTAGGTGTTTTGTTCATAAGGTTAAAAAGAAATATGGCCTCAAAGATACAAAATTTTTTCTATCTTTGTGCCCATCATCAAAACTTATCATTATGAAAAAACTCTCCTTTATCCTTTTATTCTTGGCCATAGGCCTTTTCTCCAATGCCAATCCCGTTTCAGTAAAAAGCCCCGACGGCCAATTAGAACTGAAATTCGAAGTCATCGGCGGTATACCGCAGTATTCCCTCGACCGTGCTGGCAAGCCTGTCGTGCTGCCCTCAAAGTTGGGCTTCACCCTTGAATGGCGCGACGACCTTGCCCATGCTTTTGTGCTGAAAGACACGAAATACAGCACCTTCGACGAGACTTGGGAACCTGTTTGGGGCGAAGAGGCTCAAATCCGCAACCACTACAATGAAATGCTTGTCACCTTGGAGCAACCCATTGGTTCTGTGGAGAGTATGGACCACTCGACCGAGAAGAAAGCCACGGTCATGCAGATTCGTTTTCGTCTTTATGACGATGGCCTCGGCTTCCGCTACGAGTTTCCGATGGAGAACGCACTGGTCTATTTCTGGATCAAGGAGGAGCTGACCGAATTTGCCATGACGGGCGACCACACCGCTTGGTGGATTCCCGGCGACTTGGACACGCAGGAGTTCAATTTCACCCAGTCGCGGCTGTCGCAGATCCGTGACTTGTGGGAGGCGGGTCACAAAGACGGCGGCTGGCCGTGGACGGGGTTCTCCCCAACGGGTGTGCAGACCGCCTTACAGATGAAGACCGACGACGGCCTTTACCTCAACATTCATGAGGCCGCTACGCTCGACTACCCTACCATGCACCTCGACTTCGACGACAAAAACTTGGTGTTCCGCGCCTTCCTCTCGCCCGATGCCACGGGCTACAAAGGCCGTATCCAAGCACCTTTCAACACCCCTTGGCGCACGGTCATGGTGACTACATCGGCCACTGATGCCTTGGCTTCTCGCCTCATCCTTAACCTCAACGAGCCTTGCGTCCTTGAGGATGTGTCGTGGATTCACCCCGTGAAATACATGGGCGTTTGGTGGGAAATGATTTCGGGCAAGAGCTCCTGG
>Ga0310696_10009978_pt1 | contig 10957 bp, 8 predicted proteins | sample AusTroGonzalo_MG_4_FD_203885 | JGI IMG/M metagenome (GOLD analysis project Ga0310696, IMG submission 203885) | Bovine rumen microbial communities from tropical cattle in Woodstock, Queensland, Australia - Gonzalo_02 (v2) (version 2) | ecosystem: Host-associated > Mammals > Digestive system >...
GCTTGTGGGCCGCTGACGCGACCCCGGCGGCCTTCTTAATCAAGACGGCGGCCGGAGGCGACTTGCAGATGAACGTGAAAGACCGGTCCTGATAGACCGTGATCACGACAGGAATCACCATTCCGCTTTGAGCCTGAGTGGCGGCATTGAACTGCTTACAGAACTCCATAATGTTGCAGCCGGCCGCACCAAGTGCGGGACCGATCGGCGGAGCCGGGTTGGCGGCACCGGCCGGGATCTGCAACCGGATCAAGCCTGTAACCTTCTTTGCCATAGAATTTTAATTCCTTACTTTTGATCCCTGCGTGGTCCGAACCGGCAGGTATTCCGCCACGCTGGGTATCACCATTTGATTCAAGTCTCGGGCGCTGTTGCAACTCAGATCCCGTGCGGAGCACGGCATCACGACAGACGCTCGACCTGCCAAAACCCTAATTCCACAGGAGTCGAACGGCCGAAGACGGACACGGCGACCACCAGACGGCCGCGATCCCGGTCCACCTCCTGGACCTGGCCCTCGAATCCGGCAAAAGCCTCTTCCTTGATCTGAACGCGGTCCCCGACCTCGTAGATGCACTTTTCTTTGGAAACGGCAACCGGCTCAAGGATCCGCTTGAGATCCGCCACCTCGGACTCGCTCAGCGGCAACGGGTCATCGCCGCCGGGAAAACCGAGGACGCCCTGGATATTGCGGATGAAATACCAGACCTTCTCGTCGATCTTCTTGCCGTCGTAAAGATCCATGCGGACAAAAACATACCCGGGATAGATCTTGCGAGTCGTCTCGACCTTGCGGGGCTTGCCGTTCTTGTCGTAACGGAATTCGCTGACCTTCTCCGTCGGCACGAAAGCCTCGTAGACGGGGATCTGATCTCCGAGACGGATCTGACGCTGGATGCTGTCGCGGACCTTGTTCTCATTCATCGTGAGAGTCTGGACAACAAACCAGCTTCCGCGGTTGTCCTGCTGCGGCTGTTCCTGTTCGGGCGCATCATCCATAATTGTCTCAAAGCCTTCCAAAAATTATAATTTCCCGACCGTGACCAGGCGGATCAGACGCATGGCCGTCTCATCGACCGCCGCCACAAAACAGGCGAGGACCAGCATCGCCACGACGACCAGGATGGTGGATTCGAGAAGTTGCTGACGCGTCGGCCACGTGCAGCGCCCCATCTCTGCGACGGTATCGGATATGAACCGGCGAATGCTCTCCATGACGGAAACGGCCTCACCGTTCTTCGTGCCTTTTGCCATATCTTTTCCTGTTCTGTCTACGATGTATTTTCTCTTAAAAATGGCAGGGAAGGTGAGGCTCGAACTCACGACCTGCGGTTTTGGAGACCACCACTCTAGCCAACTGAGCTACTTCCCTGTGTCTTTCATCATTCGCGCGCCGGTCTCCGCTGCGGAAAACCGGCGTCAGCCGCGCTCACGCTCCGGGACTGCGTCCCGCGGGCCTCAGACCGTCAGCGGGTCTCCTTGTGAAGCGTGTGTTTGTGCTCGAATTTGCAATACTTCATCTTCTCCAAGCGCTCGGGAGTATTGCGTTTCTCCTTTTTGGTCGTATAATTGCGACGCTTGCACTCGGTGCATTCCAAAATTACCAGTTCGCGCGCCATGGCCGTAAACTCTTCCTGTTGGGAGCGGTTTCACCGGGTAAAACCGCCTTGTTCATTAACGATAGTGTTCCCGAACCGCCGTCAAAGGCGGTTCGGGAGCATTTTTCAAGCAGAGACTTGCTTACTCGATGATCTCGGAAACGCGTCCGGAAGCGACGGTGCGGCCGCCTTCACGGATGGCGAAACGGAGACCTTTCTCCATGGCAACGGGAGCGATCAGCTCGACGGTGATGGAGGTGTTGTCACCGGGCATGACCATCTCGACGCCCTCGGCGAGGGAGATCGTTCCGGTGATGTCGGTGGTGCGGAAATAGAACTGAGGACGATAGTTGTTGAAGAACGGGGTGTGACGGCCGCCTTCCTCTTTGCTCAGAACGTAGATCTCGCCCTTGAACTTCTTGTGCGGGGTGACACTGCCCGGCTTGGCCAGGACCTGGCCGCGCTCGACATCCTCTTTCTTGGTGCCGCGGAGCAGGCAGCCGACGTTGTCGCCGGCGACGCCTTCGTCAAGAGTCTTGCGGAACATCTCGACGCCGGTGACGGTGGTCTTGCTGGTATCCTTGATACCGATGATCTCGACTTCGTCGCCCACATGGACAACGCCGCGCTCGATACGGCCGGTGACCACGGTGCCGCGTCCCTCGATGGAGAACACGTCTTCGATGGGCATCAGGAACGGCAGATCGACGTCGCGCTTGGGTTCGGGAATGAAGCTGTCGACCGCATCCATCAGCTCGAAGATGCACTTGGTCGCTTCGTTGTTGAGATCGCCCTCGCACTCCACGGCCTTCAGAGCGGAACCTCTGATGATCGGGGTGTCGTCGCCGGGGAAGTCATACTTGTTGAGCAGTTCGCGGATCTCCATCTCGACCAGGTCGAGCAGTTCGGGATCGTCGACCATGTCGCACTTGTTCATGAAGACGACGATGGCGGGCACGCCGACCTGACGGGCCAGCAGCACGTGCTCATAGGTCTGGGCCATGGGACCGTCGGTGGCGGCGATGACGAGGATCGCTCCGTCCATCTGGGCGGCGCCGGTGATCATGTTCTTGACATAGTCGGCGTGTCCGGGGCAGTCGACGTGCGCATAGTGGCGCTTTTCGGTCTGATACTCCACGTGGGCGGTATTGATGGTGATGCCGCGCTCTCTCTCTTCGGGAGCGTTGTCGATCTCATCGTACTTCTTGACTTCGCCGCCGTACTTTTTGTTCAACGCCATGGTGATGGCAGCGGTAAGGGTGGTCTTGCCATGGTCGACGTGACCGATGGTTCCCACGTTGACATGCGGCTTGGTTCTCTCGAATTTTTCCTTGGCCATTTCTTTTCCTCCAGATCGATTTGGTGTCTGTTGTTTCTTTTTCTGTTTGCCGTGACAAAACTCTTATTCAAAAATGGAGCCTACATCCGGACTTGAACCGGAGACCTCATCCTTACCAAGGATGTGCTCTACCGACTGAGCTATGTAGGCACTTCCTCCACCATAGTGAATACAAAAAAATGGTACTCGAGGGGGGACTTGAACCCCCAAGGATTACTCCATATGGACCTCAACCATACGCGTCTGCCAGTTCCGCCACCCGAGCACTGAAACACATTTCAAATAGCACCGTCCGCCGTCCAAAACGGTCAAACTGTTACCTAATATAATCCCTGTCCGGGCACAATGCAAATCCTCAAACCGCTTTTTTTGTACTTTTTTCTCAAAAAATCGCATTTTTTCCCTGCATTTCGTCTTTGAATCGCTCCGGAAGCAGGCTCCAGCGGGGTTCCTGCCGGAGATTGGCGACGGCGATGTCCAGCGCCTTCCGGCTCCCGATCAGAACGAGGAGCTTCTTCGCGCGCGTCATGGCCGTGTAAAGAAGATTGCGCTGCAGCATGACGAAGTGCTGGGTGAGCAGGGGGACCACCACGGCGGGAAACTCGCTCCCCTGGGACTTGTGGATGGTCACGGCGTAGGCGGGGACAAGCTGCTCCAGCTCCTCGCCCCGGTACTCCAGGATCCGGGAAGCGTCGAAGCGGACACTGAGCTGCCGTTTTCCGGCTTCGACCGAAACGACGCGGCCGAAGTCCCCGTTGAAGACGGCCTTGTCGTAGTTGTTGGCGGTCTGCATGACGCGGTCGCCGCACCGCAGGACCCGTTCTCCGCAGGCCACATGACCGCCCTCCCCCGGATTCAGGCGTTCGCCCAGCAGACGGTTCAGATTCTCCGTGCCGCAGGTGCCGCGGTTCATGGGAACGAGGACCTGGATCTGCTCCATGGGATCGAACCCGAAACGCCGGGGGATGCGTTCGGAGACCATGCGGCAGATCATCTCGGCGGCCTTTTCCGGATCCTCCTGGTCGATCCAGTAGAAATCGGCGGCGCCGGGGCCGGGGGCGAGCACCGGAGCCTGTCCCCGGTTCACCCGGTGGGCGTTGGCGACGATGGTGCTTCCCGCGGCCTGACGGAAGATCTGCGTGAGGGCCGTGACCGCGAAGAAGCCGCTTGAAATGAGATCGGCCAGCACCCGGCCCGGACCGACGGAGGGCAGCTGATCGGCGTCGCCCACGAGAACCACATTGGTCCCCGGAGAAACCGCGTCGAACAGGGCGTCGGCAATGATGAGATCCAGCATGGAGCATTCGTCCACGATGAGAAGGTCGCAGTCCAGCGGATTGCCCGCGTTGTATCCGAAACGGTTGGTCCCGGGATCGTACATGAGAAGCCGGTGGATGGTTTTCGCCTGAAGTCCCGCCGCGTCGCCGAGCCGTTTCGCGGCCCGCCCGGTGGGCGCGGCCAGCTGGAGCCGGAGCTTCTTCGCCGCGGCGAGGGAGGCCAGTTCGCCGATCACGGTGGTCTTGCCCACGCCGGGACCGCCGGTCACGATGGAAAGGGGCCGGGAGGCGGCGGCCGCAATGGCGGCCTGCTGTTCGGCGGAGAGATGCGATGAACTCTTTCTTTTGTCCAGCCCCCGGCAGGCGAACTCCCCTGCCCTGCTCAGGAGGGCGATCTTGGCCGCCAGACGCCGCTCCGCCTGGAGCAGACGGGGCGTGTAGACCATCTCCCGGTCGAAACGCAGGAGCCCGCGCAGCAGAGCGGCCTCGACGCCCCGGGCGGCCTCCGCGGGGGAACGGCCGGTCAGTTCGGCGGTTTTGCTTTCCAGCTCGGACCGGGGAGCGCAGACGTGGCCCGAACTCACCATCATGTTGAGGGAATACACCGCCGCCGCCGTCAGCCGTTCGGTGGAGTCATCGGAAAAACCGAGGCTCCGGGCGATGAGATCCGCCCGGAGGAAACCGATGCCGGAGACCTCCTCCGCCAGCCGGTAGGGATTTTTTCTGACGATATCCGCCGCGCCGGAACCGTAGGCCGCCATGAGACGGGCGCAGTAAGCGGGCGAGATACCCAGCCCCTGCAGAAAGATCAGGCAGTCGCGCCGACCGGCGGATTCCTTCCAGATGCGGCCGATCTCGGCGGCCTTCTTTTTGCCGATGCGGGGGATCTCGCTGATCCGGAGCGGGCAGTTCTGGAGGATCTCGGGGGTTTTCTCGCCGAACCGGTCGACGATGAGCGCCGCCGTCCGGGCGCCGACGCCGGGGACGGAGGCGGCGAGGAAACGCCGGATCCCTTCCGTCGTAAGTTCGGGACGCACGGAAAAACCGGTCGCCTTGAACTCCTCGCCGAAGTCGGCATGGTTCTCGAAGACGCCGGAGAGTTCCACGAACTGGCCGGGCTGGATCCCGGCCAGCGTGCCGCAGGCCTGAACGCGGTTGCCCTCGGGCGTGATCAGTTTGATGACGGCGAAACCGTTCCCGGCGTTTTCGTAGAGAACGCGTTTCACCTCGCCGGAGATCCGGAAGGTCGTCCTGTCGTCCTTTTCCGCCATCAAACCGTGCCGGAGTGATCCTGCTTCCGGGCGAATTTTTCTCTCAGGCGCTGCTTCGCGGCCTTGAGAGCGTCGAAATCGGCGGTCCGGGCCTGATAGAAGCGGTCCAGCGGGTAACAGCCGGAGACGATGCCGTGGCGGGGCGCCGTGGTGCAGTCGCCGAGGGTCCGGCAGATCCGCCGGGGATCGAGGGGATGCCCGGCCAGGGTCTCGGCGCAGATGTCGGGATAGGAGAGGACCAGCCGTCCGTAGCCGACCATATCGGCCAAGCCCTTGCGGATGACCTGCTGGGCCACGGGGACGAGATACTCTTGGAGACAACTGTAGCCGGAGCCGATGAAGACCATGCCGCTGCCGGAAAAATGCTTCTTCACGGCGGCGACGGCGTTGATCTGCCGCGCCGCGCCGCGGACGGGATCCTCGGGCGGCAGATAGCCGTCGGAGACGGGGTAGTAGGCCGGGCGCTGAAAATGGGGATTGTAATAAGGACTGCACACCGTCGTGCAGACGAGGGTGATCCCCAGATCGCGGACCATTTCGAGGAATTTCAGGGGTTCGGTCAGGTCGTACCCCAGTCCCGTGCCGTCACCGCCGAAGGCGTACTTGTAGTTGCCGACGCCGATGCCGTTCCGTTCCATGGGGATGCCGACCCGGTCCGGACCGGGTTCGAAGGGCAGGCAGTCGAAGAGGGAGAGCCGGGTGGCGATCTCAAGTCCCGGCGCTGCGCGGCGGATGGTCTCGACGATCTCCCGGAAGAAACGGGTCCGGTTCTCGAAACTGCCGCCGTAGGGACCGGGACGGGTGAAGGCGCTCAGAAATTCGTGTCCGAGGTAGCCGTGGGCCATCTTGACGTCCACGAAGTCGAAGCCCGCCTGCTGCGCCAGCTGTGCCGCCCGGCCGAAAGCCTCGACGATCTCGCGGACGCCCGCATCGCTCACCACGTTCTTTTCGGTGCAGTGGAAGCGCTCGTCCAGCAGGGGATGCGCGTACGCCGTGACGGACTCCAGCTTCGCGTCGTCATTGGGATGACTGAAGCGGCCGGAGTGGGTCAGCTGAAGTCCCGTGACGAAATCGTCACAGGTCCCGAATTTCTCCCGGTGCACCCTGAGCATCTCTTCGCGGAGCGCCTTGATGGCCGGCAGAGTCTTTTCGGAGATCATGAACTGACGGGTGTTGCTCTTGCCGCTGTGCATCACGGCGCAGGCTTCGCATCCGAACAGCAGTTTCGCGCCGCCCGCGGCGAAATTCAACCAGCGGCGGCGGGTGAGGTCGCTGGGAGCCCCGTCAGGCAGACAGTCCCATCCCTCCATGGGCAGGACGCACCACCGGTTGCCGATGACGCGGCCGTTCCACTCCAGAGGCTGCGCCAAAGGCGACTCCGGCGCGGGAAGAATGGCATCGTCCACGTCGAGACTGACGCCGAGTTTTTCGATATGTCTGCGAAAATCGGCCGCCGTCTTGAACGACGCGATCCGGGGGTAATTCTCCGCTGCCATGACGTGGTCTCCTCAGTTCCGTGCTGTCACTTTTTGTAAACGTCGCCGTTGCGGTACTCGGCCCAGACGGTCTCGAACCAGCCGTCCTCATGGGGGACCGGGCGGCAGTCCACGAAGCGGTGGACGAAATCATGTCCGTCGAACCCCGTCTCCAGCACCTTCTTCCTGTAGAGGGCGTTCTCGGGGACGATCTCTCCCTTCGCGTCGAGGATCGCGGCGGAACCGCGGCTGCCCACCCCCGCTTTGGCCTGGAACAGGATCGCCGAGAGATAGGCCCAGTGGGCGAAAGCCAGCTGGATGTTGATCAGACCGTTCTGTCCGGCGGAGGCGGGATAGCCCTCCCGGTCGATGGCCCGGACGAGTTTTTTCGCGGCCTTCACCTCTTTTTCCAGCTCATCGGGGCGGCGCAGATGTCCGGCGGCGCGGGTCATGCGGGCCTGAAGGGCATGACGGTCCGCCAGCCAGTCGCGGTGACCGCGGAGTTTTGTCTGGAGATCCCTGGTGATCCGGGCCGCCGCCCTTTCGGCGGCCGGCACGTTCAGCGGATCGTCGGCCGGCGCGTGGGCGATGAACTCCGCCGCGCGGAAAGCGCCCACCTGCCCCGCGTTGAGCGCGGACCCGCCGGGACGGGCCACGCCGTGGGAGCCATTGACTTCGCCGATGGGGAAGAGATGACGGATGTTGACCGATTCATACCAGATGTTGCCCGCCAGTCCCCCGTTGTTGTGCTGGGCGCAAACGGCCACCTCCAGCGGCTCCTTCGCAAGGTCGATGTTGTGATCGAGATAGAGCGAGACCGCGCCGGGGTTCATTTTGAGCAGACGCTCCAGCGGCGTTCCGGAGAGGGCTCCTGAGCGCTCCAGATACTCCCGCGCCTCGGCGGAGATCGCCTTGAAATCGAGCCCCTTCGGATTGGAGCGGAAATCCAGCCACACCCGGCGGCCCGAAGCCGTCTCCTTGTGGACCAGCATGTCCACGATGGAGGAGCCGTCGGGGACCTTGCGGACGTCGAAGGGCCACTGGTACCCCTTGAGGAAGACCATGGAGTTGAGCCGCCCGTCGTCGTGGAAATAGTCGCGCAGGAATTCCCGTTCGTCGGAGCCGTCCTGCGCCGTGGAGATGAAGCGTGGCAGCACCTGCATGTAGGTCCCGGAGACGTTCCAGCGGAACTTGATGGACGCCAGTCCGAACTGGGATTCGGGCAGGTTCTGGGCCACGGCTCCCCGGGCCAGAGCCAGCCCGATGGCGCCGGTGTGGCCGCAGGGATAGACGCTCTGGGCGTAAAGTCCCCCCGGTCCGCCAACGGCGAAAACCGTGTTCTCGGCCAGGACCGTGTCGAAGGTCTTTTTGACGTTGTCGAAGATGACGGCCCCCGCGGCGCGGCGGCGCAGGGTGACGAGCCCGGCCACGGTGCACTTTTCGCGGATGGGGATCCCGGCAGCCTTCACCGCCCGGATGAGGGCGAGGCACATCTCCTTCGAGGTGTAAGGTCCGCAGCTGGTGGCCCGGCGCCGGGGATCATGGTCGGTCTTGTAGCCGATGTACTGCCCCAGATGATCGCAGGGGAACGGCACGCCGAGATTGGCCAGATTCATGAAACAGCGGACGGAGAGCGCCGACTCGATCAGCGCCACGTCGCCGTGACAGGAACCGTTGTCGAAATAGCTGGCGGCCATCAGCTCCGGCGCATCCGGTTCGGAACCGTACATCCCCAGCTTGTAATAGGTCTGCTTGTCGCTGCCGGTATTGATGGAGGTGCCCCGTTTCAATCCCTCGGAGACGACGAGGATGTTCTTCACGCCCTCGGCGTGGAGCCTGAGGGCCGCGGCCAGCCCGGCCGCGCCCGAACCGATGACCAGAGTGTGGACCTTTTTCATTGTGATGCACTCCTCAGAGCCGGGCGATGTCCATGCCGCCGCCCACGTTGATCACCTGCCCCGTGGAGTAACCCAGGTCGCCGCGCACCAGCATGGCCACGGCCTTGGCGATGTCTTCGGGATAGCCCCAGCGGGGCTGGAGGGTCAGCCCCTCGGCGATGAGCTTGTCGTACTTGGCCTTGACCACGCTGGTCATGGGAGTGGAGATGACGCCGGGACGGATCTCGTAGACGTTCACGCCGCACTCGGCCATCCGCACGGCAAAGAGTTTCGTGATCATGGCCACGCCGGCCTTGCTCATGCAGTATTCGCCGCGGCTGATGCTGGCCACGGTGGCCGAACAGCTGCCGATGTTGACGATCACGCCGCCCGCCTTGCGCTCGGCGAAGTAGCGTCCCACGGCCTGCGAGAGGAAGAAGGTCCCCTTGAGGTTGACGCCGACCACGAAGTCGAAACTCTCCTCGGTCATCTCGAGGATGTCCGCCCTGACTTTCGGCGCGACGCCCGCGTTGTTGACCAGGGCGTCCAGCGCGCCGAAATCGGCGGCCACGCTTTTGACCAGATTTTCACGGTCGGAAGCGGAGGAGATGTCCGCCCGGTAGTAGCGGGCCTCGACGCCGTATTTCCGAGCGAGTTCGGCGCACTGGGCATTGCCCTCTTCCACGGATTTGAGGTCGCAGACGGCGACGTTCCACTTTTCGGAAGCGAGTTTTTCGACGATCCCCGCGCCGATCCCGCGGCCCGCGCCGGTCACAAGAGCTGTCTTTGCCATGATGAAACATCCTTTCGGTTTGTTGGATTGGAAATCGATCCCTGATACCTTATAAATATACACTCGGGAAAAAGAAATATCAAGCCTGCGGCCCGCTCCGTCAAAGACGGCGGCCCTCCCGTCCGGTGCCGGAGGGGAGAGCCGCAGGAAGCCGAAGACGCGGGTTACTTTGCCTTGAACTCGATGGAGCGGGGCCACACCCCGTAACCGCAGGCGGAGATCAGCGTGAGCCGGTGTTTTCCCGTCGTGAGGGAGACGTTTTTCAGGACGGCCTTCTCGGCGTTTTCCGGCGCGACGAAATCGCCCGCGTAGACGCCGTCGATCAGCACCAGGGCGCGCATCGGCCAGAAACGCCGGTTCTCATCCCGGTCGAGAACGAGCTCGAAATCGCCGCCGCGGACGGCATTGAAGCTGAAGTTGGCCCATTCGCCCGCCTCGCGGAGATTGAGTTTCTTCCGGGAGAACATCCCCTCCCGCCCGACGGGGAAGGTCCCGCCGTTGCGCTTCTGCTTGTAAGTGGCGTTGCCGTTGCCGCCCTCGTCGTACTTCGCCGTGTCGATGACGCCGGGAACTTCGGGCAGGACGCCCTTGTACGGGCGGCTCTCGCCCATATCCGCGATGACGGGGAAGCAGGACGTCGCGGCCACGCGGCCCTTTTCATCCTGGACCGCCGCGGTGAAGAGGTGAGGATAGGAATCCAGCACGGCCTTGGCGGAACTGCGTCCCGCGCTGGCCCAGATGGTGTCCGCGTAATGTTTGCGGTCGATGGCGAAGGAGAACCGGGCCGAATCGCCGCTCTTGAAGTCGATGAGATTGCCGTTGTCGAAGAGATAGACGTTCCGCACTTTCGCCTTCGTGACGGCGGAGGGGGCGGAGGTCACGTCGAACACGATCTTCTCACCGGTTTTGACCAGGGACTTCGGCGGCGTGCTCCCGAACCGGACCGAGGGATCCTCCCCCCGGGGATACGCGTAGGCGCGGACCCAGTCGACGATGTACTCCTCGGCGCCCGCGCTCTTCGCGGTCCCGCCGGAGCTGCCGCACTGGCCGCTCACGCAGATGTGCAGAAGACTGGTGCAGAAGCCGTGGTTGATGCCGTCGTAGGTCATGGATTGATAGGGACTGTGCCGCGACGAGGAACCGATCAGTTTCCCGTCCAGATAGAAGGAGACCTCGAAGGGGGTCCATTTGCACCCGACGGTGTGGAATTCGTCCAGGGAGCCGGGGACCTTGAAATGGTAGCCGTAGCTCCGCTTGCCGGGACCGAAGCCCACATGCAGATTGTTGGCGACCATGTTCTTTCCGCCCCGGGTGGAATAGTCCTCGA
>Ga0310696_10009979_pt1 | contig 10957 bp, 8 predicted proteins | sample AusTroGonzalo_MG_4_FD_203885 | JGI IMG/M metagenome (GOLD analysis project Ga0310696, IMG submission 203885) | Bovine rumen microbial communities from tropical cattle in Woodstock, Queensland, Australia - Gonzalo_02 (v2) (version 2) | ecosystem: Host-associated > Mammals > Digestive system >...
TTTAAAACCGGTTGGTGCGCTCCACTTTCTCCCTTGGTGAAAGATGGAAGAGACTTGGCAGTTTCGGGATTCTCTGCGTCTTCCGAATTATCTGATTTTTCTGCATTATCCGGTTCTTCCTTATCAAAAACCGTTCTCCATCCCGGTTTGATAACCTCACGCCCTGTCACCTTGAAATCTATCTCACCAGCCTTGGCCAACACAGTCGTATTGCTTACCTCACATTCGGGATAGAATGCCGCAATAAAATGCAAAGCAACAAGATCATAGACTTTTTTCTCGTCCGCAGTCAGGCCTTCCGGGCGCTGGCCCGTAGGAATGATCGCATGGTGATCCGTTACCTTACTGTTGTCAAATACTTTTTTGGATTTCGGCAATGACCCTGCGCCCTTTTTGCCATCCGCTTTCAAACCCAAAAGCGCTTGTACTTGCGGGAAATAATCCTTGATACCGGCTAAAGTATTCGGCACCTTGGGATAGAGGTCATCACTCAAATAAGTGGTGTCCACACGCGGATAAGTAGTGACTCGTTTCTCGTATAATGACTGAATCAACTGGAGTGTTTGTTCGGCAGAAAAAGAGAACTTTTTATTGCAATCGACCTGAAGAGAGGTCAAGTCATATAGTTTGGGGGCATACTCAAGCCCTTTTTTCTTCTCCACAGAAGTGATTGTGAGTGGCAAGTCCTTGATTGAATCCATCAGTTCCGTACCCTGCACTTCGGAAGTAATTGCATACTCTCCCTCCTCCACCGGAATCTGCGCATTGAAAAGCGTATCTCGATAGTTCGTTTTGAGTTCCCAATAGGTGCGTGGTACAAAATGCTCGATTTCAGCTTGACGTTTCACCACAAGTGCAAGTGTAGGTGTTTGTACACGACCGACAGACAGTACTTGTCGATCACGTCCGGTTCCTCGCGCGTACCTTATTGTATACGCGCGCGTAGCATTCATGCCCAGCAGCCAATCACCGATGGCACGCATCAGACCGGCCTCATACAAATGCTGGTATTCAGATTGATCTTTAAGTTGTTGAAAACCGTCACGAATTGCTTCCTCTGTCAGCGAGTTAACCCAAAGGCGCTTAACCGGACATTTACATCCGGCCTGCTGATAAACCCAACGCTGGATAAGCTCACCCTCTTGCCCGGCATCACCGCAATTGATGACCTCATCGGCTTGTTCAATGAGCGTTTTGATAACATTGAATTGTTTATGAACGCCCTCGTCTCCGGACACCTTGATTGAGAAACGAGAGGGTATCATCGGCAGAGAGCCGAGACTCCATGCTTTCCATTGATCCGAATATTCCTGAGGGTCAAGCAACGCGCATAGGTGACCAAATGTCCAAGTCACCTGATACCCGTTCCCCTCAAAATAGCCGTCTTTGCGCTGCTTTGCACCGAGCACATTAGCTATGTACGCACCTACTGACGGTTTCTCTGCAACGCAAACAATCATATTAATCAGAAATTAATCCTGCGCAGGAGCATAGCCGTAACCGTAGCCGGAATGACTTCCCTTTACCGCATTCAATACACATGCCACATTATGCATGCGATTTTGCTCTATAATTTGGTTGATACGGCCAACCATCTCATAAGACGTGTATTTATAACGGCTCACAAAGATAGTCATATCCGCAATGCGGTCTAAGAGGTATGTATCACTGACAAGCGCAACAGGAGCCGTATCTACAATTATATAATCATAGCGTTTACGCAATTCAGCAAACAATTTATCCACCGACTCCGTTTGCAATAATTCTGCCGGATTGAGAGGAATTGCGCCACATGGGATAATGTCCAAATTCTTCTGGATACCGCTCGGTATGATAATATCCTCCAGTTTGCACTCCTGCTCGGCCAAATAATCCGAAAGACATCCTCTATTGTTAAGACTGAAATATTCCGCCAGCATCGGTTTGCGCACATCAAGTCCTACCAAAGCCACTTTCTTTTTCAGCATAGCCAAAGAGATTGCCATATTGCTCGCCACATATGACTTTCCTTCGTCATTGAGACATGACGTAACCAATATTACCGGCGATTTAACATTATCCTTCAAGGAGAAACAGAGATTTGTTCTTAACGACCGGAACAACTCTGCTGACGCGGACTGCTCACCATCACGAATCGCAAAATACGGATGATGTGAATCATATATCAACTCACCAAGCAATGGTGCTTTAATGCGTTTTTCAAAGTCCTTTACATCATCAATAGTATCATTTATGAGTACGTAACCGTATAAAAGACCTGCTGAAATCAATAACCCTATAATGAAACAGATGAACAGCAGTTTCAACAATTTCGGATTCTTGCTTTGGACGTCCCGTTGCGGCATATCCACTATCTTTGCAGGCATAGATGTGGCAGCCAACATCAAAGCATTTTCTTCGCGCTTTTGGTACAAATAGAGATAAAGGCCTTCCTTTAGTTTCTGCTGGCGAGCTACTCGAATGTACTCACGCTGTTGCTCAGGTGCTTCTTTTATCTGCTTGTTATATTTGGTGTCTTGCGCCATCAAACTGCGTTGGCGTATTTTCAAGCTCTCGCGGACAGAACCGATTGAGGCAATGATATTTTGACGCATCGTAGCCAACTGCATATTCATCTGCTTGATAACCGGGTTGTCTTCCGTTGCTGTGCGCTGGATACGCATGCGTTGCAGTTGTAATGCATTGTAGTCCGACAGAGCTTTTACAAGCGCTTCGTCTGAAATACCAAGGTTAGAAGGAATCAAATTATTACGCTTCGTATCGTCACGCAAGAACTCGTCCACATATGACACCAAACTCAATTGGGTCTCTATTTCTATTAATGCCTGTTGCTCTTTGCTACTTGCTTCTAAAAATAATTGTGCCTGGGTTGCAATATCTGCAATATTATTTTTCTCTTTATAATCCGACAACTCCTGTTCTGCTTCACTTAGTTCATTGGAAATTATCGCCATACGTTCATCAATGAAAGCCGCGGTATTCGTAGCAATCATATTCTTATCCACGATGGAATTGAGGTTATATTGCTCAATGATTTGCGCAAGCAATTCCTTGTCTCGCTCCGGAACAGGAGATGAAATCGAAAGTTTAATAATATTCGACTCTTTTTTATGCTGGGACATTTTGATCTCCTTTTGATAACCGGAAACGACCAGTTCTCTACGTGCATGTACAATACGATACGTAGTATCCTTGCTTAAAGGTCGATTGGCATGAACCATAATAGTTCCCACACATGTTTCAATAGGTTCTTCCAAATCAGCCACTTTAACTGTCGAGCGATTGAAAAAGCCCATTCTAGTCTTTATTTTATATCCTGATTTTGTGGGTTTTACTTTCACCACGAACGAGCCTAATTCTGCATCCTCTGTCAAGTTTACACAATCCAGAGTCAAAGCTGGATTACGAAACTCACTATTCCAACGCCAACCATTGCGCACGGACGTTGCATCCCAGATATTAAGTGCGTCAACAGCTTGATACAACAAATCTCGAGAAGCAAAAACAACGACTTCATCTTCCGTGGCAGAATTACCGGAAAGACCTAACATCGACAACGCATCAAACTGGGCACCGCCGGCTTTCTGGCGAAGCATCACACTAGCATTCGTAGTCCACTTGGGAGCCTTGCGCATGTAGTACGCCATTCCTAACGCACAACAGACCACAACCCCCACGACAAACCACCACCAATGCTCTATCACCACACGTACAATCTTGCGTACGTCAATCTCACTTGTATTAATATTGTTATTTTCCATAATGGTTCAAATTCTTAATTTCCTTGCTTAACGCTTATAACCGTCACTATCACCGTTGCAGCACTAGCCACAGTAGAAATCATACTCAACCATAGGCCGACGTTGGCGCTGCTGACTACTCGTACCTTGTTCGGCGAGACGTATACAATATCATTCTGTTGCAAATAATAATAGGGAGAAGTAAAAAGATTCACATCCCCTAAATCCAAACGGGCTATTTCAAGCTTTCCGTCTACTTCACGGGTAAGCAAAACATTCTCGCGGCGTCCATACGGAGTTAAGTCACCAGCCGCAGCCAGTGCATCAAAAATCGTCATATGACCACTGGTTATCGGCACTCTTCCCGGCAGCTTTACCTCACCTAACACGGATACTTTCGCATTTATCAAGTTCACCTGTACCATTGGGTCAAGCACTTGTAACTCCAGCTTCTCTTTAATGGCCTGTTCCGCTTCAGAACGTTTCATGCCGGCCACATGCACTTTCCCCAGTACGGGAATTTCCACATTGCCCTCTTCATCTACGACATAATATTGTAAAGCTTGATTAGATTGCACCTGGGACGTTCCTGGAGTGGAAAACGAAACCATTGGTAAATTATAAGGAGCAATAGCTTCTTTATCCAAAGCCGACACTACAATCGTCAATGCGTCACCGTTACGAATCACCATCTCAGACTGCGGATGAAAATTTGCGTTGATAGAATCCGCGATAGCAGGACCTGCCTCACGCAGATAGGTCATTTTTTTCTGTGTAACACAGCCTACGGTCGAAAAGGCTATAAGGCTGAAAATCAGAAAACGTTGAATAGTTTTATTCATATTCTTTTATGCTAAATTTTCTACATTTGTACTCTATTTTACAATAAAGCGTGCAAAATTACAAAAAATAAATGATATACGCAAATTTTTTGCAAATTTATTTGCACATATCAAAAAAAAACACTACTTTTGCATGACATTTTGGCAGATTGGGTATGACACAACAAGAATTATTAGCTATCAAGCAGCGTTTTGGCATCATTGGTCAAAGTCCGCTTTTAAATCGAGATATAGAAATAGCCGTTCAGGTTGCCCGTACGGATTTGAGTGTCCTTGTTACGGGAGAATCGGGCGTCGGGAAAGAACATTTTCCGAAAATCATTCATGCCTATTCGGCTCGCAAACATGGAGCCTATTTTGCCGTGAACTGCGGAGCTATTCCCGAGGGAACTATTGATAGCGAATTGTTCGGACATGAGAAGGGGGCTTTTACGGATGCCAAGAATGAGCATAAAGGTTATTTCGAGATTGCGGATGGAGGCACACTTTTCTTGGATGAAGTAGGCGAATTACCACTCCAGACCCAAGTCCGCCTGCTGCGTGTGCTGGAGACAGGAGAATATCTGCGGATGGGCTCGAGTCTAGTACGGAAAACCAACGTACGTGTCGTAGCTGCCACTAATCTCAACATGCGCCAAGCGATAGAAGACGGACGATTCAGAGAGGACTTGTACTATCGTCTTAATACTGTAGAGATTCGTGTTCCGGCGTTGCGCGAGCGTAAAGAAGATATCCCCTTGTTATTCCGAAAATTCGCCGTTGATTTCTGCAATCGCTATCATATGCCGCCGCTCTCGTTGAACGAAGAGGCGACTCGTCTTTTGCAAGAGTCTTATTGGCGAGGAAATATTCGTCAGCTGAAAAATTTAGCGGAGCAGATGGCGGTTATCGAGTTGGATCACCAGATTAATGCGGATACTTTGCGGCGATACTTACCCAAAGAGGAGAGTCAGCAAGGTCTTGTGCTGCGCTCTCCGCAACGCGCGCAGGAGAAAGATTATGCACATGAGATCGGGATTCTGTACAACATGGTTTTGAAGAATCGCCAGGAGATAGATGAACTCAGAGAGTTACTTCAGTCCGGAACCAGAGAGCATGAAGTGGCTCCGGTTATCACCACGGAGGATGTGCTTCCTATTGAAGACGTGAATCTGCGCGTGGAGGACGGAGAAAAAGAACGTATCATTAAAGCGCTGGAGCTATCCGGAGGCAACCGCAAGGTGGCTGCCGAGAAAGTAGGTCTCTCGGAACGAACCCTCTACAGAAAGATTAAGGAATATGGGCTCTAAAATAAAAATCTGTCAGCAAAGCGGTCTGTCAGCAAAGCGGTCTGTCAGCGAAGCGGTCTGTCAGGCACTATGTGCCGGTCTACTGATACTGCAACTCGCAGGCTGCAGTATCAGTTACAAATTCAACGGAGCAAATATCAATTATCAAACAACACATTCTATCTCGGTTGCTGATTTCCCGAACAATGCAGCCATGGTCAACCCGACGCTCAGCAACAATCTTACGGAAGGTATACGCGACTTGTATCAACGCCAGACGCGGCTACAGGTACTCCGGAAAGGTGGGGATTTAGAATTAGAAGGAGAGATTACGGGATACGATATCACACAAGGGGGCATCGGCACAGACAGTTATGCTACCGAGAGTAAACTGACCGTCACCGTCATGGTTCATTTCACTAATAATATTAACCCCGAAGAGTCGTTTGACAAAGCTTTTTCGGCATTTCAGACTTTTGATGCCAGTCGCTTGCTTACGGACGTACAGGACGAGTTATGCGAAACCATCATCAAAGAGATTTCAGAAAATATATACAATGAAACGGTAGCAAAGTGGTAAAAAACACAAAAATATTTGGTTATATCAAAAAAAAGTAGTACCTTTGCAGCCGATTTTGTAGAAAACGAAAAAATTACAAACAGAAAATAACTAAATTGTAAATAGAACTATGTACATTTTTCTTACTATTTTAATTGTCATTGCAGCTATTCTGCTGACTCTTTTAGTGTTAGTCCAGAATAGTAAGGGTGGTGGTTTAGCAGCCGGTTTCGCAAGCGGAAACCAAGTAATGGGTGCTCCCAAGACTGCTGATTTCCTGGAGAAAGCTACGTGGACGCTGATTGCTCTCATTGTAGCATTCAGCATTGCGGCTGTTGGTTTTAATGCAGGTCAACAGGAAGTTGCTAACGACCAATCTGCTATTCAGGTAGAAGAAGTTGCTCCGGCTCCGGCTGCTGAACTGCCGGCAGAATCCGGACAAGAGTAAATTATAATCGCTCTTGAAGCATGCGGTAAACGAGGTGCACGGGGAAACCCATAACATTAAAGTACGAGCCTCTCATCTGCGTGCAAGCGACGTAACCAATCCATTCCTGGACTCCATAAGCACCGGCCTTGTCTAAAGGTCGGTACTTTTGTATATAATAGGCAATCTCCTCGTCCGTAATGTTGCCGAACGTAACATCCGTGCGGTCAACCACGGTTTCAAGTTCCCTACCCTTTTGCGCAAAGGTAACAGCCGTATAGACCTGGTGGGTTTTATTACGCAACAGTCGAAGCATATCCATGGCTTCCGCTTCGTCATGCGGTTTGCCAAGCATCTGACCATCCAGCCATACGATAGTGTCGGCGGTAATGATAAGCTGGTTCTCTGTTAGATTAGGCGCATATGCCTGCGCCTTCGCGCGTGATATGTAATAAGGAATATCCGCCCCCTGCAAATCGGCAGGATAGGACTCATCGGCATCAATGGAAATAGCGGTAAAAGGAACGTCCAGACCTGCCATCAATTCTCTTCTTCGCGGGCTTTGACTTCCAAGAATTATTTCGAGAGATGGAGAAGACATCTGGATTTTTGAATTTCGGGATTTCGACTATTAGAATAAATCCAATTGGGTATCTTTCGGCTGCTCTATCGTCATAGGTACGCCGTCGATATCGATTGTATCTGAAGAGTCAGAATCTGCCGGAGCATCCGGAGTTTCTTCTGCATCCGGATCTTCCTCCTCCGGTTCAGGTTCAGGCTCCGGTTCCGGAGTGATATCTTCAAAAGAAGCAACCTCAAGCGTCGTGATACGTTTTCCTTTGGCCTTTGCTGATTTCTCGTCGATGAATTCCGCCATAAGAATGTCCAGCGGAGTTTTATTCTCATCAGCAAAGAGCACACGGAAAGTAGCCTCTGCACGATCCGAAAGGAGAATCATCTTCGATTCGGCATCTTCACCGAGCATGGATTGCACTTTTGGGTTCGCATCGTCCAAACGGAAGCGCTTACCGTAGTAATATTTGAGTTCTCCATTCCACTGGATAAGCGACCATACCTTATCGGCATCGAGTTTTTCTATACGCCAGATGTTATCTTCGAAATGGGCAGTGGGATCAAAGGATGTGGTATAATACGTACCGTCATTATTGATAACGAGGATACGGTCTTCGTCCCAGAACTCGCCGAGGTACATGCCATGCTCATCATAGTTGACACGCAGTACATCGGGGTCGAACCAGACTTTACGTCCTCCAAGTGTCGAGTGTCCTTTTTGCTTGAGAGTAATGGATTTCACTTCGAATTTCGTGAGCACGTTTCCGCGCGCAGTACGGGATTTGACGGCCAGTTCGCTAAGGTCTTTGCAGACTTCCAGTTTCTTAAGATGCAGTTGCGGCTTTAGCGCTACGCGAATGATTTCCGCCTCGCCATTGGGGTTTGCTGTAAAATAGACAATTTTAGAACCGGGCTTGCCTTGCGTCAGATCATACTCTTTGTCTCTCGCCACACCGGTCACGTTAAAGCGCTTCATGAAATAGGTACCCTTCTTGCCATCGCGATAAACGACATTATAGACCGTGCGGTCATCGCCGCGTTGGAAGACAGCTATATGAAGGATGTCCGTACCGACAAATAATTTCTCGGCTACCTTCATGATTTTGTATTTACCGTCTTTATGGAAGACGATGATGTCATCTATATCGGAGCAGTTGAACAGGAACTCATCTTTCTTCAGGCCTGTTCCTACAAATCCTTCCTCACGATTGATATAGAGTTTCTCGTTGTTCTCCACCACCGCCTTGACGTTGATAGCGCCGAAATTACGAACCTCTGTATGGCGCGGATACGCTTCGCCGTACTTCTTTTTGAGCATCTCAAACCAAGCGATGGTGTAGTCCGTCAGATGGTTAAGATTCTTGATACAGGCTTTGATTTTCTTTTCGAGCTCTTTCATCAGCTCGTCCGCCTTCTTGGAGTCGAACTTGGTGATACGGATCATACGTATCTCAAAGAGTTTCTCGATATCTTCGGTACGCACCTCGCGGATGAGTTGGGGTTTGAAGGGCTCGAGCGCGTTATCCACGAACTCTATCAATTTCTCTTTGTTCGGCGCGTTCTCATAGCCTTCCTGTTTATAGATGCGGTTCTCGATGAAGATTTTCTCGAGCGATGTATAGAAATATTTTTCCTCCAGCTCGCCTTTCTCTATCTCAAGTTCCCATTTGAGGAGCGCTTTCGTATTGTCGCAGGACAATTTAAGAAGATTGCTCACGGAGGTGAAAATCGGCTTGCGGTTTTCCACTACGCAGCAGTTGGGCGAGATGTTCACCTCGCAGTCCGTGAAGGCATAGAGCGCATCGATAGCTTTGTCGGAAGAGGACCCCGGTGCCAGTTGGACAACGATGCGTGCCTGGTCGGCCGTAAAATCGTCTATCTTCTTTATTTTGATTTTCCCCTTCTGATTGGCCTTCAGGATCGTTTCTATGATTTTGGAAGTCGTTGTACCGAACGGTATCTCGGTTATAACCAGCGTCTTGTTATCGTCGGCCTTGGTGATGCGCGCACGGATTTTGACGGAACCGCCTCGTTCGCCATCGTTGTAGCGGGTGACATCAATGATACCGCCTGTCGGGAAATCAGGGTATAACTGAAAATCCTGATTGCGAAGATACGCGAGCGATGCGTCGCATAGTTCGTTGAAGTTGTGCGGCAGAATCTTGGAATTGAGACCAACTGCGATACCCTCAACGCCCTGCGCAAGAAGGAGGGGGAACTTGACCGGCAGATGAATCGGCTCGTTCTTACGTCCGTCGTACGACTTCATCCATTCGGTGGTCTTGGGATTGAAAACGGTCTCGAGTGCGAATTTGGAGAGGCGCGCTTCTATGTAACGAGGTGCAGCAGCGCCGTCACCGGTAAGGATGTTTCCCCAGTTTCCTTGACAATCAATGAGCAGGTCTTTTTGGCCTAATTGAACCAAAGCGTCTCCGATCGAGGCATCGCCATGAGGGTGATACTGCATAGTCTGGCCGACTATATTGGCCACCTTGTTATACTTACCGTCATCAACGGTTTTCATGGCATGCAGAATGCGGCGCTGCACCGGTTTGAGTCCATCCTCAATCGCCGGAACCGCGCGCTCCAGTATCACATACGAAGCATAGTCCAAGAACCAGTCTTGGTACATACCGGTAAGATGATACTTCACAGCATCATTAAATCCGCCTTGACCTGCCATCACTCTTAACTCCTACCTCTTACCTCTTACCTCTTAACTCTCAGCTCTTCTTATTGATAAAGATGTATGCCAGAATACCGGCGAGTTCAAGGGCAATGCCGGCAACGAGCAGGCCGTTAGCCTGCAGCGCATACTTGTAAATAATAAGGGCCACTACACCTAAAAGAAGGAGAACCACTCCCAAATACTTTTTCATAGATTCCATATATAACGCGTTATAATTGACGATTTATCAAAATCGGCTGCAAAGGTACAAAAAATTTTGCATATATGCAAATAAAAAATGCACATAATAATTAGTATATATACTTTGTATATATACTGTATAAAAAGACAAAAAAAATAGTGCTGTTAGGAGCTTGATATAGTAGTAACCTTGGCTTTGACCGTCGGTTGACCGTCGGTTGACCGTCGGTAAACCAAGTTGCAAAGACTATACAAAAGAGGACACTAGCGGGTGAAGCGGTAGATGCCGCCGGGGAGGGAGCGGACGAGGCCTTGGAGCTCAAGGAGCATGAGGTCGGAGGAGACATCGCTATAGGGTTGCTCGGTCTCCATGACGAGGAGGTTGATATGGAGTCCCTCTTCGGCTTCCTGAAGTTTATTGAGGATGGTTCGTTGGCGCTCGGTCAGGTCGTCAGCGAGCAGTTCGACCATGGTCGTTTGCATGTCTTGCCGCTGTTGGCGTTTAGCAGAGGCCGTTTGCCAGTTCATGGCTTCGATCAGGTCTTCCGCGCCGGTGATAAGTTGGGCAGAGGCGTTTTTGATTAACTCATTGCATCCTTTGGAAGACACATCGTCGGGCCTTCCGGGGAAGGCAAAGAGTTCTCTTGCATAGTCCGAAGCCATTCGTGCCGTTATGAGG
>Ga0310696_10009982_pt1 | contig 10954 bp, 3 predicted proteins | sample AusTroGonzalo_MG_4_FD_203885 | JGI IMG/M metagenome (GOLD analysis project Ga0310696, IMG submission 203885) | Bovine rumen microbial communities from tropical cattle in Woodstock, Queensland, Australia - Gonzalo_02 (v2) (version 2) | ecosystem: Host-associated > Mammals > Digestive system >...
ATCTTCTTGGTTCACAATATGCTGATACAGCTGGAACTGGTGCTCTTGACTTAGCAAATTCTGATATATATGGTGTTAATTCAATTAAATTTGCCGATTTATCAGATGGTGCAGGAGAAGGATTACAGTGGTATAGAGACGCAACACATACTGATTCTCTTTGGGTAAAGAATGGCGTTATTTATTTTACACCTAATAGAACCTGGGGAGGAACAGGTACTGATTATACTGTTTATCATACAGGTAATTTAACTGCTGCTACTCTTTTAGGAAGTACTGCTAAGGGTAATTCTACTAAACCAATATATTGGAATGGAAGTTCTATTGTAGAATGTCTTGCATATAGTCAGGCATCTGTTAATTATGCTAATTCTGCTGGAAATGCCGATACTGTAGATAGTAAACATGCAAGTGATTTTGTTTATACTGCGCAAGTATCAGAAGAACAAAATTCTGATGTAAATACATGGGCGCAAAATAATGCTGATACTAATAAACGATCATTAATATATAATACATCCGGGACTGAATGGTCATATTTATCATCATTAAGAAATGATGGTGCATATGGTGCTGTTATTAAATTTGGTTATGGTAATGGCCATCCTGCTGCATATATAAAAGGAAAATATAGTTCATCATGGTATTCAGGATGGGTTCAATTTATTACATCTGATAATATTGGAAGCCAATCAGTAAATTATGCTACTAGTGCAGGTAGTGCAACATATGCAACATCTGCAGGAAATGCTGATACACTTGATACATTCCATGCTGCTGATTTATTCCAGACATTTACTAATGATGCAGCAAATAATGCAGTTAAAATTAAAATTGGTAATACTGAAAAATCATTAGTAGTTGGATATGCTACGAAAGCCGGTGATGCTAATACGCTTGATAATATTGATTCAACAGGATTCTTAAGAGATTATCATAGAAATGATGATATTACAAGTACAGAAGTTGTTAATACAATAGATTATATACATAATGTAGGCGCTACTGGTGGAGCATCTACTACAATGACTAAACCAACTGGTATGGATAATGCATGGGGTATATTACATATGCATTTACATGTCGGAAATTATGCTATGCAGCTTGGTTTTGGTGGTACTACTGGACATATGTATTTTAGAAATGCATATAATACTTCTACATTTGGTGATTGGGTTACTTTATTAGATAGTACCAATTCATCTGTATCAAAATCAGGTGAAACATTATCTGTTAAAATTAATGGTACTACACAGTCTCTTACTAATACTTGGAGAGGAATTACAGATTCATATAATGTAGATTCTCCTTCAAGTTCTACATCATTATCACAGAAAGGTGCAAAAGCTTTATATAGTGCACTTTTAAATGGATATGCTAATAGTGCAGGAAATGCTGATACTGTAGATAATTATCATTTAGCTTCTTGGATATATCCAACTTCCCCTCGTGATTTTGCAGATGGTACGAGAATAGATACAGATATTGTTTATAAAAACACTAATGGAGATGCTTTCTATATGGAAATTATAGGAGACACATATTTTTCATTAGGAAGTATTTATACTATTGTTCAAGGATATATTTATAATGATACAATAATTTCATATTCTGTAAATAATTTAGGTAGAGTAAGACTTGAACATCTTTATGCAATGCTTATAGGTGATAATCTTGTATTCTGGTTTGAAAGATTAGGTTATTGGCAGTCTTATAGAATTGGAGTATATAAATCATCATCCGGAAATTATTGGAAAAATCATTGTACAAGTATAACAAATTCAGCTAAACCTAGTGGAACTAAAGAAATTGATTTATGCGGAAATTTATATAATAATGCATATCTTGATTCTAAAGTATCTGCTGCATATAATGCTGACTCAGTACCATGGTCCGGAATTACCGGTAAAGCAACTTCAAAGACTGCTTGGGGACAGACATTCGTTGATTCTTCTGGAAATATTCAAAGCATATCCGGTAATATGACTTCTGTTGGTCAGATTACACCTGACGGACATGCTACAAGAGATAACGGTACATCATCTGCAAACTGGGCTACAGTATATAGTTATGCATTAAGATCAAATGATAACTTAACATTACGTTCAGGAACTTCTAAGGATATTATATTCCAGACTAATGCAGGTACTGAATATATGAGACTTACTTCTGGAGGTAATTTAGGTATAGGAACTACAACTCCTGGATTTAAACTTTCTGTATCTGGTGATATATATACAACAGATAATATTTATATTAATACTGGTGATAGCGATAGATTTATATTATTTAGATATAATTCTAATAACTATGCTGGCGCCGCATGGAGAATAATAAGTAGAGGGTCTGGAAGCGGAGATACTAATTACTTTGATATTGAAACAGGTGGTAGTTCATCATCTGCTACTACTTGGAATAGAGTTATCCGTTTAACTATGGATAATAGATATGTTGGTATTGGATTAGATAGTCCAGCAGACAAACTTGATGTTGCTGGTATAATTCGTTCAACAAGTAGTGGTAAATATCTTAGAATTGGATGTCAGAATAGTTCCTGGGCACATTATTATACCGATGCATCTTCTGGTCATTATTTTAATCCTGGAATTTCTGTAGATGGCGCAATTTATATTTATAGTACAAATTATGGTATAAGAGCAAATGGTGATATTCATGGAAATGGATTCTATCATAGAAGTTACCTTGACAATAATTATGTAATTACTGCAAATGGTAGTGCAAAACAATGGTCTGCTTCAAAAACTGCTTCAACACTTGTAGCAAGAACAGCAGATAATTATGTATATGCTGGATATTATAATTCAGATATTAGTAATGAAGAAAGTATGACACCTACTTCTGTTTACTGTTCTAATGATACTTGGATTCGTAAACAGTCCATAGGTAAATTTGCTGATAATTTAAGAAGTGAAGAAATAATATCAATAGATAAATCATTAACAATTACAGAAGCTTGGATGGATACTGGTATTATTTGTGACACTACTACATTCCCAAGAGGTACAGGTACATATGCTGTTCAAGTATGTGCTGCTGCAATGACTTCAGATAGTTATTATCCATATTATTCAGGTATAATGACAATTTACACAAGTTCAACTAATTCAAGTGGTAATGATGAAGTTGCATTACATTGTGCTGGACATGCTGTTGGAACTAGTTATAAGAGATTATATATTAGAACACAAGAAACAGAAACCCCTAATTATAATAAAATTCAAATTGCTGGTTCAGCTAATTTATCAAAAGCATACACAATTACATTTAAATTCAGAAAACTTATATAACCCCCTTCTATAAAATATTACATTATAAAAAAGAAGAAGTTCTCTTGTGAAAGAGGACTTCTTTTTCCTATATTAATTTATAAATATATTTATTTACTAAATGAAAATATTTAATGAATTTGGTATTAACCCGACCACTAATTATACCGCAGCAGGTTGGGATTTTTACATTCCTAATATAGAACTTTCTCCAGAACAGTCTGATTTTATTTTTGAATCTTTTTCTAAGTCTTATAAGAAATCTGTAAATGAATTAAAGGATCTTCTTGATTCGCTTGTTCTTGGTGCAACTGCTATCTATGGAGAAGAGAAAGTAAATGGTAATGAGATGAATATTCTTTTACTTTATTGTATGTTGGATTCTCCATTCAAGCTTGATGATGATCCTATCGGTACTTTTGTAGAAGATTTTCTTCTTTTTGATGAGAAAGGTACTCCCGGCATTTCTCCTGAACCTCTTGATCAGGTAAATATTAATTCAGGTATTCATGTTGCGCTTAATCCCGGTACAGTAGGTGTATTCCTTAATAAGTCAGGTAAAGGTATTAAAGGTTGGGATATCAGAGCGCAGGTAATCGATGAAGATTATGCTGGATGTGTTCACTGCTCTCTTGCATATACAAAAGATAATCTTGAAGATGGTATTATATATTGCGGCGATAAGATTACACAGATGCTTGTATGGAATCTTGAACCTAAGAAACCTATTGAGAATATGACTAAGGAAGATTATTATGAAGCTATGAAGAATTCCCAGAGAGGCAGTAATGCATTCGGTAGTTCTGACGAGAAACATTAATATTTAAATACTTAAATTAAATTTAGAAATCCTTGAAATTTATCAAGGATTTTTATTTTTATATATAATATATGCATATTTTTTAATGGCAGGTCCAAATGGAAATAAGAAAAATTTCGGATCAAGAAATGATGAACCGATTAAAACACCTTCTAATTATTATCAGGCTTCTGTAGTTGGTGGTTTAAATGAATTTTTTGTAAATGATTCAGAGAACTGGGGTATGGAAGAAGGTATTTCTTCTGTATTAGGTGTTATGGTCGGTAATGCAAATGCATCTAAGTTTGCTAATTTAAAAACAAATGCCGTTGAAAATACAATTTTCGGAAAAGATTTTGGTAAGGATATTAAAGATAAAATGGATGCAATTAAAGTTGCTATTGAAACAAATATTGCTCCATATGTATCTTCAATATCATTTGGTCTTGCATATATAATTAATCTTCTTGAAAGTATTTCTAATAATTCATTAGCTGGAAAAATTGATTTAATTATTTCTTTAAAGAATCCTAAAGACTTCGATACACTTTCACAGTTTATCGATTCAATGTCTGTAAATCCTGATATCAAGAAGAAAATTGATGAATTTAAAGAAAATATAAAGTTATTACAGGAAGTATTTGATGTTAATATACAGACTCTTTATGATTCAGTAGCTGCTCAGAAAGAACATATTGATGAGATTGAAGAAGCTATTAAGAAGAGTACAGAAGTTGCTACTTCTGCCGCTAAGATAGATGCTAAGGAACTTGAAGAGTCAAGATCAAATGCAGCTGATATTATTGATTCCGTTGCATTGCTCGGTATGGTAATGATTATCGGTGGTTTAATTATTTCTAAGAATGAAAAGATTATCGAAGGATCATTAAAATTCGGTATGACATTGGCTGCATTCTTATTGACATTAATGGTACCGGTAGCGATACTTGCAGCAATCAATAAATATTTGAATTCTGACAATAACCTTGATGCCGTTATGTCATTCTTAATTGTATCATCTGCAATAATGATGATAGGCGCAGCATTTATGTTCATACCAAGAATGTCATTCATGGCATTGAAATTCACAAAGGTATTTACAAAATTCTTGTTATTTATCCTTGTACCTATTGCATTGATATCACTTATATCTAATTCAGCTGCATTACAGCAGATGCAGGTAGTAGCATCATTTATTAAGACTTCTACATTGATTATGATATTAGGCGCTGCTATAATGGTACTTGGCGGAGGTAAGTATGTTAAGGAAGCCCTTAAATTCGGTGGTGTATTAGGATTATTCATTTTAACCATTCTTACTCCGATAATGATATACGGATTATTAGTAAGAAAGGCTGCTAAACTTATGGATAATTATGCATCACTTGTTGTAACAGCTTCAATATTAATGATTTTAGGTGCATTGATATTTACCTATGGAGGTGGTGCTTATGTAAAGAACGCCCTTAAATTCGGTGCAGTACTTGGATTATTTATTTTATGTATATTAACCCCAATAATTATATATAGTGTTCTTGTTAAAGAAGGAGAGAAAACTCTTAAATGGTTCTCTAGACTTGTTATAACTGCAACGATAATAATGCTTGTAGGCGCTTACTTTGTAAATAAGAAAAACTTAGTTGTAAGGGCACTTGCATTTGGTGTTATATTAATGGTATTCATGGCATTATGTATAGCGCCTATCCTTGTATTCGGATTAATTTTAAGGAAAGGAGAACAAACATTAAAACAGTTTACAATATTCTTATTAGCAGAAACTGCGATTATGTTAATGGGAGCAATGCTTGTTCTTAAGCATCCTGAATATATAATCGGAGCACTTGCATTTGGTGTTGTATTGGCAATATTTGTATCATTGACATTATTACCATTCTTATTATATCAGAATAAGATAAAGAAAGCTATTCCTAGTCTTATTACATTTGGTGCATTTATTTTCGTAGTAGGTGTTACTATGATGCTTGGTGCATTTGTAATTGACAGATATTGGAAAGGTGCTTTGTTATTTACTATTTGTACAGGAATATTTGTTGTAATGATGTATGAAATAGTAAATCAGTTGGGAGATGGCAGAAAAGAAGCAAAATTAAAGAGAGGTATAATAAACGCATATCTTATTGCCGGACTTTGCGCCGCATTCGGATTAGCATTTGGAATTGTAGACCTTATGCTTCCTAATGGAAAAGATCTTGCATGGCTTACTGCTAAGATGATTTTAATCGGAGGATTTATCGTTGGTATGACCTTTGTATTAAAATTAATCAGTAAAGTAAATGCAAAGGATCTTCTTTGGGGAACACTTGCAATGGCAGGTATTGCTGTTATTATCGGTCTATTAGGATTTTCATTAAGAATTGTTAATGAATCTAATATTACTCTTGATACACTTGCAAGTGTGGGTATAATGGCAGCATGTGTAGGTATATTCGCAATTATTCTTGGTATTATGGGTATAGGACCTATTGCTGCCGCTATCGGTATAGGTGAAGCCGTTGCAGCCGGTATTGCTGTTGTAATGGCATTATTAGGTTGGTCTATAAAGACAGTTCATAAATCACTTGAATCAGTTGGTGGGGGTGAAACAGCAATTGAAGAAGCGGGTATGCTTGCATTAATTGCTGGTGCTTATGCCGTAATGTTTGCTTGTCTTATTCCATTTATTGTTACAATGCCGTTTGCACTTATTGCTGTTGGACTTATAACAGCAGCAGTAATTCCATTGACTGGCGCAATATTCTTAATATCTAAGGCAGTTAAAGCTGCAACTGAAGCGGGTGATGTTTCTGTGATTAAATCAGTATTTGATGCATTTAAAGAAAATGCAATTCCTTCTGTAGGCGTTATCTGGTTTATTAAGTCAATGAGAAAAATCAGTATGATTACTTCTATCGTTAATCCTCTTTGCTATGCAATGAGAAGAATCGGTAGAACGGTTGCTGATCTTGCTTCTCTTAAAGTTGCTATTGCTTGGGATAAAGATGGTAATCCTATTAAATACAGACAGTTAACGGATAAAGATTTCAAACTAGCTGCAGAAGGTGTAACAAAGATTATTACTACAATGGCAGAAGGTATTATGATGGCTGCCGCTTATTATGAAAATATTGATACATTTACCCTTATGAAGACATTATATGCTTCACAAAGATTAGGTAATGTAATCGGCAGTATTTCAACTGGTTTACAATCATATGCAAATCTTCTTATTCCTATTGATTGGAATGATGAAGGTAAACCAACTCAATTCAGAAAGATGGGAGATAAGGACTTTACTGATGCTGCAATGAATATCAGAAAGGTTATTCTTCTTGTCGGTGGTACTATCGCTACACTTGCTGCCGGATCAGGAGGTCCTATTAAGATTGGAGATATAACAGTAAATCCTGCCGATTTCGTAAAGGCTATTCAAGATATTCCTGCTACCGGTTTAAGAGGTTTATTCGGTTCAACAAATCCTTCTAACTTTACAAGGGTACTTACTGCTTCATCACAGCTTGGTGAAATGGTATCTAATATTGCTTCTGGTATACAGGCATTTGCTTCTATGAGTATGCCTGTTGAATGGAATGATGAAGGTAAACCTATTAAATTCAAAGCGCTTGGTGAAAAAGAAATTACTAATGCATCTAATAATGTAAGAACAATTCTTTTGACATTGGCAGGTACAATTATGGATGTATATAAAGATCCAAGAGCTATTGTTGATGGTAAGAATATATTTGATTCTGAGGTAATCAGAACCGGATTCTTAGGATTAAGTAAAACAGAAACTCCTTCAAGATTTGAAAAAACATTAGGTGCTTCTATCAGATTAGGTGAACTTATTGCTTCTGTTGCTACTGGCTTACAGGCAATGGCTAATCTTAGAATTCCTAATGCATGGAATGATGATGGTAAACCTATATCATTTGTTGATGTTGATTTAGATACTTTAAAGGTTAAGGTTCCTTCTGTTATTTCAGATATTTTATTATCTACTACATTGGGTGTAATGAAAGCTTACCATGCAGTACCAGAAAATGCTGAAAAATTACAGGAAGTATTCGATGCATTCTTACCGGTAGGTACATTAATCAGTAATATTTCTGAAGCATTACAGAATTATATAAAACTTAGAATTCCTGTTTATGATGATAAAGGAAATATTGTAAATTATACAGATTTACCAGATGACTTTGCTGAAAAGGTTACTCTTAATGTAGGTACTATTTTACTTGCATTATCAATGGCATTAGTAGATACTTATAAGAAGATGAATCTTGATCCTATCGTATTGGATACAGTTTTCAATGCATTTATGCCTATTGGTAAACTTGTAAAAGATACGGCCGATGCTATCGTAAGTTATGCTGCTGGATATGTAGTTGATCCTAAGACTGGTAAGAAAGCTCCTATAGGACCAGAAGTAATCGCATCTGCAACGAAGAATATTCAAGATATTATAATTTGTATTGTTGATGCTATTGCAACAGTATATAAGAATCATCCGGAATACTTTAAGGATAAAGAAGAAGCTTCATCATTATTTGCAATTTCAAATCAGTTAATCAAATCAGGAGAACTTGTTAAATCAACAGTTGAACTTATTAAAGAATTTGCTAAGATTAAATCAACACTTATTGATACAGCAGCTGCAAATATTACAAAGACTGTATCTGCAATACCACAGGCAATTATTAATGGATTACAGGGATATAACTTTGAAGCTACAGGTACTTTATTAACTGAAGGAATTGATTTCTTACTTACTGTTAATAATTTCTTAGACAGTATGTTTAAGAATGTTGTTAAGACATTAAATGATAACCATACATTACTTGTTACTCTTCTTAAATTTAAGAAAACAAATAGTACAAATAATGAATTATATGGTGTATTCAGTGATATATATGTTGCCCTTGACGGTATAATTTCATGTTTATACCTTGCTCCTGTATTATCAATACTCGGTTCATTCAGTATAGATAATTTAATAAATGCTTTAGATATGTTCTCAAGTATGGTAATATATCTTGAAACATTTATTCCGAGGGTTGCTAATTTATCAAATATTTTAAATACTTCTGTAAATAATTTCTTTGAAGGAGATTTATTCACAACTATTGTTGATATAGTAAGAGATATTAACTGGACAATCGCCCGTATTTGTGCTGTTAATACTACTTATGCCGTTGGTAAAAATGAAATGGCATTTACATTAATTGAATTTAACAGAAAAGCAACTAATATTGAATTATATATTGATAAATTAGAATTATTAAATAAGAGAGTTAAAGGATTTACATATAGTGCACAGGCATATGCAAATATAAGAGGAGCAATGTCTGAAGTAAACAGTACTATTGAATCTATTAAAGAAAGCTTTAAACCAAAATCAGAATCAAGAGGAATATTTGATAGATTCCAGACAGATGATTTAGTTATAATTCAAAGAAAAGTTAATACATTCTCTCAGATAGTAAGAGAAATGATTAAAGTTTCTTCTATGTCAATCGGTGATTCATCAATATTTAATACAATCGGTGAAGGTATTACTACTATTAATGAAAAGGTTTCTAAGATTGATGATAATAAGATTAAACAGATTGATAAGGAAACTAAATCACTTTCAAGATTTATCAAGGCAGTTGACGGTATCAATGTATCAAAGGCATCAAGTTTGACTTCACTTATGGATTCAATGGCTAACTTAGCCGATAAGATGGGCGGTTTCGATAAACTTACAGATATGATTAATGGTGATCTTAAAGAAGTTATTTCAACACTTTCAGATAAGATTGATGAAGCTAAGGAAACAATCAAGAGAGCAGAAAGAATTGAAACTGAAAGACAGAAGAAACTCCAGGATAACATTAAGAATATTAAGGGTCTTATGAAAGAAGCTATTACAATTAATGTTGGTAAGCTTGATGATGATAATTCAATTAAGGCCGGTTATGAAAAAACAAAATAATAATTGATTATGTTTACTTTAAGAGGAAGACAAGATAATTTCAGAATATTATTACCAAAGGAATTCCTTTGTGATGAAATAGTTGAGAAGTATTCAAAGATACTTCAGGATAAACATAGCTATTTATATTCACCGATTGATTTCTTAAATGAAACAATCAGATCAGTTCAGGTTCTCGGATTCCAGGATGCTACTATAGAACAGTTACAGCCTGGTAGGGGTACTGCCGCATCAAGTGCATCAAGAATTCCTCAAAACAGATTCATGCATACAGCAAGCCAGGTTAATTATCGTTCAGAAACAAATCCTCTTAATCTTATTGATAAAACATTAAATATCGAATTCAGACATACACTCGGTTATGTAAATTATTTTATGATATTTGAAAACTTCTTCTATCAATATGAAAGGGATAAGAAATATGAAGATTTAATTCCTAATTTATTTATAGATATTATGGATAATAACGGTAATATCTATTCAAGGATTGAAATTATCAAACCTATTATAAGCGGTATCGATATGCTTGATTTCAATTATGATCAACCCGTCGCTCAGTCTCAGACTTTCAAAGTAGAATTCAAATATTCTAACCTTGATTTTCAGTTCATAGAAGATGATGAAAAATACAACATCAGAACTTATATTTAATTCTTGTTTTTTAGTACCTAATTTGGTCCAGAATTGATTTTAATAAAATTTCTATATAATCTATCAAAAGTCATTTAAAAGTCCTTAAAACGGCTTTAAAATGACTTTAATTTTTATTGATATTTATAGTCTGTTTTTCCTATATTAAATAGAGATAAATTTAATTTTAAAATACATATATGATTCTAGAGGAACAAGGACTTTCTTATGCAGATTTGACTGTTATTCCCGCTCCTATTTCAG
>Ga0310696_10009983_pt1 | contig 10954 bp, 8 predicted proteins | sample AusTroGonzalo_MG_4_FD_203885 | JGI IMG/M metagenome (GOLD analysis project Ga0310696, IMG submission 203885) | Bovine rumen microbial communities from tropical cattle in Woodstock, Queensland, Australia - Gonzalo_02 (v2) (version 2) | ecosystem: Host-associated > Mammals > Digestive system >...
GTAATATCGCGGATAGTGTCTGAATAACTCTCTTTTATCTCATTAAAAATATTTTGCGCAACTTCATAATCTTTAAAATTAAGATTCATATCAAAGTCGCTAACACCATGTTGTTTGGTTCCAAGTATACTGCCAGCTCCCCTATTTTTAAAATCATATTCCGCAACATCAAAACCACTCTCGTGAGTGGCAAAATACTCCAATCTAGAAGTCGCCATCTCAGTGATGTCATCTCGCACCATACAAAATAGATGGCTATCACAGAGTCCTCTACCTATACGTCCTCTGAGCTGATGTAAGGTACTCAGTCCAAACTTGTCAGCATCATATATGACCATAGTATCAGCATCTGCAATGTCTATACCTACTTCGATGATTGTGGTAGATAATAAAATTGGCTTGGTGCCGCTTATAAATAAATCAAGGGCTTCCTTCTGTACGTCCCTATTTTGTTTTCCATGCATAATTGTGATATTTTGTGCAAAATATTCCATTTTTATCAATTTATTTAACAAATTTTGAATATTTGTTGTATCATTTTGCATATTTTCATCATATATAGTTGGACAAACAAGAAACACTTTTTTACCTTTTTCGCATTCAGATTGTACATAACGATACAGATCCTTTTCATTTTTTGGTTTTAATATATGAGTATAACGTTTTGTATTAGCAAAAGGCTTTTGATTAATAACAGATATATTTAGGTCACCATACAATGTCAATGCTAGAGTTCTTGGAATAGGAGTGGCACTCATTACCAATGTATCGATATTTTTACTCTTATTGTGAAGTTGATTTCGTTGTTCTACACCGAAACGATGTTGCTCATCAGTTACTGCGAGGCTAAGATTTTGAAATTCTATATCGTCATTTAAAATACTATGAGTTCCAATTAATATAGAAATTTCTCCATTTTTTAATTGATTTATTATATTTTTTCTACTTTTTACAGATGTTTTTGCAGTAAGTAAAGCAATTTCAATATTAGCGTTTTTAAATATATTTTTTGCTCTATCATAATGTTGTTGAGCGAGAATTGTAGTTGGAGCAATCATAACACTTTGCTGATTACTTAGGTGTGCTAAGTACATTGCAAAAAATGCTACAACTGTCTTACCGCTTCCAACGTCCCCTTCTAGGAGTCTATTCATTAAATAACCACTGCACATATCATTTCCAATTTCTTGTATGACTTTTTCCTGCTCACTTGTTAATTTAAATGGCAGAAATGTTTCAAATTTTGTAAAAGTATCTTTCCAATCTACATACTTGGTAGATTTTTGCACCTTAGTATTTAGTATTTCTTTTAGAGCAAGCAATTTAATATATGTTTCGATATCTATCCTACTCTTTCCAAATCCTACATCATCCATGGTGCTAGGTTTATGTACCTTTTTGTATGCATCATTTAGCGACATTAATGAAAATTGTTTCTCTATCTCTGCTGGTATCACTGAATGGAATTCTGTCTTATCCAAAATATCGCTAATTGCCACACTCAGCGGAGAACTTTTGAGGTTCCCTATTGGTTTATATAGTGGCATGGGTTTTAAATATGTTGGATCAAATTTTTTATAACTTTGAACGACAAATTCTCCAAATTTCTTTGGACTCATCTTTCCGTATAGTAAGTATTCGTTGTCTTTTTGTATTTGATTTTTTACATATGGTTGATTGTACCATACCGCTAAGACATTATTATTTGAAGACACATCACACATCGGAGCCTTAGTACAGTTAAATCTGGCAAGAAAAATCGAGTCAGGTGTACCTGTACATTTCACATGGAGGCTCTGCATTGCTTGACTGCGAGGATCTAGTTTGTCTATATGCGAGTAATCTATATATTTGCTCGGAAAATATGCCACTAAACTATCAATATCATCTATCCCATGCTCGTATAATTCGCTTAGTCTTTTTTCACCAATACCCTTTAATTTCATATTCATATGATAACATATTTATTTAAATATACAAAATAAAAGAGTGAAATAATTTCACCCTTTTAAATTTATAAAGTTTATTCTAAAGATAGTAAATAATAGTACAGTGGCTGGCCTCCAAAATGTGCATCGATATCAATATCAGGATATTTATTAGCCAACTGATTTTTAAGACTTTCAGCATCTTCTGGACTGACATCTGAGCCATAGAATAGTGTAACATTCATAGTGTCTTCTGTCTTTAATTTTTCTATCAATGATGCGGTAACTTCTGCAATATTTGAGCCTTTGGTTATAATATTCTTAGCATCAAGACCGATAATATCGCCTTCTTTTAATTTTAAGCCATCAATTACAGTACTTCTCACAGCATATGTAACAGAACCTGTAATTACATTCGATAAAGCTTCGTTCATGGCTGCTTCATTATTCTCTACTGTATCTTCCAAATTCATTGCAAGAGCGGCCGAAATACCCTGAGGTACAGATATTGTAGGAATAACGATAACCTTACGCTTACTGAGATCCTTAGCCAATTCAGCTGCTAGTATAATATTCTTGTTATTTGGGAATACAAATACTGTCTCGGCTTTTACTTTATCACAAGCATTGGCAATATCCTCAGCGCTAGGGTTCATTGTTTGGCCGCCTTCAATAACATAATCTACCATCAGATCTTTGAATATGTCAGCCAATCCAGATCCTGCACATACAGATACCATACCCATAGGCTTCAACTCTTCTGGTGCAGATTTTAATTTTCTAGCTCTAAATTGTTCTAGCATGTTTTCAATCTTTAGATTGTCTAGTTCACCTAATTTTAAAGCAGATGATAATGCCATGCCTGGATCATTAGTATGTACATGCACCTTCACACATTTGAGATCGCCTATACATATAACACTATTACCTATGCTCATCAATTTTTCACGCAGTCTATCGATATCAGCCTCGGTGGTCTTTTTGTTCATATTTACGACAAAAAATTCGGTACAATATGCAAATTCGATATCTGCTATGTCTGTATATTCTAGATTAGCTGGAGCAAAATCAAATGTGCCCTCGCCAACTTTATCACTCTCAAACTCTACTTTGATACTAGTCTCATCACCCATCAAGACTTTTAGAAAACCATTTAATATAACGAGCAAACCTCTACCACCAGCATCTACCACACCAGCTTTCTTTAGCACTGGTAACATTTCTGGGGTTTGCTTTAAAATTTCCTCACCTTTTTCTAATGTCTGCTTTAAAAACTCTTCTAAGTCAGATGTGTTCTTTGCAATTACCACAGCATCTTCACTCATCACTCTGATAACTGTCAGGATAGTACCTTCTTTTGGCACTGTCACAGCCTTGTATGCCATATCACTACCATCTTTTAAAGCTCGAGCGAATGCCTTAGTATTGATATTCTTTTCACTAGCAATACTAGTACAAAAGCCTTTTAAAATTTGCGACAATATAACGCCAGAGTTACCTCTTGCGCCACGCAATGCACCTTTACTAACGGATTCTGCTAACTCATCAATATTATTATTCGAACACATATTGAGTTCTTTGATAGCAGACTTCATCGTCAGTGTCATATTAGTACCTGTATCACCATCTGGTACAGGGTACACATTTAGCGAATCAACATATTCTTTATTCTCTTCCAGGAACGTGCCACCACTAATAATCATCTTTCTAAATGTGGCACCAGTTATCGTTTTAGTCATTTACCTCTCTCCTAAGTGAACAATAACTCACAAAAAACGTGAGTTACACCCTAACCCCAACTACATTTATATTCACCGCATCTACAATCATACCAGTGAATTGTTCAACATTATACTTTACACTTCTACGTACAGACTCAGCGACAGCACTGATTGATACACCATACTTTAGTATAATATCGAGGTCAACGTGTATTCTATCACCAATAGTGATGATTTTAACGCCTTTGGATCTAGACTGAACCTTAAAAAACTCCTTGATATTATCGCCTAATTTACGATTGATTAGGTCTACCACCCCATAGCAATCAAGTGCAGAGTGCGCAACAACTAGCGCAATAGCCTCATCTGTTACGGAAATTTTACCATAAGAATTAGTAGTACTTACTGACATTTTATCTCCTCATTACTTAAGCATACTCTTCTTTGCAAGGTGCATTATACACTATTTTGGCTAAAAAATCAAGTCTTTTTATACCATGAGCCTAATTTTAGGATAGAATTTATAAGAAATTTTAAATTTTAGTTGCAAAATAAGATAAAATGTGTTATCATAGTCGTTGTCAAAAACAATTGGAGGAAATCGTATGAGCAGAGTATGTAGTGTATGTGGAAAAGGTAAAATGACCGGGAATAATGTTAGCCATTCTAAGATCAAGACTAAGAGAGTTTCTAATGCTAATTTACACAAGGTAGAAATCACTGAAGATGGCAAGACTACCCGTGAATATGTTTGCACCAAATGTCTAAAAGGTTCAAAGAAAGACAAATAAATTCCATAGAATAATAAAGACAGGCAATGTCAATATGTTGCCTGTCTTTTTGTATCACATTTTTGTCTTTCTGCATAATATACATTAAAGGAGTGGTTATGATAATAAAATGTGTCAAGGCGCCAAAATTTTTGGCAATATTTTTAAGATTGTTTAGCAAAAAATCAACTAACTAAAATGCCTTTATAGTTTGTACTAATCCCCTCTTGTCTGGGCTGCAATAAAAAGCTTGTCCCATTACAAATGTGCTAGCACCTTTTTCGGCTAGCATTTTTGCATTGTTAGAATTGATCCCACCATCGACTTCGATAGTGAGGCTATCGTCTATATTTTTGATTTCTAGTACTTTTTCTTCATTTCCAACAATATAACCTTGCCCACTTAGTCCTGGCTCTACACTAAGCACCAAAACAGTATCTAAAAAATGCTCTTTCTTATTAATTTGTAAAATGTTTTTAATCGATTTCACATCAGTCGTTGGACGAATGGCTAGCCCACTTTGTATGTGATGTTCTTTTATTTCCTTTAATAATCTAATAGTTTCTAATTCGCTTTGGGTTTCAAAGTGGAATGTCAATCTATATGGTTGCAAAGCGATGTATTTATTTAGCACTTCCGCTGGGTTGTTTATCATTAAATGAATATCCATCGGAATACCTGACGCAGCAATTTTATCGTCTATAAATTTATAATCAAAAGACTTTGGTTTTGCAAATTTACCATCAACCACATCTAAATGAATATATTCTGCCTGACTATCACGAATTGTTGTAATGTAATCATGCAATATTTTATCATCATTATAGTCAACCACTAAGATGGAAACCGATAACATGTTTTTCTTCATGTTTTTATCCTTTCTCAATTTGCCAACTAATTGTCCGCAAGCACCATTAATGTCTTCGCCTAGTGTACGACGAATTGTGGCAGTCATTCCATTATCTAGCATCATTTTGAGAAATTCATCTCGCTGAGCTTTGGTTGCTGCCTCAAATCCTGTATTATTACCATAGTTAAGTGGAATAAGATTAAAAAAGCATATTAGCCCCTCACTCAACTTCTTTAGGCGCATTACATCTTCTTTTTTGGTATTATCCTTAAACATTATATACTCAAAGCAGACACGACGATTGGTATGCTGTTGATATCTCTTCACTGCCTCAAAAAGTTCTTTTATTGTATATCTATCAGCCACCTTCATAATCTTACGTCTAAAAGTATCTGTGCTAGCATGTAGAGATAATGTCAAGGATAAACCCAGATCCTCGCTTGCCAATTTATCAATTTTCTCTACTAGCCCACATGTAGATAATGTGATATTGCGAATAGATATGTTAATACCCTTTGGGTTAGAAATGTTGCGCAAGAATTTTACTACATTATCATAGTTAGAAAGAGGCTCCCCGCTACCCATGAGAACTATATTGGTGATTTGTCTATTTTCCTTCGTACCACCTAGGTATTTATTGATACACAGCACCTCACCAACCATCTCGGCAGTGGTTAAATTACGAAGCAGTCCATCTCTACCCGAAACACAAAATCTGCAACCCATAGCACAGCCGACTTGAGTGGATATGCATAAAGTATTACCATATTTGTACGACAAAAGCACAGATTCTATGATTTCACCATCACTTAGAGATAAAACAAATTTTTTTGTACCATCAGCGCTTTCAAATACTCTCTGAATGTCGACCACTTTCACAACATATTCGCTTTTTAATTGCTCACGAAAAGACTTTGATAAATTAGTCATCTCATCAAAGTCTTTGTAATCCGCCAAAAAGCCAGCAATTTGCTCTGCACGGTATTTTTTTTCACCCAGTGAAGTAACAATGTCCACCAGTTCTTCAAAACTATTCGATAATATTTGTTTCAAATCTATCTCCAATTTTTAATTTATTACCATTTATAGCATCTTTACCAGACATTACCTTTCCCCCTGGGAATTGCAATTCGGTAATCTCAAGCACACTACTATGACATTGCACAAATAGTCCCTTCTTCGCACATGTTGGAGGAATTATTGTCCCTGCTGGTTGATCAGTTATATATTCGGCTGGAGCAATTTTTGCACGATATATATTTATCATTTTCCCTGCTAGATTGGTATACGCGATAGGTTCTGGATTCATACCTAGTATTTGGCATTTCAGTTCTTTGGCTGATTTTTCAAAGTTGAGTCCCGCATTTTTCTTGACAAATTTACGCGTAATAGTAGCATCAACATGCATTTGCTCAGTATAAGTTGCTATACCATTTTCTATCTCACCTAACACTGTAATTAATAGTTCAGCCCCCAGTACTGCTAATCTGTTCATCAATTCACCAGATGTTTCATCTTCTTCAATACTTAATTTTTGCATCTTGATAATATCACCTGTGTCAAGACCAGCTTCCGTCCGCATAATTGTAATACCTGTTTCCGTTTCGCCATTAATTATAGCAGCCTGCACTGGTGCCGCACCTCTATATTTAGGCAACAAAGAACCATGCACATTGATAATGCCATATTTTGGAATATCAATAATTTCTTGGCTCAGAATTTGGCCATATGATGCAGTTACCATAATATCTGGTGCTATGTCTCTTATTATTTCTACTCCATCACGAGAAATTTTATCGAATTGGTAAACAGGCAGATTGTGAGTTAAAGCAAACTCTTTCACCGGTGAATATATCACATTGCCTTTTCTATCAGTTTCTTTATCTGGCTGACATACCACGCCCAGCAATGAATGTTTATCCGATTCATAAATTTTTTGTAAACTAGGAATACCAAACTCTGGAGTACCTAAAAATAAAACTTTCATTCATTGTGCTCCTTCATTTTTTTGTTATTTTCAATTTTATCTATATATAGTATGCCGTTGAGATGGTCATTTTCATGACAAACACATCTCGCCTCAAAACCAACAAACTTATCCACATGCTCTTTACCATATCTATCGTAATATTTTAGAACAACTTCCTTAGGCCTTTTTACTTTGCCACTCTTATCTGGGATAGACAAACACCCCTCAAGCATTGTACAAGTAGTTTTGCTAGTGGAAAGTATCTCTGGATTTATGCATTCGTATTTACGACCAGGTTCAACTTCCATAATAAACACTCTTTTCAAAATGCCGACTTGTACAGCCGAAAGTCCTGCACCATTTTCTTTTTTTAGAGTATCATACATATCTTCCAGTAGTTCAATAAGTTTATCATCAAACTTTTCTACTGGTCTTGAGATCTTTCTTAATAGTTCATCGCCCACTATAATTACTTTTCTTATAGCCATTTTCTCTCCTATGACATATTATTAGGATTTATTTCTACAAATGCTAGGACATTTTTGTCCTTTTGTTCATCCAATATATTATATATTTTTTCAGTTATTTCGTCAACATTTTCTATTCGAGTTCGCAAAATAACTTGATATCGATATTTATCGTTTATTTTTTTCACTGGCGAACGCATTGCGCCGATGTAATAAAAATCATTGATATTTAAAGCACTCTTGCGTTCTTCGCTATATAATTTTACTTTTCTTGCAAATTCCATCGTATAGGTGCGAGCAGATTCCTCATTGTCACTACTGATCAGTATTCTGTATATTCTAGAAAATGGTGGAAATTTCGTGACTTCTCTCAAATTAATTTCACGCTTATAAAACGAAATGTAATCGTATACACTAGCCATTCTATAGACATAATGTCTAGGCATATACGTTTGTAGAATTATCTCGCCGGCCTTGTCTTTTCTACCTGCACGCCCTGCCACTTGTGTAATTAATTGGAAGGTTTTTTCTGGAGCTGTAAAACTAGATTGGTGTAAGGACAAATCGGCATCTAATATACCAACAAATGTAACATCTGGGAAATCATGCCCCTTGGCTATCATCTGGGTGCCTACCAATATTTGTGCTTCTTTATTCCTAAATTGCGATAGAATCTGTTCATGAGCATTTTTCGTAGACGTTGTATCATTATCCATACGCAGAATTTTTACATCTGGTAAAAATTTATGAATTTCATCCACCACCTTTTGCGTCCCAGTAGCACCATGTTTAATAAATTTACTACCACACACTGGGCAAACTGATGGCACAGTAAAACGTTTGTCACAGTAATGGCATTTCAATGTGTTTTCAGCTTTATGATAAACAAGAGATACATCACAACTAGGACATATCGCGCGCCAACCACAATCATTACACATGATATATGATGAATATCCTCGTCTATTTAGAAATAGTATTGCCTGATTATGTTTATCAATGCAATCTTTTAACGCAAATTCCATTTCTCTAGAAAAAATCTTATTATTACCACAGAGGATCTCATTTTTCATATCCACTATTTTAATAGGTGGAAGATTCTTTTTATTTATTCGCTCTGGCATTTCCAGTAATGTATATTCGCCTTGTATGGCCTTATGGTAACTTTCCAGAGATGGTGTTGCACTACCAAGAATTAATCTGGCACTTGTAAATTCTTGTAATGATGAGGCGACATCGATAGTGTTGTATCTTGGGTTACTCTCAGATATATAACTATTATCATGCTCTTCATCGATAATTATTACGCCAATATTTTCCAGTGGGGCAAATAATGCTGACCTTGCACCAATAACAATTTTTGCATCTCCTGTGATTATTCTACGCCATTCATCGAATCGCTCACCCACAGATAGACCGCTATGTAGTAATGCAATGTGTTCACCAAAACGAGCCTTGAAGTTCATCATTACTTGAGGTGTCAATGATATTTCTGGAACCAACATAATTGCAGTTTTCCCACTAGAGATGGTCTGCTCAATTACGTGCATATATACTTCTGTTTTACCGCTACCAGTTACGCCATACAATAAAAATTTTTTACATCTAGCCCCCTCATCCATTATGGTGTCTAAAACCTTTTGTTGAGTGGCTGTCAAAATAACTGTTTTATGTTCTGCGATTATATTTTGCGCTAAAGGCAGTCGTCTTTTTTCGGTCTGTTTTACATCTACAATCTCAGCATCAATTACTTTTTTTACGACATTGGTTCCAAATTTTTTGTTTAAATAAGTGCGAGCAGCTCCACCATGTTCAATCAGGTATTGTAATAATGCAATTATATTTTTTGCACTGGATCTGGTAGAAGCCATCATAGTTTTTGCCTTTGATTCATCAATCAGAATCAGTTCTGTTTCAAATATAGGTTTCACTTTACCATTACGAAATGCAGTTGGTAAAAATAATTTAAACGAATCGGCATAGCCAACGTGCATATGCTGCTTTAAATATTCGGCTATATGCATTTGAGATGGAGTAATCAAAGGCACACTATCTATGACGCTAGTTATTGGTTTTAACAAATTGGGATCTACTGCACTAGTGGTCGCGATGTCAATGACGAAACCTTCAATGTTCCGTTTCCCAAAAGGGACAAGTACACGTTGCCCTTTTTTTATTTCATCATCAGCGATGTAATCAAAAACTTTGTCCACCTGACTCGCAGATATATCTACAATAACTTTTGCTATCATATTCCTCACAAAAAAATGATGATATTTCTATCATCATTTTATCATATAATGTAAAAAAACAAAAATGTTTTATTAGTCATTCTTTACTTTTACGCCACGATATTCACCACGCGCTAATTGAAAAGTTGCAACTTCCAAAGGCTTTACTCTATAATTTTCAAAGAAATATTCTGGCCTTTTGAGAATCAATTCTTTTGCCCTCTTAGATACAATAGAAGAAATAGCGTACTTATTACCTACCTTTTCTACCAATTCATCAATAGGTGGATCGATCATTGCCATATATAACACCTCCCAAAGCGATAATATTGTAACACAACCAAATAGAAAATGCAAGCGTTTGTAAAAATTTATCACAATTCGCCTTCTTTTTTTAATAATTCGATAAATTCTGCTTCACCAAGGACTAATATCCCTTTTTGCTTTGCTTTATCTAATTTTGAGCCTGCTTTTTCACCTGCGATAACCAAATTACAATTAGATGTCACAGATGATAAACATTCGCCCCCTAATTTTTCAATTAATCTTGTAGCATCATCTCGTGAAAAACTTTCAAGTGTGCCAGTCAATACAACTTTTTTGTCAGTAAAAAAACCTGTACTTTTTTTAATTGGTGTGTTTGCCTCATTGATATGAATACCAACAGCAAACAATTCATCTATGTCGTTTGTTATGACTTGATCACTAAAGAAATCCAATATGTCGTTTGCAGATATCTCAGCAATATCTTCCATATTAACTAATTCATCAAATGTAGCATTTTTTAAATTGTCGTATGTTTGATAACGCTTTGCTAGTACTCTGGCCATTTTTCGACCTACTCCGCTGATGCCTATTGCATAGATGAAATTGGCCAAATCTACATTTTTACTCTTTTCTATCGATTCGATTAAATTATTAATCTTACGATCTTTGAATCCATCTAGCCCAGTTATGTCATCTTGATTAATATGATATATATCTGCAAATGTGCGAATGTGTAGCTTATCATAAAAAA
>Ga0310696_10009985_pt1 | contig 10952 bp, 2 predicted proteins | sample AusTroGonzalo_MG_4_FD_203885 | JGI IMG/M metagenome (GOLD analysis project Ga0310696, IMG submission 203885) | Bovine rumen microbial communities from tropical cattle in Woodstock, Queensland, Australia - Gonzalo_02 (v2) (version 2) | ecosystem: Host-associated > Mammals > Digestive system >...
CCCACGGACCACAGATGCCGTAAACATCGTGACGTCGAGGATGGCAGGAGCCTCGTAGGGCTCCTGCACAAAAGTTTTCAGTTCTTTCATAGTTTTGTTATCCTTTCGTTGTTAGGTTTGTCGTTGATGATGATCAGGCGATTCTGGCGGAGAGGACCATGGCCTTGCTGGTATCGTCGATGCTCAGCTTGTAGTTCTCGGTGACCCATGCGCCATTGCTGTAGGTGGCGTTGTCGCCGTCGAACGTGACGAGGTAATCTCCGTCCTTGTCCTTGGCGAAGGAATCGAAGCCCGTGAAGTTCGTGGTGTCGCTGAAGAGCGTCCAGGAGGTGAGCTTGGTAGCGGCGAAGTAATTGCCGATACCGCCCAGCGCCAGGGTGTCGCCTGCGAAATCGTTCTTGAACGCGCCAGCGAGCGTGCTGCCGGCCTCGAACGTCCAGTTGCTGACGTCGGAGAGGCTGACCTTGTCGCTCAGCGTGGCATTGGTATCGATTCTGTCGTCGTCCAGGAGTTCTTCGTCGTTGCTCTTGACGATCACATCGGAGAAGCCGAGGATTTTGTCGCAGTTGACAGTGGCATCGAAGCCGGTGAAGGAGAGCGTACGGGCGCCGCTGACAGCCGTCTCATAGGTACGGCTGGTGGCAGTTTCCTTGTAGTAGTCGGAGCTGCCGCCGCCCCAGATTTCCGTGGCCTTCAGAGCATCCTTGGAGGTGGACTTGCCGGTCAGCGTCAGGGTCGTGGTCTCGAGTTTGCCGGAACCGAAGGAACCGACGAACAGAGCCTGCTGGAATTCGATCGTCTGAGCGCCGCCGACCGTGAGGGTCACGTTGGAGGCTTCCGCGTACGTGCAGGAGGAAGCGGCCTTCTTGTTGCCGTAGTTGCCGCCGTACACGTCCTTCACGAACGTACCGCCGTTGATCACCAGGTTGGTGCTTCCGACTTCCACGGAGCCCTGGAGGTTTTCGCCCTGGTACAGGACGCCGGCTGCAACGTAGTTCTTGAAGAGACCGCCTTCGATCGTCAGGGTGATGTCTTCGAGGTTGCCTTCCGCGTCTTCACGGAAGTAAACGGCCCTGCCGGAGGAGACGTTGATTCTGTCGCCGCCGACCACGACGCGGCTGTAAGTTCCGCCGTCGACCGTGATGTAGATGTCGCCGCCGAGGTTCGTGCCTTCACGTCCCGTCGTAGCAGTGTATTCCTTGCCGCCGTACACAGCCGCACCGAAATTGCCATCCAGGATGACATTCTGGCCGTTATTGACGCCGAGGTAGACAGACTTCAGGGAAGTATCCTTGTTTTCATAGGCGATGTCACCGTTCAGGGTCACGTTGTCGACGAAGTAGATCGGGGCGTCAGCGCCGCCGGCAGTATTCCAGCCGGTGCCGGTGACCGCAGCGTTGATTGCAGCCTGGGTGGCATCCTTGTCACCGCCGATGGCCCAGGACACGGTCGCCTCATACACGTTGGCTGCTCTGTCGAGCTGCTTGAGGCCGCTTACGCCGTCGTACGTGAAGTACTTCGCGTACGAAACGCCCTTGTCGTCTTCGCCACGGGTAGCCACGATACGCGCATAATGCTCAAGAGTAGGATCAAGAACGAGGCCCTTGATCTCGAACTCCGTGGCGGGGTTGGAAGAAGACACCTTCTCAAGGCCGGTCACGTCAATGGAGATCGTGCCGTAGAAGTCATCGCTGTCGAGGCTCAGCTTGGAGTCGACATCCGTGTAGATCGTGCCGGTGCCGGCGATCTTGCCGAGATTTGCGTCCGTGCTGCCGGTCTTTTCGGTGTCGACCTTCAGGAAGCCGTCGATCGTGCTCGTGACGCCGCCGGTGACCTCGAACTGGTAGCCCTGGTCGGCTTCGATCACGGAGTTGGCGTACAGCGTGAGGGCGCCCTTGATTTCGGTGTCGCGGTCGAATTCGACTTCGGACTTGGCCGCATTGGCTCCAGTGTTGCCGATGGTGACGTTGCCGTCAATGGTAGCGGCATCGTCGAAGTCGACATCCGAAGCATCCTCGATCACGACATTGCCATAGACCGTGGTGGTGAGGGCCTTGGACTTTTCGTCACAGTTGATGCGGGAACCGGAAACCGTCAGGACCGTAGCGGGAGTAGCGCCTTCAACACCGAACACGATGTAGCCGCCGTCGAAGTCAACTTCGGCGCCAGTGATGGTCGCGCTTTCGAGGATCTTGATTCTACCGACGGAGTTCGTCCCGGCAGCATCCAGGTTGACGTCGATCAGCTTGGTCTCCGCAGATCCATCGATCGTGAGGTTGTCGAGAACGAGGTTGCCGCCCTTGGTCAGGCCGTCGGTACTCCAGACGCTGATGTTCATCGCTTCGGTCAGAGTCAGATCTCCGTAGGTGTTGAGGTTCGAGGCGAACTTGATTTCCGTGGTTTCCGCGGTGAGGTTGATGACTTCGTTGGCGTTCTGGAACGCATCGACGCCGAAGCGGTAGTGGACCGCCTGGCCCTCGTCGTCCTGACCGAAGATCAGGTCTTGGCCGTAGGTCTTGTCATACCACATCAGGTTCACGGCGATTGTCTCGCGGACGACCGGTTTGTCGTTCTTGAACAGGTACACGCCTTCGCCTTCGCCTTCGTTCTTGACCATCACCTGATAGCCCTGGGCGGCAAGACCGGCGGAGACCGTGATGGTGCCGAAGTCGGTCGCGCTGGCGGCGATGATGCGCTTGCTTTCGAAGGTTGCCATTTCCGGAGCGGCGGTGATCGTGATCGTGCCGGTGTTCGAGAAGGTGCCGGCGACGGTCATCACATCGGCGGCCGTCGCGCTGAGCGTAACCGCGCCTTTGTTCGTGAAGTCGCCACTAACGACCAGGCTGTTCGCGGCAGAAGCAGTGACCGAGAGGATCGCGCTTTCCGCAACAGAGAGGTCGCCGAAGCTGCTGACGCCGGTGAGCGTATTGCCGGTGCCGGTCACATTGGTCGTGCCGTTGCCGGTCACCTTCGCGCCGGAGAGGGTCGCGCCGGCGAGCGTGAGAACGCTGCTGGCACTGATGACATTGACATCCAGCGTGCTTTCGCCGGAGACCGTGATCGTGCCGGTGACGCCGGAAACCGTAACGGTATCGACGCTGCCCTTCAGCACGCCACCGTTGACGTTGATGGCGCCGACCGTGTTGAAGTAACCGTTGAGGGTAGAACCGCTCAGTACGCTGATCGTGCCGTAGTTCGCGGACGTGTGGGTCGCAGTCAGCGTGGCGCCGTTCTGCAGCGTGATCGTGCCGGTCTGGGTGTTTTCGAGCGCGCCGTTGTAGTTGTCGGTGCCATTCACGGTGATCGTGGCAGTATTACCGTCGAGCAGGATCGCGCCGGTGTTTTTGAGGAGATCGGTCGTGATCGCGGAGCTCGTGGCGTTGAACGTACCTTCGTTCGTCAGTTTGCCGCCGACGTTGAGCGACGCGGCGTTCAGGCTGATGCCCTTGTTCTGCGCTTCGCCTTCGGCGGCCGTGGAGACGCCGGTGTTGGTGAACGCGCCGGTCGCTTCGACCGTGGCATCACCGGTCACACTCAGCAGGCCGCTGTTCGTGATCGCGGCAGCCTTGAGGTTGTCGACAACTTCGGTGGTGTTGTTCTTGAGCACCTTGCCGGAAACGTTGAGCTTGCCGGCGTTGTCGACATCGTCAGTGACCGTCATCGTGGAACCGGTGATGTTCATCGTGATGAAGCTGCCGAGAGCAACATTCTGCGCGACATTGATCACGCTCTTGTTCGTGAAGGAGTAAGTGGCAGCCACAGGAGTGGTGGTGGATTTAGTGTTGGCGAGGTTGACAAACTCCGTGATCGTCCACGTGGTGTTGTCGGAGATCAGGACCGGAGCAGCATCCGTCGCGGCGTAGTTGTCGTAGCCGAGAGCATTGATCGTGATGGTGGAATCCGTGATCTGCGTTTCGCCGGAGATCAGGACGATCCACTTGCTGCTGACCGAAGAACCCGTGATCGTCGCGACGCCGCCAGCGGCCTTGCCGGAGCGGAGGAGGATCTGGCTCATGGCGCCCGTGGTCGTGAGGTTGCCGGTGACGGTGGCAGAGCTGTTGAAGTAGATGTGGCCGGCGGCGGTGATGTTGCCAGCAAGCTCGACGGTGCCATTCGCAGCGGCTTTGTTCACGTAAACGGTACCGGTCCAGGCATCGCCGTTGGCAGCGGTCGTCGTGATGTCGACGCCGTTGATGCTGACGCCGGACTCAAGGTAGAGGCCCTTGTCCGCGCCGCTGAAGCCGATCGTCACGGACGGAGCATTACCGGTCTTGGCGTTGATCGCGACTGCGCTGACCGTCAGGTCCTGACCCGCCGTGACCGCGACATCCTTGGAGGAGGCGACTTCGATCACAGTGGTCTTTTCGGCAGTTTCGGTCTTGTCCATGTTCGCCACGGCCGCGCCGAGGTTGTCGAACGCGTTGTAGCCGAAGACGTGGTCGCAGGAAGTCGGGGTGTAGTCCTTGTTCACGTACAGGGTGGCCTTGGTCTGAGCTTCGACGAGGGCGAGGGACGTGTCGCTGAGAGCGATCGTGTAGACCTTCGCATCGGCGCCGGTGCCGACCGTGATCTTCTCGCCATTGGCCGCGACCTGGTTGTTGATCGTGATCTTGGTGTTGAGGAGGCCGCCGAGGCCGGCCTGGACGAGCACCTTGTTAGCGGTGAACGCGGTGTCATTGATCGTGATCGTGCCGGTGAACGCTTCGTTGGGAGCTTCGCCGGACTTGCCGGTGACAGCGCCGTAGACGTCGAGGTAATCGCCGCCGTCCATCAGGATCGAGCCGACCGACGTGATCGCGCCGAGGTAGAGTTTGCCGTTGACCGTGATCGTGCCGGCGTTGGAGAGGGCTTCATTGGCCGCTTCGAAATCGCCGCCAAAGCCGAGGGCGACGCCTTCGTTGACCGTGAGGTTGCCGGCCAGATCGGCAGTCGTGTAGATGCCGGAACCGGCTGCGAGCGTGGTGTTGGCATTAAACGTGATATTGGCGTTCTTCGTATCGCCGGTGTTGGGCGTACCCTTCGTACCGATGTTCAGGGCGGCGTTGGCGCCGGACACGTTGATCTTGCCCGCGACGGTCGTGCCGGTGAGGGCGACGTTCACGAGCTCCATCGTACCGCTGTTCGCAACCGTGGTGCCGGTGATCGCGGCGCCGTTGGCTTCGAACTTGCCGGTGTTGTTGAGGAAGGTGACGTTGATGTCGGTGTTCGTGGCGGAGAACTTGTTGTTCGGCCAGCTCGGGCCGCCGGGTGCATTCGTCAGGACCTTCGCGTTGATCGCACCGCCGTTGGTGGTGAACATGCCGACGTTCGACACGTTGTTGGTCATGTTGAAGGTAGTGCCCGTGGCGTTGAGCACGCTGCCGTAGCTGTCGTTCTCGAGCTTGTAGAGCGTGAGGGTGGAATCCGTCGCCGTCAGGCTGCCGCGGTTGAACGAGTTGGCGGGCAGGCTGACAACCGTGTCAGTCAGCGTCATCGTGCCGCCGCCAAAGTTCTGGATGGCGGCGTTGACTTTCGCATCCTTCTGGCCAGCGGTACCGGTCACCGTGAAGGTGCCGTAGTTCTGGACGGCGGACGCTGTGATCGTGGAGGCGCCGGTCGCAGTGATCGTGCCGGCGTTGGCGATCTTGCCGGTGACGAGCAGATCGGAATCATCCAGGTCGAACGTCATGGTCGGGATCGCACGCTCATCTGCGGGCTGATTATGGAAGTATCCGTAGCGGTTTCTTTCGCCAGCCGGCTTCGTGCCTGCTTCATACAGATTAGCCATATCATTGAGAAGCGTCGCGCCGCTGAGGTAGACGCTTCCGCCGACGGTGATGGTGCTGTCCGTGAATTCGAACACAGCCTTGGACTCGTCAGTATGGAGCTGGTGGAACTTGAAGAACACATCGTTGGAGATGGTCCAGGTGGTGTTCTCAGACTTAAGATTGAAGTCGATCGTGTCGGGAGCGGTCGGGGTGTTTTCGGTATCGTCCGGATTTTCCGCAAGCGTCCAAGTCGGCAGGTTGTTGTCGTCGAACCCGAGATACTTGGCGGAAACGAAGGTGTCCTCGGTCGTCAGCGTACCGCTGCGGAACATAAGTTCGTTGGCGACAGTAAGCTGGTTCTTCTCGGTGGAGAGGTTAGCGAAACCGGTGACCTCGACTGCCTTGTTGAGATCTCTCGTGTCAACGATGAAATTACCATCGGTCGAAACAAAGTTGTTCACTTCGGCCGCGCCGCGGAAGAAGACGCCGCGAACAGCGTCAACGGTGCTGTTGAGGACAACGTTTCCGTTTTCGAGTCCTGCCACATAGTTGAACCAGACGCCAGCCTTGTCGGTCATATAGACGGCGACGGTGTCATCGAACGTGAGGGTCTTTTCCGGCGAGAGGCAAAGGTCGCAACCCGCTGCGGTGATCGCAAAGTCGATATTCCACGGGTTATTGGCACTCACGTTTTCGCCTTCGCCTTTCACGAGGATGTTGCTCTTGATCGTGGTGGAAGGATAGAACACATCGTCGTTCTTCGTGTCAGTGCTGTCGGTGAGGAGCGTGATCGAGATCGTCTCGGTCGTCTCAATGTCCTTCGCGGCGTTGATCGCTTCGAAGAAGCTGGTAAACGCGTTGTAGCCGGTGATGAAGGTGTATTCCACACCGCCGACCGTGCGCTTAACGGCGACATTCGGAACGGTACCGACCGTGCTGTCAACGATGATATTCGTTTCATCGATTCCATTCTGGGCCAGATAGATGCCGTCGTTGGATCTGAAGACGTCATAGCCGGTAACGTTGCTTTCGACCGTGAGGGTCTCGGCGACTTTGCCGGCGATCACTTTGTACAGAGCAGCCGGTTCATCATCGCCGAAAGATCCGTTCAGGACGACCTTGGCGCCTTCGCCGCCGGCCAGCGTGTAGTTATCAGCAACGGTCATGACGGGGGCATCCGCGCTGACGGTGAGGTTCACCGCGGAGTTCGCCGCGATGACATTGCTGCCATTGACGGTGATCGAGCTGCCCGCGCCGAAGGTGGAGTCGCCGAGGGTGCCGCCGTTGAAGGAGAGGTCGCCAACATACTTGTCGATGTTCAGGGAGCTCGCGACGCCGACGGCGCCAGTGGCGCTGTTGATATACAGCACGCCGTTATTCGTGATGCTCTTGGCAGTCAGGGAGCCGTTGACCTTGGTATTCGTGGCGGCAGCGGTAATGACGATGTCAGCATTGATGTTGTTCGTACCGGTGAAGGTAACGCCTACACCGGAAACCGTAATCGCCTGGGTCGAGGAACCGATCGTGCTGTCTTTGATCTTGGTGTTGTTGGTGGCAAGCGTAACAGCGGCATCCAGGGCGGCGATGTCAAGCGTCGTGTTGCTGGATCCCTGAATGTTCAGGCCGGTCGAGGCTTTGAAGGTGCCGGTGACCGTGACCGTGGCATTATTGAGCGTCACTTTCTTGTTGGCCGTGGATGTGACGTTGGCCGCGGTGAGAGAGCCCTTGACGGTCATCTTGCCAGTGCTATTGATGTTGATGTCTTTGGCAGTGAGGCTGTCGTCCGTGTCAATGGAGATCTCACCTGCGTAATTCTCGGTCGTGTCGAGATCGCCGATCGTATTCGCGCCATCGAACACCAGGTTGCCGGCTGCGACGAACTTGCCGCCGGAAACTTTCGTATCAATGAGGGTGGTACCGGCAGCGAGGTCGATGGTACCGGTCAGAGCGAGAGCGGCTTCGCCGGCGCCCTTCAGGGTGCTGGTGCCGGAAACGTTGAACTTACCGGTTTCGGCGACGACCACGACTTCGTCCGCGGTGAACGTGCTGTACGAGGGGGAGTCGGAGCCGGTGGATGTGCCGATGAATTCGATCGTACCGGCGTTGCTGACCTTCTTGGCGGTCATATCCGCACCGTCCAGGGTCAGCGTGAAGTTCTTGTTCTCGATCAGGACGGTGTCGTCCGCGACGCGCTTGGCGCCGATCTTGATGGAGGACTTGCCGCCCTTGAACTCGATCGAACCGCCTTCCAGCGTGAGGGAATCCGCATGTTCGCCGGTGGCGAGCATGTTGGAAGCGAACGTCCAGTCTGCGCCGTTGGAGACGATGTTGGCGGCCACACCGGAGTTGTCGTCGAGGTTGCCGACGATGAGGGAAGTGGCGGAAACATCGGCATCCGCGGTCGTCGTGACCTTGCCGGAGCTGATCAGGACCGTTTCGGCCTCGACTTCGTTCTTGAGCGCGATCGCGTTGGTCGTAGCCGTGGTGACGACGGATTTGCCGTTGCGGAGCCAGAGGAGAGAAGTGGCGGTCAGCGTACCGTTGACCGTGGCGTTGCCGTCGATCTGGATTTCGTTGCCGGAAATAGCAGCAGCAGCGTCGATCGTGACGGAGCCGCGCGCGGCATTGGCCTCATCGTAGTTCAGGACGAAGTTGTTGCCGCCCATGGCAATACTGCTCTTGATCGTGAGCGTGCTGCCGGCAACGGTGCGAAGGATCAGGTTCTTGTCGGATCCTGTGAACGCAACATTGCCGCCGGAGATTTCGGCATTACCGCTAAAAGTGCCATAGGTGAGGACTTCAGGCAGGGTTTGTTCGGTAAGCCCAGCCTCTGCGATCGAGATGGCCGTGGTGTTCTCAGAAATCTTCGCCAGGGCATCCGCGAAGGTGCCGAAGGCATTGTAGCCGACGATGTAGTAGTCATTGATGACATCGCCGTCCTTGGAGTAGGCGCTGTCGACGACGAGCTCAGCAGTGCCGATCTTCGTGATATAAGCGCCGGAGTCAAGGGTAAGAGCTTTGTAGTTATCCTTAGTGAAAGCAAGCGAGACATTGGCGTTCGAAACATCGCCGCTGATGATCTGATAGGTGTCCTTATCGGTGGAAACAAGAGAGCTGGCGAGCTGAACAGTTCCGTCAATCGACTTGACGCTGAGCGTGGAGCCGGAGCCATTGATGTAAACAGTACCGCTGTTGACGACAGTGGCGCCGGAGAGAGAGTTCGTGCCAGTGAAATAGACAGAAGAGCCTTCGTTGACGACGAACTTACCGCCGGAGTTGATGGAGGAGTCCTTCACCTTTGCGCCGTTCTGGAGCGTGATGGCGCCAGCGCCGGAAGCGGTTTTAATGTTCAGGGTGTTGTTTTCACCGGAAACATTGAAGGCAACGGAGGAGGAGAGGGAGAAGGTATCGGCCGTGATCTTGGAACCGTTCACGGTGATGGTGCCGCCGGAGTTGCCCGCGAAGGAGGATGCGATGACCGTCGCGCCGGTCAGGTCGGTCGTGGCATGGCTCGAGGCATGCGTGAAGGTGATCGCCTTCTCCGCGGAACCGAGGGTGGCGTTGGTCGCAACCAGGTTGCCCTTGTTGGTGATTCTGGCAGAAGTAAGCGTGCCGGAAACGGTCATCTTCTTCGTGACCGTAATGGCAGCATCAATATCACTGGTGCCGCTGATGGTATTTCCGGTTTCTGTCGTAACGGAGCTGTGCTGCGTGAAGGCGGCAGAGCCATTCTCGGCCTGGCCGATGACGGTGTTCTCGAGTTCGGCGCCGTCCATGAGGATGAAGGAGCCGTTCAGGGCCTTGATATCGAGCGTATTGTCGCCGGAGAGGCGGGTATAGTTGCCGTTCGTCAGATCGGCCGAGAGAGCCTTGATGTACGCGCCATTGACAAGGAGGATAGCATTCGTATCAAGAACGATGTTGTTCGCCTCGATGGAGGCGCCACCGGTAATGGTGTTCTTATAGGAGCTAGCGCTGTTGGAGAACGTGATATTGGCGGTGCCTTCGATCTTGGTATTCGCGGAGAACGTGGCCTGCTTGGTCAGGATGGAGCCATTCGCAAAATCGGCCACGAGCGTGTTGGTGCCGGTGAGAACGAAAACGCCGTTGGAAACGTCGTCAACATCGAACGTGGAATTGCTGATGTTGATCGTCGCACCCGTCTCGGCATTCAGGAGCGTGCTGGCCGTGAACGTGGACTTATTGAGGTCGATCAGGCCGTTGTTCGTGAAGGTGGCGCCGGTGAAGGTCGCATAATCGGCATCGACGAAGGTGTTGTTCACAAAGAACGCGGTATTCGTGAAAACAACGGGAACACCTTCCTGACCGATGAGAGTCAGGCCGACCGTCGAGCTCGTATTTTCGCCGTTCGTGAAGTTCTTTACCTTGACCAACGTTCCGGTGTCAGCAGTGCCAGTGATGGTGGCAACAGCCGGATCAGATTCGGTGGCGCCAGCCGACAGCTCGATCTGCTCGTTGGTGATGGTCAGGCCGCCATAGTTAAGGACGGCGGGAACGATGGCATCCGAGTAGTCTCCGGAGAAGACGTAGACGGGCTTGGCCGCGGTGGGATTGGAATAGGCCGCCTGAATGGAATCGACGGCATTGGGATCCATGGTCTCGACGTAGAAGGTTTCACCGGCGAAAGGAGTTTCTCCAGCGAACACGAATGTGTCAAAATTAGAATAACCAGCTTTGTTTACGACGATGTAGTTAGCCATAAATAGATTCAATCCTTGTTATGGTTGTTGAAAAAAGTGAAAAACGAATTGTTTGTAGATTTCTTACTTACGAAGGACGCGGGGCGTCCAATGACAGGAAGAGAGTTTGTGACCTCCTTGGTTGAGTTGTGAGAGAGCCGGCGCGCGGCGGCGTCGGACGCGGAATGAGAGAGTTGTGCGTAAGCTCCTTTCCTGGTGTTATTATTCATTGAATAGGTGAAAAGAATATGCGAAAACACAACAGGAACTCTCCGCCCGGCGCAATCGCGCTGGACGAAGGCCTCTTGTTGAGCTTTCGCATAGTTGGTGTTGGTGTTGAGGGGGGCAAGGTATGTCATAGCCGCAGGGTCCTCCCGAACTTGGGGAGAGTGCAAGCACTCGCGAAACCGTGCCGCGATTCGCGACGGCACGGAGACTTATAGGTAATATAGGAAGAACGCGCGTGCGTGCGGAACCACGGCGCGGTGACAGTGAGGGTGCAGGC
>Ga0310696_10009986_pt1 | contig 10952 bp, 3 predicted proteins | sample AusTroGonzalo_MG_4_FD_203885 | JGI IMG/M metagenome (GOLD analysis project Ga0310696, IMG submission 203885) | Bovine rumen microbial communities from tropical cattle in Woodstock, Queensland, Australia - Gonzalo_02 (v2) (version 2) | ecosystem: Host-associated > Mammals > Digestive system >...
TTCGGAACGGGCAGGAATGAGCAGCACATCGTCGTACGTCAGTCCTTCCATGATGATCTTGTCGGTATTCATAAAGCGCAGAAACAGGTATATTTTGGCAAATATACGAATAATTCCGTCATCTTGGACCGCTACTGGGCGACATAGTCTACCACGTTCCAGTTGGAGAGAATGCCGTTGACATCTCTTGGCCAGGAAGTCATGCCCGGGGCTTTGTAGAACGTACGGGTGTTGTCATTGCTTACATCTGACATCCAGTCAATTGTGCATTCCGCCGCTGAAATATCAGTTGCCAGGCAGACCAGGCTCTTGATACCGCTACCCGAAAACATTTGCCTGTAACAACCCTTGACGAGCGTCGGAGCTGGCAATTTGGGCACCGATACCAGTTTGGAACACTGTCTGAACAGCTCACGGTAGCAATCTTCCGCAAGTGTGGTTGCCGGCAGTTCGATGGTACTCGCATCCGTGAGGTTAGAGCATAGGCGCAACATGTTGTAACAACACCTGTAAGCGGGGACTTCCACACGGAATACCGGAGCTCTTGTCAGACTCGTACAATTGCGGAACATCTGCATATAGCATTTGGGAGCAAGAGTCGTCGCAGGGAGAAGCAGCGGAGCATCAGGGTCAATGTCAATATAGGTGATTGCGGTTCCTCCTTTGGAAAAAGCGCCTTGGAATGCACTCTCAGAAATATTGACCTCGTCTTTGAGCAAGGTCATTATATTGCCGGAAATATAACACTTCTTGTTCGCCTCGAAGATAGGTTTATTCGATGGCGTTTCCCACGTATCTGTTCCGGCATTTCGATAATTGGTACGATTCCCCCGTATGCAAGCGACCTGGCCGGCGTTCAAAGTGATCGCAGTCGTGTACGGAGTCCAACTCTGTCCCTCATCCAGGCTATATTCAATACCATCATTCGCAAAATTATAATTAAATGTGATCTTTGTGTCGTTTGAAATCACCCTGATCCTGAAACCGCCCCAGGAAACAGTCCATCCCACAGGAACGCCATCGGGAGAATCCACCGGCCACGCTGTCGCATCATTATTCTTGACAAACAAACCGGAGGCTGCTACGTCGGCCAGCCAGTTGGTCGTGTATCCTGTACCCAGGTTGTTGATGGCGGAGCAATACACTTTCGCCAGATTCGAGCAGCCGGAGAACATTTCTTCATAGCAGTTCGCAACCAGCGTCTCGGCAGGCAGCTGCGGAGTAACTGTAAAGGCAATACATCCAGCAAACATGGACTTGTAGCAGGCATCGGCCAGCGTCGTGGCCGGAAGGGTCGGAGGTGTCGCCAAAGCTTGGCAGCCGGCGAACATCGATTCGTAGCAACTCGGGGCGAGGGTCGTAGCCGGGAGATTCAGCAGGGCGGCCGAAACAAGATTGGTTTCATTCTCGAAAAGCCCGGCAAATGCGCCAGACGTGGTAATCGTCGTCGCAGATGCATAATTGTCGCCGGCGACAAGGCTCATGATGTTGCCGCCCACGTTGAACGGAACCTCCGCCGAGACATGCGACACCGATGAACCCTTGAATCGCACCCTTCCGTTCGCCGCAACAGGAATAGCAGAACCCGATGTATAGGGCTGCCAGTCCTCCCAATCGACAGAATACCAGAGATTTCCTCCGTTGCAAGAAACTTTTCCTGCTTCCGTTGCTTCAACATAGAATTCATCCCAGGAGACGTCTGTCCAGCCGACCGGAATACCATTCACGCTATTGACGGGTATGCCGGGTATGTAGCCGGATTGATTGAAAGTGCCCGACTCAGCAACGCCCGAAACCCAGTTGTTCAGGCTGTTTGTCCCCGAACTACTCAGGGCCAACATCGTTATCTCCGACAGATTAGAGCATCCGGAGAACATGGACGCATAGCAACTCGTCACCAGTGTACGGGCGGCCAGCTTCGGAGATTCGGTAAGTGCGCTGCAACCCTCAAACATCAATTCATAACAATAGTCGGTCAATATCTCTGCGGGCAGCGCAGGCGCCTTCTCCAAGGCAACGCAACCCGAGAACATCGACTTGAATCTGGAGCCCCGCATGCTCTTCATCGGCAAGACCAGCTCGGAAGCATCCTGCAGATTCGTTTCGCCCTTGAAGAATTCCTTGAAATCGCAACTTGTCGCATCGGAGCCGGCATCCAAACTGATATCTCCGTCTGTAATACCCAGGAACAGGGAAGCGATATTGCCACCTACCTTGAATTTGCCGCCAGTACATTCAAATAAGTCGGCACTGTTCCAGTTTTTAAGATTATTCCCGGAAAAATACACCCTGTCCCCCTTTTTAAGACCGATTGTAGGAAGTTCATCATTCGACTGCCATAAATCATCATTGACCTTGTACGACAGGGTCTTTGCTTTCATCTTCACTTCACATCCTTCGTCTTCCAGCGCTTCCACATAGAAGTAATTGAGTTTCGGAGCCGGGGGATTGGCGAAAGCATCGTGCGACTTGATAAAAAACTCATTGGCCACCCATATCGTAGTTGCATTTTCCCTACGGGTCGTCCTGAAGGAACAAGTGAATGTACGAACGCTGTTGCCGTCGGCATCTTCCTCCACATCAAGATGCCGGTAATCGTCCCAGGTAAGGGTGCGCTGGAACTGGATCGTCTTTTTCCCGCGGAACCGCGCATGGTCAGAGATGGATGTCCCTGCCATCACCGGAAGATTGTTGTCTGACACCTCGTTGTCCGGCGTCAGGGACATGTCTTCCGGCTCGATGGTGAACACGAGCGGGAACATCGACTCGATCAACCCGTCCGGGATGGAAATCATCACGGTCTGGGCCTCGTTTAGTCCTTTCTCCACGACAGGAGTACCACATTTGACGGTCATCTGCTGTAACGGGGTGAGCGTAATGACAATATCGCGATACAATTCTCCCTTGGGATACCTGCCTTTGATCCGGATGGTTTCCGAACGCGTCGTCATTCCGGGATTTCCGGTTGTAAACGTAATGGGGCGCCAACCGTCGTCGGCTCCATAGATGGTGGAAGGGGCCCCGATACTAAAACTTTCAATCACAGGATTGTTTTCGTCCCTGTCCAGTGATTCCCAGGTGACCGCACTGTTGTCCATGCTCGGCTTACCGCTCATCAGATTGTCAAAAAACTTGACACTCAGCACTTGGTTATTAACCTGCCTTTTGATAAAACTATGCGACAGCCACGGCTGGACGATCAAGCGTGCCTCTCCGTCAGAGATATCAGTCAGATGACTGGTGGTCACATCTGCGGAGATATCGGCACTGCCTGCCGCCGCTTTGGCCGCTTCCGGCGTATCGTGTCCCCTGGAAAGAATCTCGCGGATTGTAATCAAATATTTGAAATTCCGGAAGACGGGAAAATACTGACCTTCCTCAGCCAGGTCGATCTTATAGAAATATTCTTTCCATTCAGACTCCGGCTTATCCGGATCCTGAAAGGTTCCATAAACTATGACAAACGTCGGAGGAAGCTCGTTCGAAGGCTTGGGCCGCTCATACAGATAGACCGCCTTGCCGGACGCGGCGACTTTTCCCTGATAACCTTCCTCCTTGTACTGCGACTTGAATTCTTCCTTCGTGGGTACGGTTTCATCAAAGGTAACATCCGAAGGAAGGCTGCCGGGATAGGCAATGCCGCCGTCTACTTCCTGCGCACTCTTCTCCAGTTGCCGGAAACTCTTCTCTTCATAATTCCGGATAAACAGCCTCTCTCCCTCCGCATTCAGGTAAGAAGGGACCACCGTCCCCTTCGAAGGAACATTCACTACTGCATAACTGATCAGGTCGAAGTTACTTCCCTCCTCGGACTCTATTTCGATTTTCGCCCAATTCTTGATCAGGGCTACCTCCCGGAACTTTCCGTCATCCTCATCCAGCTTGTGGTCATTGTTATCATCCAGAATCTTGACCCCTTCGCGCATCTGCCAGAAGGCCTGCCCGTCAGCCTGTGTGGACATCAGGTCCGGCAAAATATCTTTCTCATACCCAAAGTCCAGGGTCTCGGGGCCATTGCCGATAAAATGGATGGTACGGCCTTTCGTGGAACGCGTCAACGTGATGGAGAAGGAATAAACCGGCAATAATTCCGTATGGGTAACGCCGGAGCCATCGACATACGTAAATTCTTTATCCCCTGTTTTCCCACAAGATTCCGCTTTTACATATTCCTTCAAATAGCCCGAAGATCCAAACACCGCCAAATGAAGGGTATTCAGCTCTGGTGTTTCGCCCAAAGCACGCGTCGCGGGTGTCATGGGCAATTGGGGCACGGAAAATTGAATCGTCACCTTTTCGTCCGGAGAAGGCTCTATCTCCCGGCCCCCTTCGGGGAGTTCCCGGACACAGGCCACGGCGGCAAGGGCCCACAGAAGAAATATGATGATACGTCTGCTCATCGCGGCCGGTCTCCCCATACAAACATGTTACGCAACTCTGCCGGACTCGAAGGCGGATACACCAGCCGTCGCCACTGGTCATATTCTTTCTGATCATCCCCCCAATACCAGGTATCATAGACACAACGGAGAAGGGCATTATTCAGTTGTTTCGGTTCGACGCTGCCGTTCTCAATACGGACAGCTCCATTGGCGGACCAGTAATTGCCGGAATTATTGAAAATCGGCGAAAAAGTCTGGTTCACAGACAACTGGGCGACAAAACTCACTTCCGCCAGCGTAGGAAGACGCCAACGACCCGCCGGAAAACCATCCTCCTGATAGGCCGCACAGCGGTATTTGGCATATTCAAGCGTGATTTCTTTCCATTCGCCAACTCCATATTCCACGCCGCCATACTTGGTTGATATCCTGAAACTGGGGGCCAGCATGTTGCGCGTCCGATCGGTTTCGTCTGTCGGATAATACCATTTCAGCGTACGATATGAGTCTCCGTACATAGCGGGCGCCCACGCAAATCCGTCTTTGTCTTCTTTTATCAGTACGTTCGCTAATTGATTGCCCTGATTGTCTCTGGGATACCGATAGGTAAAATCCAGATTGTCCTGCACAGTGACGCGAGGGTCCCCTATGACGAAAACTTCTTCTTTCTGGACTCCGTTTTCAACAACCGTCAACTTGACATCCGTCGGGAGCACCGAAATGGAAAACCGGAATATGTCCACACTGCCACCAGAATACCAGACGGTCCTCCATTGATACTCCCTTCTCTCTGCGTCGTTTTGCAACTTGAAAAAGGGCTCTTTTGAGGTATCCTTGATCTTACGGCTCTGCCGTAACGTCTGGTCTGTATGGAAAACGAAGCAATTCTGGCTTTCATCCCATTCATACGCACCGCCATCGACAAAGGTATATCCCCAATAATCAGAATGCCTGTCATATTTATGTAACTCGTCTGTCACGTTCGTCGTCAGGTCCGAATTGCGGATCTTGTCGATATAGATGGCCGGATATTGCGTAAGGGTGATGGTCTCCTGATATTTGTCGTCATCTTGATGTTTCAGTGTAAACGAAATGGTATAGGGAGAGTAGTCAAATAAGGTGCTTTTGAATTGGTTGTTCAATATATGCCGGAACTCGACCGAAGAGGTCGTCTCGTTCACTTCGATCCAGTCTTTCAGATTGCCCTCCCCGTCGGTCTCATTACGGATGGCTTTCCTTTGGTCGATGTTGTATTCCAAATACTTGCTTCCATCCTCATTCTGTCTCACCGTACCATTCAAAGCCGGATTGCCCACTGCGACGCTTCCATAATAGGGTCGCGTCACGCTGATACTGTTTTCCTCGATCATGACGGGGTGGCTCGACAAGTAAGGGATGTCGATTTCATTGAGGTTTTGCAACTCCCAGTCATGACGGTCGACCGACAGGAACCGGGCTCTGCCCACCAGAGCATGCTTGATCACCATCTCCTTGTCCTGCCAATACATGATATAACAAGTCCCTTCCAAATCCACGGGATTCTCGTCAATCAACGCACCCAGGATCTCCACATCCAGGCCCAGATGATACCAGTTGTTGGATTCGAACTCATTGCCCAGGCTTTTCGGCATTCGGACCTTGTAATAGCACTGCTTCTGCGTAGGAGCGATATAGATGTCCCCATTTCTATATTCTTTCCGGAACCAGGGGATGATCAGTTTCAAATAGGGTTCCTTACCTCCGGTATAATCCCATTGTTGCGGATACATGTAGATGGGATGCTGCGGCGAAACCTCGTAATACGCTATTTCGTTGTTCGTGTACTCGCCGGGGGTCGGAACGTATTCTCCCGTGTTCCGGTCCTTGGTCACGAAGCGCTTCCGGTTAAAATCAGGATTCCCTTCGAGATTCCCCTCAAAATATTTGCTATCGTCTGCCTCCTCATAGATACCGCCCAGCTTTACTTTTTTCACGGCATCCACCAGATAGACCTCCATGCCATCCAGCATGGGCACCCATTCTTCGTTATCCATCCGGACCGTCTTGGCCACATGCACGGTCATGGTCATCTTGCTGGCATAACGGTACAATCTGATGGTTCCTGAACCGACAGGGTTCTTTTCGCCATCGACGCCAAAGGTTTTACTGCCCCACATCAGGAAGTGATCCTGTTTATGCTTACCGGCTTTGTCGAAATCGGCCACGGCAACGACCTCTTTCAAATCTGCGATGGTCTTTCCGTCCACCAAGCCTTCTCCGTCCACGGGAAAATTCGCTACGGCAAAAACGGTCAATTTCGTAACGCCCGTAGACAAGGAAACAATCAGTTTGAAATCGTCGCTTTCTTTCTGCCCTGATATCTCCCGGACATGCGATATCGGGGGTTCACTTTCATTATATTCCCCTTCGTAGAGATAAAAGTCCACCCAGGACAGATAGTTTTCATTGTATTTATTTTCGCCAGGAACCATTTCCGGATCCTTGGTCAACAAAACATCATCGATCTCGACCTTCAATTCGATACAACGCTCCATCTTCGGTGGCAACGGCTGGACACAGGACGTCAGCAGAAGGACCGCAAGGCAGACAAGCATAGGACGAAGCGTTCTCATCGGTTTCAAGGGTTGGCCGTAGCGGCAGGTATGAAGAATGTATACGTATCGTCAACAATTTCAGAATCCGCATTGACAGTCCGAAGATCCCCTTCCTCAACGGTCTGGACGAAGAAAGAGAGTTTCATAGCTTTTCGCTCTGTCGTCGAACCTTTCCGCTTGACTCTGATCTTGATTTCTCCTTTGATATCCGTTCCGGTTCCCGGTATGGCGGCCTCAGTCGGCGTCACTTCAAACAGTTGGTCAATCTCGCTTTGTGTCCCCTCAACCGGAACGGTCCTGACCAGCAGCTTTCCGCCAACCGGGGCATAGATCACGAGCCGGCCCTCAACGCCCACGTCCCCTTCAGGAACTTCTACTTCGAGGCCATGATTCGGGATTTGAAACCTTCCGTCCTGGTCGACATTGATCGATTTCCGGATGTCCTCGTAGGGCAATGTCGTCTTTTCCCAATCCTGCACGGCCACATTTACCTCCAGATGATTGCCGATAAAGTAGGCATATACCGTGAAAGAATGATTCCGGTAGAAACTGGGGTCGGGACCGGGCATGTAGAAGACTGCCTCTTCTTCCTCTCCGAATCCAATTGAATAGTAAATCTTTCCTTTTATCGTCTTGTCGCTCTCCCGGAGATACAGTATTTTTTCTACCGCATGACCAGCCAGGACCTCTTCCTGCAGGAAATCATCATAATACTGTGCCGACATTTCCCGCAAGGCTTCGCTATCGTAACGCAATCGCAGCGGATCGGATATTTCCGGTATGGCTCCATTCGTAATCAACGGGGCGTCTTTGTCGCCTCCCCATATCACGGTCTGATACGTACAATCCGACGGAATCTTCTCTGTTGATGAATCCTCGCGCGGAAACAAAAAGGTTTTGGATGGAATCACACCTTGGGAACCAGCGTCTGCCTCATAATCAGTCAGCTCGATACGATGAATCTGATTGTATCGCAAGCCTTTGGCCTGTGTAAAGACAAACTGTATTCGCGACACTGCCCGGGTAATTTGAATCTGAGGCCATACAATCCCCTGTTCTTCCCATTCTTTGACCGACAGATGGGACGAAGATTTGAGAAAAGAGATGTCAAAACCCTGTCCCCTGTTATCAAAAAACCCCGTAATCGGGAGAAATGGCCTGGGATTGGGCGAAGGATCCGTTGACGTCCATGTGACCATATTCCCCCGATCCGTACTCGTACTGAAACCCTCATCATTGCCAAAACACAATGATTTCAGGGTTCCGCGCGTCATATTGACAGCGATCGTGTTGTCTGGATCTATCGTATTTTTGTTTCCTACTACATAAAAATCCAGCTTCGATACGGGATGATTCAGCGACGAGGGGGGAATCGCCATATAGACGGTAAGCGTTTTTGCACTTCCTTCTTCATACTGCCAATTCGCCTCGTCCAAAGACTCAATGCTGATAAACGCCCGGGGGCGCTCATCATCCCATGTCTCCAGATTCAACCCTTCGGGCATCGGACTGACCGGATGCGTAAATGCCCATATTTGCAACTGACTCACCGATGACTCCTTATACCTTCCCGAAACCGGTTCGGTCGTTTCTGCTTTCGTGGCAATTTCCGGGGAAGGGAGATAGATCCGAATCGGCAATTTAACCCAATCCTCTTCCGGCTCAGAGGCTAAAGGCTCCACACAACCCGAGCCGGCAATGGACAATAGTACCATCGCAAGTAACAATGCAAGGTGGTGTAAGCTCCTTTTCATGTGCGGGTTAAGTCCTTCGCTTACGGACCAGGTCCGTAAGCGAAGGATAGCAGAAGCATGAAAACTTTCTACTTAAAGGAAAGAGCATAGGAATGCCCTGTATCCCAGTCCAGATTGACCGCCAAACCCAAAGAAAGATTTGTCGAACGAAGGTCAGGGACAGAGACATAGGCTTTTTTAAGAGAGTCGGATGCTAATAAAAATTGAGCAGTTGTCATAAAGTCTTGCATAAACACCCGATATACCCGCTTCGTTTCCCCTTTCTCGTGAGTCTCATCTGTAGTTTTATAATAAGGCGGCATCATGCATTTATCCTTCTCTTTCCACTTATTGAAAGAAACATTCGTTTTCATCTCGGCCAATAAATAAAACGTACCTCCATTGCGAATCATATTGTCTTTCCCCCAGAAATCACTCCCAAGATGATTGACAAATTCCAAAGCGACCAATATCGTTTCCTGCTGGTCATCCGCCTTCTTAGGGTTATAACTATCATACAAAACCGTATAATTGGCACGACTTAATGCTTCAGGCGTGATCGGCAATCTCTCTCCCCATGTGGCGTTTCCATCATCATCAACCTGGTAGTTAATTTTATCATAAACAATGTTGCTCAAACTCGCGCCATCCCGCAACATGTATTGCCAATCTGCCCGGCCAGGTTGACCGCCTATCAAGATCCCCGTCCACTCCAAATAAGAGGTATTACTCAAGGTAAAAGACTTGGGCTGTTCATTGGGATTAAACTTCTGATTATTATCGTACATGACAATTTCGTCACCCGAAGGGTTCTTAATTTCAGTACGAAACAAAGCCATTCCATACTCTACTGGATAATAGACAGCGACACCCTGCGTCTTACTTGTCACATGCTTCTTGTTCAACCATGAAACATTGATTCCTCCTTCCCCACTTGATTTTTGCCAGTCGGAAGAAAGCCAAGTCGAATATGACGGGAAAGAGCCTGTAGGATTCACGGCAGGATCTTCAGAAATACGGATATAGCTATTACAGTAATAACACAATTCAGGAGCATAGGTATACTTGGTAAGCGGACCTTCCTTAACGCCCAGACCTTCATCGGAATTGTATTTAAATTCAAAGAAAGATGTAACCTCTTCATCTTGCAATAAAGTAACCGCGCCTAAGGGGAGATTGAAATTTTCTGGATAATTTTGTATAGTATAATCACCGAAATTAGTATTCGGATTCAGGCCATACGTTCTTAACGCCTGCAAAACTTCTGTTAACGGATCCTTCCAAGTTAGCTCATACATTTGAGTTTGCGGGTCTTGCACAGGTGAGAAAAATTTTTCGAGATAAGCCTTTCCTAATTGGGATATCTTTTTAGCAACCAGTTCAACAGGATCATACGGCGTCGCTGTGCTCCCTGCCACAAAGATATTATATAGATCCGACATTTGCCGTGCCAGAGATGGCCCTGACCCAGAACGCTTTTCTACCTCTTCGGATTGTGCGGTAGTCGTCTTTCGAATATTGGTCAATTCATTATATGCGAGACCTAACATTCTCTCCAGCTCTTGAAGATCCGTAGTACCCTTAGCCGGTGATTTTGGGTTGGTTTGCGTAACAGCATCACCATATGTCTTCCAATAAATTTTAGGAGGAACTATCGTCATCCCCGATTCAGAAAGCTCCCCTACCTCAATATAATTAAATTTATCGTTTTCATCGGTACCATTTATACCCAGATGCGTCAAGCCATTGAGAACACCAATGACTAACCCTTGTATATCCTTCAAAGCCGTTGTATCCTGTAAACGCGGCTTTGGATAAGAATAAATCCTTCCCGGGTACTCAAGCACAATGTTATCTGTTTCTTTGCCGTCCTGATCCACACCGCCATAAATCAATCTTCCATTAATTTCATCCATTTGTTGCTCTGAAAGATTTCTTCCGGATTCTGTTTTTGTGGTTCTGGCCGCTTTACCATAAAACAATACCGTATTAATGCCTTCTGTCAAGTTAACCTGCAAGATACGTGTCCCGCCATTATCTTTATCATCTAACTCATCCGAAATATATTCAGGTAAAAGGGCCTTGTTCATACGTAACATGTCCGTCGCTTTCAAAGCCAGTGGAACATCAACGATCTTTTGTCCATCAGCATATTTTCCATCAGCGTCGAGGAGGGCAAAAGTATACAGCGTGGCATCGTCGATTCCACGGAAATGACCGGTTTTCTGGACGATTGCTGAAGA
>Ga0310696_10009988_pt1 | contig 10950 bp, 13 predicted proteins | sample AusTroGonzalo_MG_4_FD_203885 | JGI IMG/M metagenome (GOLD analysis project Ga0310696, IMG submission 203885) | Bovine rumen microbial communities from tropical cattle in Woodstock, Queensland, Australia - Gonzalo_02 (v2) (version 2) | ecosystem: Host-associated > Mammals > Digestive system >...
AGAAGACGCTGATCGAGAACACAGCTTTTCTGAGCTCGCTCAAGCAACGGCTCGCTGCACTGATTTAGTATTAACATCAACCGGTTCTAAGACGAGACAAGTTCATAGGTTGTCCGTCCTGTGGCCGTGGGCCATGGGAAAAAGTCAAGACACCTGACGGCTTCCATCCGGATTCCATCACTTGGTCGTAACAGGTGACAACCGCACTGCAAATTGGATTTTCTTCCCTGCTGCCGGGAACTACAATGGTACGACTCTCAACAACCGTGGCACGAACGGGAACTACTGGTCTTCGGGGTTCAACTCGGCTTCCAATGCCTACAACCTGAACTTCAATTCCACGAATGTCAATCCGCAGAACAACAACAATCGCAGGAACGGCTTTACGGTCCGGGCGGTTCAGCACTTATCAGAAATTCTTAGCAACCAATAGACAAAGCACTGTAATGGACAGGAAGGGATATAGATTGAAACGTGAGCAGCTGCTGATGGATCTCTATGTAGCTTTCGATGATGCACGCCGCCATAAGGCCAAGATGTCTTATGTCAAGCAGTGGGAAAAGCATCTCAAGCAGAACATGGACGATCTGGCAGATGATCTGATGTCACGTACCTATACGGCCCGACCGTCCAAGTGCTTTCGTCATCGACTACCCCAAGAAGCGAGAGGTCTTCGCTGCGTTGTTTAGAGACCGCATCGTGCATCATCTCTACTTCAACTACACCCACACGCTCTTTGAACGTACTTTCATCCAGGACTCCTACAGCTGCATCAAAGGACGGGGCACGCACTACGGTATCGAGCGTCTGGCCATGCACATCCGGCAGGAGAGTCAGAACTGGTCAGTCCCCTGTTACGCCATGAACCTGGACATCCGGGGCTACTTCATGCACATTCAGCGTGACCGTCTGCTCCGGATCGCCACCGCCTCCATCCGTAAGATGGCCGATCATCGTATCAGCTGTCACTCCCCTGAGACATGGGCCGACAAGATTGACATAGACTTTATCTGCTGGCTTACTGAGCAGATCGTGATGCTCAATCCCAAGACCAGCTGTGAGATCATAGGCTTCAAGGAAGACTGGATAGGAATGGACCCAGGCAAGTCACTGTTCCACACACCTGACGGCTGCGGCCTTCCTATCGGTAACCTCACCAGCCAGCTCTTCAGTAACGTCTACCTCAATGAGTTTGACCAGTTCATGAAGCGCACGCTGGGAGCCAGGCATTATGGCCGCTATGTCGATGACTCTTATGTCATCAGCTCTGACCGTGACTGGCTGCTGGCCATAGTACCGGAGATCCGCCGGTTCCTTCAGGATCATCTGGGACTGGAGCTTCACATGGGTAAACTGCATGTCCGTGACATCCGTGAAGGTGTGGAGTTTCTCGGTGCTTTCGTCAAGCCCTGGCGTATCTACGTCAGCAACAAGACTCTGGCACGCATACGTAAGAACCTGCGTGCGTTGGATATGAGCGACGTGGAGCATGTAAGCAACTCGGTCAACAGTTACCTGGGTGTGCTTTCACATAACGCCACCTTCAATCTTCGCTGTGATCTATTCCTGGATAACAAGATAAGTCGGGTTCTGGAATATGACCCGCATGTTCTGAAGAGTAAACCTATATCGCATAAGCGAGTGAATTTATAGACAACAACTTAAAATACTGATATGAATAGAATTTACGGATTACAAAGTGACTTCGCACTCATCAAAGAGGATGCGAATCGTGTGGTTGTCGGTTACGGCCTGATCCCGGAAGCTGATGGCGAACATGCCACATGGTATGAGATTGACTTCTACAAGAAGCAGGGTAAGCCCGGCCTCGCCGTGATCAAGGATGCCATCAAGGCCGACATCAATGCCGCTACCGATGAGCGTATCATCAAGGGCTTTGTGTGGAACGGCAAGAACGTATATCTCTCTGCTGAGAACCAGCGCAACTTCTCCGAGGCACAGCGCATCGCCGCCGCTAACCCCGAGGCTATCCTGCCGGTTAAGTTCAAGCTCGGTGAGGACGAGAATGGAGACCCCATCTACCACACCTTTGAGAGTGCCGAGGAGCTGACCGCCTTCTACCTGGCAGCTGTGGCATACGTTAACCAGCAGCTTGCTGCCGGATGGGACGAGAAAGATAGCATTGACTGGTCTGAGTATGAATCAGCACTCAACCCTCCCAAGAAGCGTAAGAGTGCTAAAACCGCTGAGTGATCATGGCTGTAGTTAAAGGTCAGCATCTACGACTGTTTCTGGACGGACTTGCAATAGCTGCCGCCCAGACCTGTGATGTAAAAATTCATCTGGATGTCTTAGAGGCTAACACTAAGGATGACACCGACGACTGGGGGCATTTCATTGGTTCAAACCTGTCTTGGGAGGCAAGCACCAGTGGCCTGGTTGTTATAGATGAGGACGCTCAGGATTCTACCGATCTGATGGATCTGATAGGTGAAACGGTAGTGGTGGAGTTTGGTCTTGCTGGCAGCATCCAGAACCGCACCAACCAGGAGACTATCATGCGTGGTGAAGCTGTCATCACTGATGTCAACATAAACGCCTCCAACCGAGCCAACAGCACTTTCACCTGTGTGATGACCGGTGTCAAGAACCTGCTTGCTCCGTTGGCACATCTTTGCAGTTCCGAGCCTTACCGTCTCGTTACAAGCAACAGCAAGGCTCTGGTAGTTGAAGACATACCTGCATGATTATGAAAAAGACGGTAGCCATCATCAACTATAATACTCCGGAACTCACCGAAGCCGCCATCCTCTCCCTGCGTAAGCAGTGCAAGGAAGACTATGCCGTCGTGGTGTTCGATAACAGCGACAAGCGTCCCTTCACCAAGAAGATGAAGGGCGTGCGTCGTATTGATAACACCAAGGGTCAGTTAGTTGATTTTGACGCTGAGCTGGCCAAGTACCCGGATAAGCAGATCGAGTACAACCGCATCGCCAACTGGGCCAGCGTCAAGCACATGCTCTCGGTCCAGAAGCTCTGGGAACTCATACCGGGTGGCTTCATCCTTTTGGAATCTGATGTCCTGCTCAAGTGCGACATCGGCTTCCTCTGGGATGAGCAGTATGCCGCCTGTGGACGTGTCCAGTTCTTCAAGGGCCGCCGCATCGAGCGTGACCGTCTGATCCCGTTCCTCTGCTACCTCAACGTCCCGCTGCTGGTAGCTAACGGTGCCCGCTACTTCGATCCCAAGCGCAGCTGGGGACTGATGAAGGATGACAGCAACCCCTGCAACTGGTATGACACTGGTGCGTGCGTGCTGGAAGACATCATCAACACCAAGCCCGCTCTGGTATGTCGTAACTATGACAACCTGGATCAGATGTTCGTGCATTTTGCCAACGGATCATGGAGACGTAACGACCGCGACGCACACCTGGAATGGCTGAGACAGAACAAAAAACTGTGGCAATGAGATACACAGTACTGACATACATCTTCGCCGGATATGAGATAGTCCAGGAGATCGAGGCCAAAGATTCGGAGGCCGAGTACATACTCGTCACCGATGATCCCAACCTGAAGAGTAACACCTGGACCGTTATCCATGAGAACCTGCCCGGTCACTCTACCTTTGGCAAGTGCTATGAAGTCCGGCACCATCCCTTCCGCTATGCCCATACTGATATAGTGGTTCGTGTGGACGGCAGCATCAAGATCACCGGCTCACTCAAGCCTTTGGTCGATGAGTTTGAACGTGGCCAGTATGACCGCTGCCTCATGATACACCCCCGCCGTAACACCATGCCCGAGGAGTATGACACCTGGGTGCGTTTCCGTCGCTATCCCCGCAGCCAGGCCACCCGTTGCCTGACCGCCATGAAGCTGGCCGGATATGACATGGAATACCGTGGTCTGTACCAGGGCTGCTTTGAGATCCTGCGTAAGAACCAGATCAACCTGGACATCAATGACCAGACCTTCAGCACCCTGTGGATGCTGGGCGCACCCGGTGAGATTGAACGCCTGGACCAGACAGTCTGGAGCTTCGTCATCAACCGCTACTACCAGAACCTCAAGGTCATGGCAGTCTCAGAGAGTATCATCACCGCCAGCAGCGTGATGCAGTGGCGTAAGCACCGCACTACCATACCGGTTCCGGATGCCGAAGACAAGATCAAGCCCTACCTGTTCAACAAACCCTGCAAGATCTGGACGGTAAACCCAAAACCAGCTAATAACCGATAATAGATAACCAATAGAATTATGGATGCAAATAAAACCGAAATCAGAACCCTGGAGTGCAAGCTGTCCGTCAGAGAAGCTGCACCCGATGCACAGGGCGAGTCTCGCACCATCACCGGCACAGCCATCGTGTTCAATGTTGAGAGCGAGATACTTGACGACTGGGGCTACCGCTTCAGAGAAGTCATCAAGCCCGAGGCATGCACTATGGAGTTCCTCAACTCCCAGGACATCAAGATGAACATGCTCCATGACCGTGACCTGACCATTGCACGCTGCAACCAGGGTCAGGGCTCTTTGCGTCTGAGCGTGGATGAGAAAGGTGTCAATTTTGAGTTCGAGGCACCCAAGTGTGACATCGGCGACCGCTGTCTTGAGATGGTGCGTCGCGGCGACTATTCAGGCTGTTCCTTTGAGTTCTGGCCCGAAGATTATGACGTAGAGGAGCGTGATGGAGGCAAGGATGTCAAGATCACACACCGTAAGTTCCGTGCCATCACTGCGCTCACCATCGGAATGGACCCCGCTTACAAGCAGACCACCGTCAACGCCCGTGAGCTCTGGGAGAACACCCCCGGAGGCAAGGCCGCCAAGGAAGCTGCCGAGAAGGCACAGCGTGAGGTCGAGGAAGCCAAGCGCAAGGAGGAGGAAGCCAAACGTGAGCAGGAGGCTCAGGAGAAAGCTGAAGCCATGAAGCGCGAGTCGGCACGCCGTCTCCGCATTATGTCTGACATAAACGACCAAACTTTTTAATAACCACTTAAAACTGTTTTAAGAATGAAAAAATCATTTGCAGAACTCAGTCAGCAGCGTATGGCTGCTAACGAGAAACTTGGTGACCTCTATGAGGGTGCCAAGAACCGCGAGCTCAACGATGAGGAGAAGATCCGTGAGATCAACCTCACCCGTGAGATCCGCCAGTGTGAGGACGCTATGCGTGCTCTGAACCTCGAAGCCGACAACGCTAAGGTTGTTGCCCAGCGTGAGAAAGCCAACAAGGGTGCTCACCTCCGTGAGATCCTCGCTGACCTTCGTCAGGGTAAGGGTGAGCGTGAGATCACTCTCGCTCCTCCCACAGACAACGCCACCCAGAACATCGACGCATCAGGTGCTATCAACCTGACCATCCATGACATGATACCCACACTCCATGAGGGTCTGGGATTGCCCGCTGGTCTCAGAGTTGTTACCGGTGTTATCGGTAACGAGGTATGGCCCGTCAGCATCAATGACGTAGAGATGGAGGAGACCGGCGAGAATACTCCTCTCAACGACCAGGTTCTGGACTTCGCCAAGATCGTGCCCGTTTCACGTCGTATCGGTTTGACAGTTCCTGTCAGCAACCGTGCCATCGACAACGCAGCCTTCGACCTCATGGCCTTCGTACAGACCAAGTTCACCATCGCAATGCGTAAGTACCTGGCCAAGAAGATCTACTCAAAGGAGAACTGGTCAGGTAACAAGGGCCCGTTCGCTGGCCTGACTCCCGGTACCATCGAGCTGGGTGCCGACGCTTACAAGAACATCCTGGCCAAGGTTGCCGAGTTCAGCAACAAGGGCTTCTTTGAGGGCAACGTATGCCTCTGCATGGACCGCGTGACCGAGGCCGAACTGAAGGCAACCCCGAAGATCGCAGGTGCTGCTGGCGGTTTCGTTATCGAGAACGGCAAGTGCGCTGGCTACGACTATGTTGTAAGCCACTACGTAGGAACCGAGTACGACTCAACAGGTGCTCTCGAGCCCAGCTCAGACCGCTTCATCGAGATCGGTTACTTTGAGTTCTTCGCTCTCCAGCTGCATGACAATGTTCGTCTGACCATTGATGCTACTTCTCAGGCTGTTGCCAAGAAGAACATCACTGCCATCACCATGAACCTGGCATGCTCAATGACTGACCTGAGCAAGTACATCAACGGTGCCGACAACACCACACAGGCCTTCGGCATCTACAAGGTAACTGAGAGCACTCCGACTACCGTCTAAACTCTCACAAGACACTTTCGGGATTCATAGTTCATTCCCGCCCCGGGTGAGGACGCTGAGGTAATAGCCAACGCACCCGGGGTTCCCGGAAGGGTCAAGACAACTGATTTATAAACCCGTCACAGGAATAGCAATGTCACTGATAACCGACAAGGTATTTTACAACGCCCTCCTCAGCAGCAGCGAGCTGACCGCACTTGTAGGTAACCGCATCTACAATACCAGCATCGCTGTACCTGACGAAGACCTCCTCAATGAGCCCGTCCCCTACATCATCATCACCTTCGATGGTATGCAGAATGAGGGTCTCACAAAGGACAACTCTTTTGAGGGTGATACCGACAAGGTGCAGATCAGCATTGAGATCACCGCCGACAACCGGGAAGATCTGGGCACACTCGCCCAGGGAGTCCGTGATGCTGTGATAGCCTACTTCGAGGACACCGAAGGCCATACATCCGAGGATTATGACCTGGTTCCCCAGGACTACGTGCTCAGCTCCGGCCCGGTTCAGTATGATCCCATCAAGCCCTGCTACTATCAGAATCTGACCTACAACTGTGACACTAACCCATAACTGAAAATGGCAGCAATTAAAGGACAAAACCTACGTGTAATGGTAGGTGGCAAGTGTATAGCTATGGCGACAAGTTGCCAGCTGCACATATCTGCCCAGGTGCAGGATGCCTCTACCAAGGACGATACAGATAACTGGGCAGTCAACGAGGTCACCGGTCTCTCATGGGACGTTCAGACCGACTGCCTTGTCACTCTGACTGACAACGGAAGCAACGGCGAGCTCCCCGCAGATCTGCTGGGTGTCATCATCGCTCAGACTCCCGTAACTCTGACCTTCGACCAGACAAGTGGTACCAACAACCGTACCGCCCAGAGTTCAACACTCAAACGTGTCGGTCAGGCTCTGCTCACTGATTATAACATGACCGCCGCCAACCGTCAGAACTCGACACTCACCTGTCAGTTCACAGGCACTGGTGCGCTGAGTGCATCTTAATCAGCTAACCTTACATCAAGCCCCGTTATTATAATAGCGGGGCTTATTTTACCAACCCCTAAAAATGAACTATGAACTCTAAGACAATCACCATCTGCGGCAAAGAGGTAGAAATGCTCTACTGTGCCGCCACCGAGACCGGCTATGAATCCATCAGTGGCCAGTCATGTGAGGTTTTTATTCCCCAGAGCATGAAGGATAATGACGGTCATGAGCAGATACAACTCCGGGCTACTACCACCGACTATATACGTCTGGCCATAGCTGCTGTCATCGCCGCATATCAGCGTAAGGGTGAGGAGGCTCCCGTAACTGCTGATGACATTCTCTATAACGCCACCTCCAAAGAAGTACAGACTCTCATTGCCACCGTCATAGAGCTCCGCACTGCCTGGTACCTGGTACCGGCTGTAATCAAGGATGAAGATGTAAAGAACGAAGATGACGAGGAAAAGGAGGCCAAACCAAAAAACTCCTAACCGCCCATGAGCGTTATCAATACCTTGTGGGCGAGATAGGAGTTCCCCGACTCGAGTATCTCTATGAACTCTCCTATTGGGAGATCCTACTTATAACCAGGGGCTATAGCCGACGCACCCGAGAGATTTGGAGCGCAATCCGGTGGTCTACCTATTGCATCATGTCCACCTCTATGGCCGATCTCAAGAAAGCCGGAATCCGCAGTCCGAAAGACCTGTTACCCTTCCCCTGGGACTCAACCGATGAGGAGGTCGGCGACCAGCCGACACCGGAGGTGGTGGCCTCCCTAAGAAAGATGATGGCCGAGGAAAATGCTAAAAATCAACAGTAAACCAAAGTCGCAAAAACGGGCATTTTATAGTAGATGTAAAATGCCCGTTTTGTAATGATTGGACTGGATGTCAATGATGTAGCTATTGTCGAACAGAAGCAGATTCTTGAGAAAGCTCTGTCCACTAACCCCCAGACCCAGAAGGCCTTGCAGAAACTCATACGCCAGGTCATTCTCGAGGCCAGGGCTCAGGTGGTAAACAGCATCCAGTTCCAGAACGGAGATCCGCGTCAGGCACGACGTTCTGTACGCACTACCGTATATAAACAGATCCTGGGAGCTAATATCAATATCTACAACAGTCATCAAGCTCATGGACGCACCAGCTATGAGCCGCCCCGCAAAGGAAACACCGGGCGAGGAGGCAACCGCCGGCCTCGCAGCATGAACACTCAGCGCATCATGTCCTATGGTCCCAATGATCGTGGCTTCATCCTGCGTTTTGTCAACTCTGGTACCAATGGCCGTAACATACAATTCAAGACCGACGATCGCCGAAAAGTTGACAAATGGAACAAGCATCCAAATACCGGCAACCGTGGTCAAATCACAGCACGTAACTTCTTCCGTGGAGCCGGTGAGCGTGCGCTGGTACAAGCAGCTGATCATCTGGCAACCCTCATAGATACAGAACTGAACAATATACTGAACAAGAAAAACTAATTATATATGGCAGATTCAATCCTCAGACTTAAAGTCGATTCTCAGGAATATGACTCCAAACTCAAGCGTGCAGCTCAGGGTCTGGATGCTTATGTTCAGAAATGCCGTAACATAGGCGGCACCTTAGCCATTGTTGAAGAGGAGACCCTGAAGTTCGTGCAAGCTCTGGGCGGCATGGACACAGTAGCCAAGGGCGGAACACAATACATTCGTGAGATGTCCCGCTCTATCACTGACCTCACCCTAACTTACCGCTCACTCACCGACGAGGAAAAAGAGAGTCCCTTCGGTCTGGCTTTAGCTAAAGGCATCCAGCAACTTACTGAGCGTGCCGGTGAAGCCCGTGATGCAATGAACGATGTGAATGCCGCCATCCAGAATGCTGCATCCGACACCCGTGTCTTTGATCAGATTGCCGGTGCCGCAGGGGTGACCGTCTCCAGTTTTCAGACTCTACAGGGAGCCGCCAAGCTATTAGGCATTGACATGGGCGACAATGTGGAGGTCATCGCTAAGCTGCAAGCTGCAATGGCCGTCACCAACGGGCTCACTCAAATCCAAAACTCGCTCCAGAAAGAGAGTGCAGTAATGCAAGGAATAGACACTGTTCAGACAACTGCTCATGCAGCAGCTCAAGCCCTCCTGGCAAAGAACACCAAGATGGCCGCTGTCGCAGGAGAAGCACTGAACGCGGTCTCAAAAAGTAATCCCTACGTTCTGTTGGCTTCTGCTATTGCTGCTGTGATCTCTGCTTTGGTTATTTATTCCAAGCATCAGAAACAAGCCGCTGCTGACACCAAACTCAACGAGGAAGCCTTACAGCGAGCCAAGAAAGCCACCGAGGACTACCGTAGCACTCTGTCGTCAGAATATGCTCAGATGATGGTCAAGTTCGACGAGCTCAAACGTGCCTGGATGTCAATCAGTGGAGAAGCCGAGAAGAACAAATGGATTAAGGATAACAAGAAGGCCTTTGACGATCTCGGCATAAGTGTCAATAACCTCAAAAGTGCCGAGGATGTCTTTGAACAGAATACAGCTACTGTGATTGACGGATTCCGTCGTCGTGCCGAAGCCGCCGCCATTGCAGCCAATATGGTTGAGCTGTACCGTCAGAAGATGGATCTCCAGCAGCAGGCTGTTGATGTCTATAATCAGAAGCGCGTGCAGGCCTATTATACCGTCCCAAAAGAGTACCTGGATCAGGTTCGTAAGACTGAAGGTCTACGTCGTGATGACACACCGAACCAATGGGGTGAAACCACTTACAACAATGGCCGGTTTATACGTGGAAAGAATGACACAGGTCCATTCACTTTCTCGAAGGAAGAAGCTGATGCGTACAATAATTCTCTCAAGACAACTGACACGCAGTTAAAGACTATAATAGACGAAGGAAAGAAGATCAACCAAACGATTGAGCAGCGCAACCAGCGTCTCATGGAATTGGAGAAAAACCAAGCTAAAACCACAAAAACTGATGAGGCTATCTCTTTTCCTGCCGGTTCTCTGCCTCAACTCACTCAGCAGCTCAAAGACCTTCAGGAAGCACAATCGCAAGCTCTTAATCCACGTGAATGGGTTGAGTATCAGCAGCAGATTGAGCAGACTCAATTCCAGATAGAGGCCTTCAAGGGTCAGTGGCGTGACGGTCTTCAGGCAACTTTCACCATCAATGACTCCGAGTTCATGGATCAGCTCCGTGAAGTGGAGGGCATGATAGTGGACGAGAAGACTATGACTGTCACCGTCAATACCGCCGAGGCTTACAATCAGTTCCGCAGCCTGACAAGTGACATTGAGGGCACCACAGTGGAGTTTAAGGTTCAGCCGGAGCTGGCCCGTGGCCTGAGCATCACCACCTCTGCCGGACTCAACGCTTACATCACACAACTCAAGCAACAGATAAACCAGGCGGATCTGGGTTCAGATCTCTACAACGGCCTCACCTCCAAACTGGCCGATGCCAACATGCTCCAGAACCTCGTCAAGGAGTCGCTGTCCGCCGGACTGGGTACCGCTCTGTTCGACATTGCTGACGAGACCGGTCAGGACTTCTGGGATCGTGTGCTCAGTCCGGAGGGAGTTGAGAACGCCGACTGGCAAGCCATTGCCGATGCCATCAATAAGAAGCGCAAAGAACTCGGGCTGGATGCCATCACTATAGATGTAAATACCGGAGACGTTTCATCATCCAGCAAGAAAAAAGAGTCAAAAGAATCAGAACTACTTGATACAAGCAAAAATTTAGTAAATGGTTTGTCTCAGGTAACAT
>Ga0310696_10009989_pt1 | contig 10950 bp, 9 predicted proteins | sample AusTroGonzalo_MG_4_FD_203885 | JGI IMG/M metagenome (GOLD analysis project Ga0310696, IMG submission 203885) | Bovine rumen microbial communities from tropical cattle in Woodstock, Queensland, Australia - Gonzalo_02 (v2) (version 2) | ecosystem: Host-associated > Mammals > Digestive system >...
CTTCAATTTTCCCTAATTCCCTTTGTTGTTCGGCAGAAATAGTGTACCTTTGCACCTTAAATGAAGAAAAATATATTTTTCGTATTTGGTTTAGCACTCCTGTTGAGTGGCTGTGCCGGCGAATTCAATAAGGTATTCAAGTCTCAGGACTATGATTACCGCTATGAGTATGCCAAGCAATGTTTTGCTGAAGGGAAGTATAATCAGACGGTTTCCCTGTTGCAGGACATGGTGACCATGCTCAAGGGCGGTGACTATGCCCAGGAGAGCCTCTATATGCTGGCAATGGCGCAGTACATGAGTCGTGACTACGAGAGTGCATCGCAGACGTTTAAGAAGTACGGGACGTCTTACCCTAAGGGTATTTATGCCGAGAAGGCTGCCTACTATGTGGGAGAGTCATTGTTTGAGAGTGCTCCAGAGCCACGTCTCGACCAGACGCCTACTATCGGTGCCATCAATGCCTATCAGCAGTTTCTCGACGCCTTCCCTGACTCAGAGCTGAGGCCTGAGGCCACCCGCAAGCTGTACGAACTGCAGGACAAGCTGATCATGAAGGAGTATCTGTCGGCCAAGCTCTATTACAACTTGGGCGGCTACTTCGGCAATATCAATGCCAACAATGAGAGTAACTACTCGTCGTGCATCATTACGGCTCAGAACGCCCTGAAGACTTATCCGTTCACCAAGCTGCGCGAGGACTTCTCGCTGCTCATCATGAAGAGCAAGTTCCAGTTGGCCGAGAACAGTTCCGACGAGCGTCGCCTGGAGCGTTATCGCGACGCAGAGGACGAGTGCTACGGCTTTATCAACGAGTTCCCCGATTCCGAGAACAAGTCGACGGCCGAGCGCTATATTGCCAAGTGCAAGAAAATCACAAAAGATTAATAGTAAATAGTCAAATCGTAAAATAGTCAAATAGTCAAATAATAAGATGGATTACAAGAAATCAAAAGCTCCGGTAAACACCGTTACCCGTAATGTGATGGACCTTTGTCAGGATACTGGCAATATCTATGAGAGTGTTGCTATCATTGCAAAACGTGCCAACCAGATTTCCGTACAGATTAAAGAAGACCTCAGTAAGAAACTGGCTGAGTTTGCCAGCTATAACGACTCTTTGGAGGAAGTGTTCGAGAACCGCGAACAGATAGAAATCTCTCGTTATTACGAGAAACTGCCCAAGCCCACGCTTTTGGCTACTCAGGAGTTTGTTGACGACCAGGTGTACTGGCGTGACCCCCTGAAGGAGCAGCAGAAAGAGCGCGAACTGGCAGACTTCTAAGCGGTTGCAGCCTTATGATACAACGTAAACAGACTGTATTCCTGCTGTTGGCCTGCATCTTGGCATTGGTGTGCTTCTTCATGCGCCTTCAATGGATTGACGCCTTGCAGGTGGTGTCAGCAGCATTGTCTGCCTACACCATCTTCCTGTATCGTCGTCGTGTCGTTCAAGCCCGCTTCTGTCTGGCGGGGTTGTTCGTCATCTTTGCATGGTATATCGGTATTGCCGTGTTGGAAGGTGTGGCCGGCGTCGTGGAGTCATTGCCGATGGTGAACGCCATCCTGATCTTTATGGCCCGCAAGGGTATTCTTGACGACGAGAAACTCGTCCGTTCAGCAGACAGAATCAGATAAAACCCAAAACAAACATACTATGAAGAGAATCATCTTTTCCTGCATTGCCTTGGCGATGACGGCTGCTTTTGCTGTGGCTGGTCAGCAACTCAGTTTGAAGGACGTCGTAGGCGGAACCTTCCGCAGCGAAGCCCTAACAGGTGTCACGCCCCTCAATGGTGGCGAAACCTATGCCCGCATTTCGGATAATGGCAAGCAAATCGTGGCTTATTCATTCCGGACGGGCAAGCAGACGGCTGTGCTCTTTGACGCCGAGACGGCCCGTGGGCCGAAGGTGGGACGTGTAGAAGGCTACATCATGAGTCCTGACGGTAAGCGGATGCTGATACAAACGCAGACGAAGCCCATCTATCGCCGCTCGTTCACCGCCACCTATTATATTTATACCATCCAGAACAACAAGCTGGAACCGCTCTCGGACGGCGGTCCCCAGCAGACGCCTGTCTTCTCGCCTGACGGCAACGTGATTGCCTTCGTCCGCGACAACAATATCCATCTGGTCAAGCTGCTCTACGATAATGCTGAGAGCGAGGTAACCAAGGACGGCAAGTTCAACGAGGTCATCAACGGTATTCCCGACTGGGTGTACGAAGAGGAGTTCAGCTATAACTCGGCCTTGGTCTTCTCTGCCGATTCCAAGCAGGTGGTCTGGGTGCGCTTCGACGAGAGTCAGGTGAAGCAGTACTCGATGCAGCTGTTCAAGGGTATGGCTCCTGAGCGCGAGGACTATCGTGAGTATCCAGGCTTTTATACCTATAAGTACCCTGTGGCTGGCTCTCAGAACTCGAAGGTCAGCGTCATGAGCTACGACATCAAGAGCCACCAGACGCGCCGTATGGACCTGCCGCTCGATGCCGACGGCTATATCCCCCGCATCCTGCCTACGAAGGACCCTGCGAAGGTGGCTGTGGTGACGATGAACCGTCATCAGGACTGCCTGCGCATCTATATGTGCAACCCGCTGTCAACGGTCTGCCAGCTGGTCATCGAGGACAAGGTCGAGAAATATATCAAGGAGGAAGTGCTGGCCGGACTGAAGATTACGGATAACCACATCCTGCTGCCCAGCGAGCGCAATGGCTATAACCACCTGTATCTCTATGCCTTGAACGGACAGCTGACCCGTTCGGTGGGCGATTTGGAGAAGCCTGGACAGCGACTTGGCGGGGTTGCTCATACCGTTGTTACCGAGGTCTATGGCTACGACGAACTGACGGGCGACATCTATTTTGCTGCCCTCAACGGAGATCCCACCAACCAGAAGGTCTATGTGGCCCATAAGAACGGCAAGACCGACTGCCTGACGCCGAAGGAAGGCTGGAATACGGCTATCTTTGCGACTGACTTCAAGAACTTCGTCTCGACCTGGAGCGACCTTAACCATCCTGCCGTCTATTCGCTCTGCAACAATCAGGGCAAGACGCTTACTACGCTCATCGACAACAAGGCGCTGAAGCAGAAGTACGACTCCTATGACATGGGACAGAAAGAGTTGATCATTATCACCACACCAGATACAAAACTTTGTGGTTGGCTTGTGAAGCCCAAGGACTTCAATCCCTCGAAGAAGTATCCCGTCATCATGTACCAGTATGGCGGCCCAGGAGCCCAGCAGGTGAAGAACGCTTGGGGTATCGGCATGAGTGGCAATGGTGCCATTATGGAGCAGTTGATGGCGCAGCAGGGCTACATCGTCGTCTGCGTCGATAATCGCGGTACGGGCGGTCGTGGTGCTGAGTTTGAAAAGTGTACCTACTTGCGTCTCGGCGAGCTTGAGGCCAAAGATCAGGTGGAGACTGCCCTTTGGTTGGGTCAGCAGCCCTACGTCGATAAGGACCGCATTGCTATCTGGGGTTGGTCGTATGGTGGATGGAACACGCTGATGTCGATGTCCGAGGGTCGTCCCGTCTTCCGCTGCGGCATTGCTATTGCACCACCTACCTGCTGGCGTTACTACGACACCGTCTATACGGAGCGTTATATGCGTACGCCGAACGAGAACCAAAGCGGCTACGACGAGGTGAACCCCATCGCCCGTGCTGGAAAACTGCACGGCGCACTATTGCTCTGTCACGGACTGGCCGACGACAACGTACACTATCGCAACACGGCTGAGTATGTCGAGGCGCTGGTGCAGGCCGACAAGGACTTCCGTCAGCTGGTCTATACCAACCGCAACCACAGCATCTTTGGCGGCAACACCCGTAACCACCTCTTCCGCCAATGCCTGAACTTCTTTGAGAAAGAATTGAAGAATTGAAGGATTGAAGAATTGAAAAAATTGAAGAACTGAAGATGACGATGCGCAAGTTACTGTTTACACTTCTCACTATTCACTTCTCACTCTTCACTAGCCCTGCAAGGGCGCAACTGACGGTGGAAGTGAAGAACCCGACGAAGGATTTCCGCCACGAGGTGGTGGGTATCAATGCGGCTGACGTGAAGAACAGGGTAGGGGACTCCTTCCGTGTGTTGGAGGGTGCCGGACTCGATGTGCCTTACCAGCTGACCCACGACGGACAGTTGCTCATTGAGGCTGCCGTCCGTCCGCAGGGAACGGCCCGTTTCCGCATCGTGCCTGGAACGCCGCCTCAGTTCCCCACCGTCTGTCACGGAGCCTTGCACCCTGAGCGTAAGGACGACTTCGCCTGGGAGAACGACCGCGGAGCCTACCGCGTCTATGGTCCGGCCTTGGGACGTACTGGTGAACGCTCGTACGGCATCGATGTTTGGACGAAGAACACGCCCGACCTCGTCGTTGACGACCGCTATTATATTGAGGACGTGGTCATGATGCCCAGCGTCGACTCCCTACGCCGCATCAACCGTCAGCGGGGCGACTCCCTCTATCGAATCAACAGCTATCATCACGACCACGGGCGCGGGCTCGACCCTTACAAGGTGGGGGCAACCCTTGGTTGTGGCGCTCCGGCCTTGATGTTAGGCGACAGCATCGTCATGCCCTACGTCTTCCGTGAGTATCAGGTGCTGGACGACGGCCCCCTGCGCTTCACCGTCCATCTTATTAATAATAAGGTACGCGTGAATGGTGAAGAGATTGAAGAGCATCGTCTCATCCAGCTCGACAAGCAGTCGAACTTCAATCGCATGACCGTCTGGTACGATGGCCTTACAAAGCCTGTCGGCTTCTGCTCGGGTGTCGTCATTCAGCGTGAGGACCCTGAACCCGTTGTCCTTGGCCCCAACTACGTCTATTATACCGACCCCACCGACCAGCCGCGCGTTCATCAGGCACCACTCTATGTGGCAGCGCTGTTCCCCAACGGTACGGTCGAGACTCGCCAGCATCGCGGTCATGCGCTGGGCATCCTCAGCGACTATCACGGCGAGCGTTACACCTATTATTTCGGCTCTGCCTGGTCCAAGTACGACGTCCGTACGCCCGAGGAATGGAAAGCCCGCATAGAATGGTATCTACGCGGGCTCCAGCAACCGTTACAGGTAACGGTTAATTAGTAGGCGAAGAGCGGATATTCCTTCATCTTCTCATTAACGCGCTGACGGACGGAAGCAATCACGTTTTCGTCCTCAGGAGCGTTCAGCACTTCCTCAATCCAGGCGGCAATCTGAATCATCAGGTCCTCCTTGGCACCACGGGTGGTGATAGCCGGCGTACCCAGACGGATACCGCTGGTCTGGAAGGCCGAGCGAGAGTCGAACGGAACCATGTTCTTGTTCACGGTGATGTCGGCAGCCACCAGGGCGTTCTCAGCCACCTTACCTGTCAGGTCGGGATACTTCGAGCGCAGGTCAACCAGCATCGAGTGGTTGTCAGTACCACCGCTGACGATGCCGAAGCCGCGCTTCGTCAACTCGTCGGCCAGCACCTTGGCATTCTTCTGAACCTGCTTGGCCCACTCCTTGAACTCAGGCTGCAGCGCCTCGCCGAAGGCAACGGCCTTGGCAGCGATGACGTGCTCCAGCGGACCGCCCTGCTGTCCAGGGAAGACGGCCGAGTTCAGCAGAGCCGACATCTTCTTGATTTCACCCTTCGGCGTCTTCAGGCCCCAGGGGTTGTCGAAGTCCTTACCCAGCAGGATGATACCACCACGCGGACCGCGCAGGGTCTTGTGGGTCGTCGAGGTCACGATGTGAGCATACTTCACGGGGTTCTCCAGCAGTCCGGCAGCAATCAGACCGGCGGGGTGAGCCATGTCGATCATCAGCAGGGCACCCACCTTGTCGGCAATCTCGCGCATGCGCTTGTAGTCCCACTCGCGGCTGTAGGCCGAGCCACCGCCGATAATCAGCTTCGGCTTGTGCTCGATGGCCAGCTGCTCCATCTCGTCATAGTCCACGCGGCCTGTCTCCTTGTTCAGGTTGTAGCCCACGGGCTTGTACAGGATACCGCTCGTGTTCACCAGCGAACCGTGTGAGAGGTGACCGCCGTGAGCCAGGTTCAGGCCCATGAACGTGTCGCCCGGCTGCAGCACGGCCAGCAGCACGGCGGCGTTAGCCTGTGCGCCAGAGTGGGGCTGCACGTTGGCATACTCAGCATCAAACAGCTTGCAGACGCGCTCGATGGCCAGCTTCTCAACCTCATCCACCACCTGGCAACCGCCGTAGTAGCGCTTGCCGGGATAGCCCTCGGCATACTTGTTCGTCAGGTACGAGCCCATAGCCTCCATCACCTGGTCGCTCACGAAGTTCTCACTGGCAATCAGCTCAATGCCTTTCAGCTGGCGCTGATGCTCTTTCTCAATCAACTCAAAGATCTGGTTGTCTCTTTTCATCTTGGTTGTCTATTGGTTTTTATGTAAATACTCAATTTAGGGTGCAAAGTTACGAAAATTCGAGCGAATCGCAAAGGAAAAACTCGTTTTTCTTTATGCATATCTTACAGTTGAAACGAATTACATCATTGTGATTGTGAACAAACAAAAATATGGGCGACAATCTTGGCTTTTTATTGGAAAATGATTACCTTTGCACCTCGTATGGAGAAACTGATTGAACTATATAAGCGGTGGCACGGGGAGATGCCTGCGACGACAGAGAAACTGGCGGCGGCAGGGAGTAACCGTGAATACTACCGCATGACTGACGGCGAAGGCAGAAGCGTGGTGGGATGTGTGGGCACGAGCCGTGACGAGAATCACGCCTTTATCTGTCTGGCACGTCACTTCACGAAGCGACAGCTGCCCGTGCCGCAGGTGCTGGCCGTCAGCGACGACGAGTTGCGCTACCTGCAGACGGACTTGGGACAGGTGTCGCTGTTTGAGGCTATCCGTGGTGGTCGCGAGGCGGGAGGCCGCTATACGCTGAAGGAGCAGCAGCTGCTGAAACAGACCATCCGCGAGTTGCCCAACATCCAGTTGCGCGGAGCCCGCGGACTGGACTTCTCACAGTGCTATCCGCAGCCGGAGTTCGATACCGACTCGGTGCTGTTCGACCTGAACTATTTCAAGTATTGCTTCCTGAAGGCTACGGAGTTGGATTTCCATGAGCTGAAGTTGGAGGCAGACTTCCGCCTGATGGCGAAGGACCTGACGCAGGCGGGCGACGAACAGTGTTTCCTGTATCGTGATTTCCAGGCGCGTAACGTGATGCTGAAGGACGATCAGCCGTACTTTATCGACTTCCAGGGTGGCCGTCGCGGTCCTTATTACTACGATCTGGCTTCGTTCCTGTGGCAGGCATCGGCCCGCTATCCGCATAAGCTGCGCCGCGAACTGGTGTTCGAATACTACAATGCGCTGAAGCAGTACACGGAGGTGCCCTCCAGTCATCATTTCGTAGCCCGGCTGTCGCTCTTTGTGTTGTTCCGCATCCTGCAGGTGTTGGGAGCCTACGGTTTCCGTGGGTATTTCGAGCGGAAGCAGCACTTCATCGACTCCATACCTCCTGCCATCCAGAACCTGCATGAGTTGTTAGGTTCCGTCAACTTCCCTTATCCTCACCTGATGGACGTCCTGCGCCGTTTGTGCCAGCTGCCGCAGTTCCAGCAGATAGAGGTGACGGCCAATCGTGCCGACGGCTACAAGACGACTGACCGCAACCCCTACAAGGCCCACCCCAAGGACGGTCCGGCTACGTTCTCGAAGTACGATGCCCAGGGACCGTTGGTGGTCAAGGTCTTCAGTTTCAGCTATCGCAAGGGGATTCCTGAGGACGAGAGCGGCAATGGCGGCGGTTATGTCTTTGACTGTCGCTCGACGCACAACCCTGGTCGCTACGAGCCTTACAAGCAGCTGACGGGACTGGATGAGCCCGTCATCCGATTCCTGGAGGACGACGGCGAGATACTGACATTCCTCGACTCTGTCTATAAGTTAGCCGATGCCCACGTTCGCCGCTATATCCAGCGCGGCTTCACCAGCCTGATGTTCTCGTTCGGCTGTACGGGTGGCCAGCACCGTTCCGTCTATAGTGCCCAGCACCTGGCCGAGCACCTGCATCGTAAGTTCGGAATAGAGGTTCGTATCGTCCATCGTGAGCAAGGCATCACCCAGACGTTAGAAGCCCTTTAGCTTTTCCTTCCAAAGTAGTATTGTCCGCGTCGGCGTGTGATGCGCCCGTAGTTAATGGCGTGGACAGGACAGTGATGATAGCAACTGAGACAACAGGTGCAGCTGTCATCGTGTCGCCAATGGGGGATGCCGTCGTGGAAGTCAATGTCGCCCACGGGACACTCTTGGGCACACAGCCCACAATGGAGGCAGACGTCGGCATCGACGGTGAACTTGCGGTCAGTAATCATACGGCTGTTGAAGTAACCGCCAATGACGTGGGACATGAGCCAGGGGGCGGCTCCTAAGACTAACTGGTTGAAGCCACACTGACGTTCGCGTACGACGCGGCAGAAGGTTTCCAACTGTTGGCTGGACTTCTCTATCTTCTCCCGTTCACGCTGCGGCGTATCGGTATACATGAAAGGCAGGCAGACGTAGCTTTCAGGCATGACGAGCGAGAGGGTGGCATCGAGTGTGATGCCTTTCTTCTGGAGCTCCCTGCTCAACATATCCATCGCCAGCCCGATGCTGTCGCCGCAAGTGCAGAGGGCGTAGGAGTAGTGTTCTGTTGAGTGTTTAGTGTTTAGTGTTGAGTGTTTAGTGTGGATGGTGAGGCGGCTGACGAACTCGCGTACGATGTGGGGCGGCTGCCATCCGTGAACGGGGAAGCAGAAGCCAATGCGCTCGTCCTCTTCCAAAGTGTAGTCACACCCGCCTTTCAGCTCATCGGCGATGAAAAGCAGACGCTCATGGGTAGCTTCAGCCAGCTGTTGTGCTGCCCAACGGGTGTTGCCCGTACCAGAGAAATAGAATATCATGGTTTATCGACAGTTTCCCTCTCAGTTTACATATCCTCCATAGATAAGCCGCCCTTTGTGACTTCTTTGCCGCGGAATATGCGTCGCTTCATCTCTGCGACTTTCTCTTCAAGTCGGGCAGGAGAGTACTTCTGTGGATTGCGCTTCACCTCATACGCTTCCACATTGCCTTCAAGCGTTTCGGCCACAATGTCAATCTCAAAATCGTCGCTGTTGCCCTTGGCGTTGACACCATTGGGTTGCCACCAACCGCCAATCTGCTTGTATCGACAGCTCTCCATCATCTTCTGACGGAACCAGCGTTCCAGGGCTATGCCTGAGAATGTAGTGTAGTCGTTGGTCATGATACGCTCCAGTGCCGGCATATTCTGCAACTCGATGAGCGCAGAGTATCTGTGAATGTAGCGGAACCAGAAGCGGAAGAAGTTGTCTTGTATCTCGTAACGTACCGTCTGGCTGCCTTCTTTGGCTCCAATCGGACGCTTCTTCTTGATGATACCGTATTTCTCTTCCAGTACCTTCATCTGTCCACCAAGGCTTTTCATTCCTAAAGCCCCTTCAATCTCGCTTTGTGTAACATCGCCGTGGGCTATCTGGTCGAGTATGCTGAAGTATGTGCCGTACTGCTTGCCAAACTCCTGGATGAGTATCTTCTTGCCTTCGTCCACAAAGTAGCTGTCACCGCTTGAACAAACGTAGTGTATCATCTTTTTTACGTTTGTGCATCCGTTGTTCATGAGCAGTTCAATGTAACGAGCTACCCCGCCTGTAATCGTCCAAAGCGCAAGAAGGTCTTCTGAGGTGTAATTAGGCTTGTAGTCGCCAAGGATTTCCTTTATCGTCTTTGTATTGAAAGGCTTCAGCTTAATGGTGTAGTCATCTCTGCCGAAGAGTGGTTGCTCTTCGTCTTTGAAGATTTTTTCCATCATGCGGAATATAGAGCCCGACACAATCAGACAGACGTTTGCCCGTTTCTTGTATTCGTCCCACAGCTCCTGTATGTCGCTGAAGATTCCTGTGTTTATGTTGTCAAACTCCTGAAACTCATCAATAAAGAGCGTGAACTTCTTTCGCTTTCCTATCTCCAGTACCATCTGAAAGAGTTCACGGAACGAGGTCATTCCATCTGGAACAAACTCGCCGAGCTTTTCGCGAACCTCTTGCGCAAAGGTTCTGACGAGAACGGTTTCAGTCTTCCTGCCAACGAAGAAATAGAGTCCAGGAGCATCTTCCTGCGTCTCGCTCATCAGTTTATATACAAGACTTGTCTTGCCCACACGCCTTCTGCCTGTGAGCACAACAAATCGGGAATAATCGTTGTACGCCTGACGCTGCAATTCCCTAAGCTCGGTCATTTCACGCTCTCTGTCATAGAACTTCTTCATAGAATTTTATGGCTATAAATTTTACCGCTATAACATTTCGGTGCAAAGCTACAAAATAAACTCGACATACACAAGGAATCTGGCCAAAAATCTGCGTTTTGCTCCGAAAGGCCAAACATATATCCATATATTTGACCAAAACAAGTCAATTTCACCTCAGATGAGACGGCGTTAACATGGAGAGGGAACGTACCATACGGGGAGAAAGAAAGGCCTGCCCGATTCCGCAGCGCCCGTGTCTATAATCAGCAGCGCCCGCTGCTAATATCGGCAGCGGGCGGAGATGTTATCGGCAGCAGCCGCTGCCGACCGTAATTATACGGATTTAGTAGTGCTGATTTTTGCAGAAATCAGTAGTTCATGTAGTCGATGGCGAGGATGAAGTGCTTCTTGGGGTTGTGCCACTGGAAGTCCCATCCTGACATTTCGCCGGTGGAGAGGTTGATAGCAGTCTGGTCGGTTAGGGATGGGGAAGCTTGAGTTTCGGTCGGGGAGATACCAGAATCAGTAGCGCTGTTGCAGTTGTTGCAGTGTTGCAGTTCAAAATAAAGCCTACCACAGTGTAAAAAATAACTCTATATTTATATATATATAAATATATATAAATATAGAACATATTTTGGGCGTGGGGAATAC
>Ga0310696_10009990_pt1 | contig 10949 bp, 5 predicted proteins | sample AusTroGonzalo_MG_4_FD_203885 | JGI IMG/M metagenome (GOLD analysis project Ga0310696, IMG submission 203885) | Bovine rumen microbial communities from tropical cattle in Woodstock, Queensland, Australia - Gonzalo_02 (v2) (version 2) | ecosystem: Host-associated > Mammals > Digestive system >...
GACTGACCTCAATCACGATCCCGGACAGCGTCACGAGCATCGGAAACGATGCGTTCTTCCGCTGCTCCGGGCTGACCTCAGTCACCATCGGCGACGGCGTCACGAGCATCGGGAACTATGCGTTCTGCAGTTGCTCCGGTCTGACCGAAATCACCATCCCCGACGGCGTCACCAGCATCGGGAACTCTGCGTTCTTCGGTTGCTCCGGTCTGACCTCGATCACCATCCCCGACAGCGTCACGAGCATCGGAGACGAAGCGTTCTGCAGTTGCTCCGGTCTGACCTCGGTCACCATCGGCAACGGCGTCACGAGCATCGGAAATTGTGCGTTCGACTACTGCTCCAAACTGACCGCGGTCTACTATACGGGAGAAGTAGCCGGCTGGTGCGGAATTGAGTTTGGTTCTTATTCTGCCAACCCGCTCGTTGTTGCGCACAACCTCTATCTGAACGATACTTTGCTGACCGAACTGGTAATCCCGGATACGGTGACCGCCATTAAGAGTTATGCGTTCAATCGCTGCTCCAGTCTAACCTCGGTAACAATCCCGAATAGCGTCACGAGCATCGGAGAATATGCGTTCTGGTATTGCTCCGGTCTGACCTCGGTCATCATCCCCGACAGCGTCACGAGCATCGGATACGAGGCGTTCTTCGGTTGCTCCGGGCTGACCTCGGTTACCATCGGCAACGGCGTCACCAGCATCGGGAACTCTGCGTTCTTCGGTTGCTCCGGTCTGACCTCGGTCACCTTTACCGGCACGAAAGCGCAATGGAACGCGATCAGCAAAGGAAGTTATTGGAATTACTATACCGGCAATTATACGGTGCATTGTACGGACGGAGACATTTGAAGTGCGCCCGCGCCGCGGGCATTAGTGATGTGAGGCTTTGCCCCAATGACGTTGACCGCGAGCGGTCAAATGATGTGAAGCCCGTGCGGAAACTCCGCACGGGCTTTAGTGATGTGCCGCAAAGCGGCAATTTGTTCAGAAAGCCGATGAAATGCGCCTGCGGCGCGTGAAGAGACCAATGCGCGCGGAGCGCGGCGGGAATGGACGGCGGCGGCGTCAGACGTGGACGCGGCGGAGGGTCCTCGTTTCGCCGCGTTTGAGGCAGAGCGCGTTTTCCGAGAGGAACGCGGGATCGTCGAGCAGGGCGAAGGGCGTGAAGGCGTCGGCGCGGACGGTGATCTCATCGGGGGTCTCGGAGAGTACGCGCAGGGGACGGTAATCGAGGTCAAGATCGGCGTAGCGCACGGGGACGAGGAAGGCGCGGTCGGTCGAGCCGTCGTCGTTTTCGATATCGCAAAGGAGCAGGCGGGTGCGCGAAAGCTTCGCCTCGAAGGGCGCGTAGTCGAGCGAAAGGACGTCCACCGCGGCGTTCGGGGCGACGTCGTAGGAAAACGCGGTCGAAAGCAGTTCCCCGTCCGAGGCGAAATCGTAGAGGTAGAGCCGCCCCCTGCCCCGCGCGGGCGAGAGCGCGTCGTTTGAGACGCTGACGGTCAGTTTGCCGTCCTCCTCGGAGAGGATGGCGATCACGGGCTTCGCGCAGCGCATAAAGGCGTAGAAAGCGGGCTTCGGGCGGGCGTAATAGTCGATCAGCGACCAGCTGTTCGCCGCCGGCCAGCAATCGTTCAGCATCCAGAAGAGGACGCCCGACGAGAACCACTTGTTCCGGCGGTAGAGTTCGACCCCGAGCCGCACCCACTCGCATTGCATCATCTGCATTTTGCGGACGCGGTCTTCCCCGCTCTCAAAGGCGCCGAAGAGTTTTTCACTCATCCGGGACAGATGCCCGTAGAGGGTCATTTCCTTTACGCTCGGGTTGGTCTTGGTATGGAACTCGGAGACGCGCTCGTCGTCGCCGAAGATATCCTCGTCGGTCAGGAAGCGGCGGAGCGTGGAGACGAAGGGCATCCCCATCACGGGCTGTTCGGCGTTGAAGCGGGTGAGATATCGCCCCATCGTCCGCCGCCAATCCGAAAAGTCGGATTCGCGGACGTAGCGGAATATCGAACCGAGGAAAAAGGTGCTGTGGGCGGTGCCGCGCGTCGGGCTGCAATAGGGGTCGCCGCCGTAGGGCGACGAGGGGAGAAACCGGCGGGCGGGATCGCATTCGGCGAGTACCGGCGCGATCGCCCTTGCGGCGCGGTAGCCGGGGAAATCGGTCCTGTTCTCGCTGCCGTAGACGGCGTTCTCGTTGTCGCCGTTCCAGAAGGCGAGGCAGGGGTGGTTCCGGAGGCGGAGCGCGGCGGCTCCCGCCTCCTTTTTCAGTTCGTCGAGGAAACGCGGATCGTCCTCCGGATAGGTGCCGCAAGCCATCAGAAAGTCCTGCGCGACAAGGATCCCGAGCCGATCGCATTCGTCGTAGAACTCGTCGCGCTCGAAGATCCCGCCGCCCCAGACGCGGATCATATTGACGCCGCCCGCCCGGCTGATCGCCAGGATACGCGCGATCTTTTCGGGGGTCTCGGCGGACGGGAAGGGCTCGCAGGGCACCCAGTCGGCGCCCTTGCAGAAGATCGGCGTTCCGTTGACGAAAACCGTGAAGGACGAGGTGGTCTCGTTGTTGTCCTTTCCCTGCGCGAAGGGCTGCGAGCGGATCGCTTTGCAGCGCTCTGCCGCGGGGCTGCCCGGCTCGTCGACGAGTTCGCGGAGCGTGATCCGACGGATCCCGAAGACCACGGTCTTCCCGCCCGCGGGGGTCGACGCGACGAGGGTATAGAGCGGCTGTTCGCCGTAGCCGTTCGGGTACCAGAGGCGGGGGGAGGGCAGGTCGATCCACTCCGAAAGGGTCGGTTCGGTCAGGGCGCGTTCCTTGCTCCAGACGCGCCTGCCGTCGGGATCGAGGATCGAGAGCGAGAGAACGTCGCCCGAAGGGGTAAAATCCGAAAACGAGACCGTGACCCGGATCTGCGCCGAGCCGGGGAGAAGTTCCTCGGTCGTGACGTAGACCTGCGAGACGGTATTCGGGCGGCGGAAAACGAGGCGCACGTCGCGAAAGATCCCCATCGTGACGAAGCGGTCGACCCAGTCCCAGCCGTAGGTGCATTGGAGGCGGCGGGTGTAAAGCCGCTCGGTCGTGAAGGCGCCCTCGAGGGCGGGTCTGCCCTCGACCTCCCGGATCGGCGAGCGGAAACGCACCTCCAGCCGGTTGGCGCCCTCTTTCAGCACGCCGTCGACCGGAAAAACGTGCGGGTGGAACATATTGTGCGCCTCGCCGACCTTGCGCCCGTTTAAGAAAACGTCGCAGTAGACGTCGAGCCCGTCGAAGACGAGTTCGGCGCCGGGAAGAAGTTTTTCGACCTCGAAAGAACGGAAAAAGACCGCGTCGCAGCGCTCGATCCATTGAACCGATCCCGACTCTTCCCGATAATAGAAATCGCCGATCTTCCCGCAGGCGAGAAGGTCGGTATGCACGCATCCGGGGACGGTCGCCGGAAACGCGATCGTCTCTTTCTTTTCGTTTATGATCTCGCCCGCCCACGCGCCGTTCAGAAGCATTGTACTTCCCTCTCTTTCTTCGTTTGCGGCGTTCGGTTCCGGTAATAGAAACTGCCGGGCTCCACCTCATCCGGCGCTATGCGCCACCTTCCCCTCAAGGGGAAGGCTTGGAACCGGAGGAACGAAGCCGCAAACCCACGGCTCCATTATACCGCATCCCGCCGGAATTGTAAAGGGAAAACCGAAAGAGTTTGGCGGCAATGGTAACATCCTTTCGACCATATTGCACCAGCTATTGTTCCCAGACGGGCGCAGGTGCGTGCAGAATCCCCGTTCCCGACCCGAAGGTGTACAAGCGTACTCCGAGAGGGAGGGAACGGGGATAGGAAACGAATATCAATTCCAATGGAGAAACCCGTTCGCGAACCGCGAACGGGTTTCCACCTTAACTGCGTTTTGCTATGCGAAGATTCCATACAGAGCGAAAAGCCTTAACGGATCATAATGATTCCTTCGTTTCCGGTCTGTGCGTGCATCCGCCCGTCGTCCTATTCAGCGGAGATGAGGAAATCATACAAAGGCTGCCCGCCCTCTACGCAGGTCGCCTCCGCGTCCTTCCCGAGTATCTCCCCGATCAGCGAGACGACCGCCTCGCCCTCCTCCTCCGAAACGCCCTCGCCGCGGAAGACGGTCAGAAATCCCGCCGTTTTCACCCCGGCAAGCAGCGCCGAGAGGCACTCTGTCCGGTCGAGGGCGTGACAGACGATCTTGCCCCGGAGAAGACCGAGAAACTCGCCCTGCCGGACGGTTTCGCCGTTCACGACCGAGTCGCGCACGGCGCGCGTGACCGAGAGCGAAGAGACGTTTTTCATCGCCTCTTCCATCGCGGACTTGTTCGCGTCGAGGTCGGCGTCGGGGTCGAACGCCATCATCACGGCGATCCCCTCCTGGATCGTGTAGGTCGGGATCACGACGACCTTTTTCTTCTTTTCGAGAAGCGCCGCCTGCGCCGCGACCATACAGATATTCTTGTTGTTCGGGAGGACGAAAACGACCTTCGACGGGGTGGCGCGCACCTGCGTCAGCACGTCGTTGGTGCTGGGGTTCATGGTCTGCCCGCCCTTGACGATCCGGTCGGCGCCGAGATCGCGGAAAGCGGCGACGATCCCCTCGCCCGTGCAGACGGAAACGAAGCCGAACTCCTTCTCGGCTTTCGCCTCTTTCGGGGTGAGAAGCGATTTCGTGTAATTGACGGTGCGAACGGCGGCGTCCTCGATCTTGCCCGCCGCGACGGCGACCGCCGAGGGCTTTTTCTCCTTCTCCTTTTCGGAGGTGAGACTGGTATGCTGTTCGCGCATATTCTCGACCTTGACGGTGAGCAGCGCGCCGTATTTGACCGCCTCGGACAGCACCTTGCCGGGGTCGGAGGTGTGAACGTGCAGTTTGACGATCTCCTCGTCGTCGACGAAGACGGCGCTGTCGCCCGCCGCGAGGACGAAGGCGCGGAAGTCGCCGCAGGTATTTTCGCCCTTATAGTCGGCGCTCTTGCCGACGATACATTCGGTGCAATAGGGATAGACGATGTCCTCGGTGTTGAATTTGCCGAAGACCGACCCGGCTGTCTCGCCGCGTTCCGCCGCGAGGACGACGGGCTTGCCGTGCAGGGCGGCGTTCATCCCTTCGAGCGCGACGACGAAGCCCATCCCGCCCGAATCGACCACGCCCGCCTGTTTCAGGACGGGGAGCATCTCGGGGGTCTTATCGAGCGTGTCGCGCGCGACCGAGAGGATCTTGTCGAAAAGTTCCTGCATCGTCGGGGGATTCAGTTTCTTCCCCGCCGCCTTCTCCGCCGCCTCGGCGGAATGGCGCATCACGGTCAGGATCGTCCCCTCGGTGGGGTTCGAGACCGCGCGGTACGCCTCCTCCGTCCCGAGCCGGAAGGCGCGGGCAAGGTCGCCGACGTCGGCGCGTTCCACGTCCTTGAAGGCGCGGGAAACGCCCCGGAAGAAGAGCGAGAGGATCACCCCGGAGTTGCCGCGCGCCGAGCGGAGCGCCGTCGAAGCGATCTCGCGCGAGACCTCCTCGACCGTCTCTCCCTCCCGTCCCGCGCCCGAGACGCCGGCGAGGGTCATACTCATATTGATCCCCGTGTCGCCGTCGGGCACCGGAAAGACGTTCAGATCGTTGATTTTCTGCTTCGCGTTCTCAAGCGCGTTTCCGGCGGAAACGACCATCGAACGGAAAAGCGAGCCGTTGATTTTCATTTTGCGTTTGCGTTCCTTTCGTCGGGATCAACGCTTGTTTCCGAGGAAGAAGAGGGCGAGCGTCCCGGGTCCCGAATGAGAACCGATCACGCGCCCGGTGTAGCCGATCTCGACCCGCTTGATCCCGAAGGTCTCCTTGACCCAGCCGGCGAGTTCCTCGGCGTCCTCTTTGCAGTCGCCCTGACAGATAAAAACGGTTTGTTCCTCGGGAAGGATCGCCGAGTTCTTCATGTGTTCGAGAAGGGCGCGCATCGAGTTTTTGCGCCCCTTCGCCTTCTCCACGTTGATCAGGTGTCCCTCGTCGTCGACGTGGAGCACGGGGCGGATGTTCAGCATCGTGCCGAGCAGCGCCGTCGCGCCCGAGATGCGCCCGCCGCGCTTCAGATGGAAGAGGTCGTCGACGGTGAACCAATGGCAGAGGTTGAAGCGAGTGCGCTCGGCGTAATCGAAGGTCTCCTCGATCGAGTGACCCGCGCGGGCGTATTTGACGGTGTGAAAAACGAGAAGCCCCTGCCCGAGCGAGGCGCAGAGGGTGTCGACCACGAGAAACTTGCGCTCGGGGTACTTCCGGGACAGGTCCTCCGCCGCGATCTTCGCGGCGTTGCAAGAGGCGCTGAGCCCCGAAGAAAAAGCGAGGAAGAGAACGTCGGTCCCGGCGGCGAGGGTCGGTTCGACGAACTCGATGACCGCCCCGACGCTGTACGCCGCCGTCGCGGCGGTCGCCTTCGCCCGGAGGGCGTTATAGAAATCGGTATAACTCAAGGTCAGCCCGTCGACAACCGTTCCGTCGGGCTTGGTCAGCGTCGAGTTCATTTCGAGGACCGAAACGTCAAGTTCTTCGATCAGTTCGGGCGTCAGGTCGGACGCCGAGTCGGTAAAAATGCGGAAATCCATTTGCTGTCTCCTTATGTCGGAACCGGGGGAAACCGGTTGATTTCTTGCGATTTTTCAGGCGTTTTCACGCCTTCTTTTTTATTTTACCACGCAATATGGTTTTTGTCAACAGATGTGCGGTTTTTTATTGACCGAAACGTGCGGCGTAAAGCCGGGCGGTCTCGCGGGCGATCGCGCGCGGAAGATCGTCGGGGCGAACGCCGAGGGGAGAATACTCTTTCGTCAGCGCGTCGCCCGCCGCGCCGTGCAGATAAACGGCGAGGATCGCGGCGTCAAAGGGCGAAAGCCCGGAAGCGACGAGCGAAACGAGAAGCCCGGCGAGGACGTCTCCGCTCCCGCCCTTGGCAAGTCCCGAGCCGCCGGTGGTATTGACGGCGGTCGCGCCGTCGGGCGAGGCGATCACCGTCCCCTTCCCTTTCAGGACGAGGGTGACGCCCTTCTCACGCGCGAAGCGCGAAGCGACCCCCTCCCGGTCGGCGGCGATCGCGTCGGGCGCAAGACCGGAAAGGCGGGAGAACTCGAGCGGATGCGGGGTCAGGATCACGGGACGCGCGGCGGCTTTCAGCCTTTCAAGCGAGGTCTCTCGTTTCAGGGCAAGCGCGTTCAAGGCGTCTGCGTCGAGGACGACGGGACAACCCGGGGTCGACAGCAGTTCGTAGAGCGAGAGGCAGAGCCGCTCGGATCGACCCGAACCGCAGCCGACGAGGACGGCGGTCGCCTTTTCGGTCAGGCGAAGGGGCAGATAGGCGCCGATCTCGGAGGGGAGCGAGACCGTTCCGACGACCGACGGGGCGCGCGAGAGGACGAGAGACACGACGCTCTCGCAGGACGCGATCTCGATCAGTCCCGCGCCGCCGGCAAGCGCCCCCTCGGCGGCAAGGCAAGCCGCCCCGCGATAGGTTTCGCCGCCGCAGAAGAGGAGCGCGCGCCCGAAGGTTCCCTTGTTGCCGTCGTCGGGACGGACGGGGAGCAAAGACGCGGCAAAGGACGCGTCGATCCGGCGCGGTGAAACGTTATTCTCTTGTACCGGCTGTTTTTTCACGGCGTTGCCTCCCGGACGTTTTTTCCGAACAGTATTATAACACGAAAAGAAGATTTTCGCAAGTCGTTCTTGCTTTTTCGGTCATTCCGCAAGAAAACCACTTTACAGAAACGGGGTTTTGTGTTATACTGTATATGGAAACCGCGAACCGACAAGCGAAGGAGGACTACCATTATGGCAGAGAAAATCGTTATCACGATCGCCCGGCAGTACGGAAGCGGCGGGCGCGAGATCGGCGAAAAGGTTGCCGCCGCGCTCGGGATCAAGCACTACGACGAAAACCTCATCACCCTTGCGGCGCGCGAGGGCAACCTTGACGAGACCGTCGCGAGCCGCGCCGACGAATCGGCGGCGAACAGTCTGCTCTACACTCTGGCGCTCGGCTCCAATTTCTTCGGGTCGGCGATGAACTTCGGGTACAAACCGCCGCTCAACGACAAACTCTTCCTTCTGCAATCCGACGTGATCCGTCGGGCGGCGGAGGAGGGGAGCTGCGTGATCATCGGGCGGTGCGCCGACTACGTTCTGCGCGAGCATCCGAAGCGGCTCTCGGTCTTCGTTTACGGGGATCTTCCCCACCGCAAACAGCGCGTGATGGAGCGGCACGAGGGGATCACCGAGGCGCAGGCGATCGACCTGATTAACAAGACCGACCGGCGGCGCTCGTCCTACTACAATTTCTATACCGGAAACAAGTGGGGCAAATACGACAACTACCACCTCGCGGTGAACAGCAGTCTGCTGGGGATCGACAAGACGGCGGAGCTAATCGCGAATATGGCGAAACTGTTGATGGAAAAGTAAGACGTGCGCCCGCGCCGCGGGCGTTAGTGATGTGAGGCTGCGCCTCAATGACGTTGACCGCGAGCGGTCAAATGACGTGAAGCCCGTGCGGATTCTCCGCACGGGCTTCAGTGACGTACCGCGCGGGACCCCCTTCCCCTGCGCGCGTGAAGAGACCAATGCACGGAGCGCGGCGGGAAGAGAACGGATGCATTGCGCCTTTCGGCGCGCAAAAAAACGAGACGCACGGTTTGACTTGCCGCCCGCGGCTGTTTTTTTACTCAAACCGCTTGTTTTTTTTGAAAAGATATGATATTCTATTAATATAGATTGTTAAAAGCCATTGGTACAAATCGATTCCGGAGGACCAAAAACAATGAAAACGATCCGTATTCTCGCCCTTGCGCTGCTCGTGCTTTCGATCGCGCTCGTCTTTTCGGCGTGCGGAAAAAAGAGTTCCGATTCTGCAAGCACGACGCCGAAGACAAACGCCGCAACGACGCCCGGTAGTTCTGAACAGATCGCGACGGACAGCGGATCGCAAACGATGCCTGAAACGGACGTCCCCGCAACGGATACGCCCGCGACCGATCCAGCGACCGAAGCGAAGACAGAACCGGTAACGGAACCTGGGACTGAACCGATAACCGAGCCCGTGACCGGCCCGATAACGGATCCCGTGACCGAACCGACCGTTTATCAAATCACGTATACCAACACGAAAGACGTCGCCCACGCCAACCCGACGACCTATACCGCCGAGGACGCGTTCACCCTCGCGCCGCTCTCGTTCGAGGGCTATACCTTCGACGGTTGGTATAACGGCGGCGACAAGGTGACCGCGATCGCCGCCGGCACCGTCGGCGACCTCGTCCTCGAAGCGCGCTGGACGGCGATCGAGTATATCGCGACCTTTATCGCCGGCGACGACGTCGTCGCCGAGATCCCCTTCACCGTCGAGACGACTGCGCTCTCCGAGCCGACCGTCCCCGCAAAATCCGGCTATTCCGCGAAATGGGAAACCTACTCCCTCTCGCTTGACGATCTGACGGTTCACGCGATCTATACCCCGATCGTCTATACCGTCTCCTATACCAATACGAAGGACGTCGCCCACGATAACCCGACGACTTATACCGTTGAGGACGCGTTCACCCTCGCGCCGCTCTCGTTCGAGGGCTATACCTTCGACGGTTGGTATGACGGCAGCGACAAGGTAACCGCGATCGCCGCCGGCACCGTCGGCGACCTCGTCCTCGAAGCGCGCTGGACGGCGATCGAGTATATCGCAACCTTTATCGCCGGCGACGACGTCGTCGCCGAGATCCCCTTCACCGTTGAAACGGCGTCGCTCTCCGAGCCGACCGTCCCCGCAAAATCCGGCTATACCGCGAAATGGGAAACCTATGCTCTCTCGCTCGACGATCTGACGGTTCACGCGATCTATACCCCGATCGTCTATTCAATCTCCTATACCAACACGAAGGACGTCGCCCACGATAACCCGACGACTTATACCGTTGAGGACGCGTTCACCCTCGCGCCGCTCTCGTTCGAGGGCTATACCTTCGACGGTTGGTATAACGGCAGCGACAAAGTGACCGCGATCGCCGCCGGCACCGTCGGCGACCTCTCCCTCGAAGCGCGCTGGACGGCGACCGAATATATCGCGACCTTTATCGCCGGCGACGACGTCGTCGCCGAGATCCCCTTCACCGTCGAAACGGCGTCACTCTCCGAGCCGACCATCCCCGCCAAATCCGGCTATACCGCGAAATGGGAAACCTATGCTCTCTCGCTTGACGATCTGACGGTTCACGCGATCTATACGATCATCAACTATCCGATCACTTATACCCTGAACGGCGGAACAAATAACGAAAGCAACCCTGTGACCTATACGATTGAGGACGAGATCACGCTTAACGATCCGACGTGGGAATACTACCGTTTCCTCGGTTGGTATGACGCAAGCGGAACAAAGATCACCGCTTTTGCAGGACTGTCCGAAGAGATCACGCTCACGGCAAGGTGGGAGTGTTATTTCACGGTCAAAAACGGCGCGATTACCGGCGTCTCGGATTACTTCAAACAAAACGTCACAACAGTTGAACTCCCCACCGAGTTGAACGGCGTCGCGATCACGTCGATCTCGGTAAACGCCTTTGTCGATTGCACCAATCTGACGAGCGTTGTCATCCCCGACAACGTCACGAGCATCGGAAGCGGGGCGTTCTCCGGTTGCTCTTCGCTCCAAAGCATCACGATCCCGTTCGTCGGAGCAGTAGCCGGCAAGACGGCGTCGGATACTTACCAATATCCGTTCGGCTACATCTTTGGGGAAAGCAGTTATACCGGCGGGACAAAAACGGAACAACGTTATTATGGCAGCAACACGAGTTCGACCACAAGTTCGACCTATTATATCCCTACTTCGCTTCGGTCGGTCACCGTCACGGGCGGGAACATTCTCTACGGCACTTTCTACAAATGCTCCGGGCTGACCTCGGTCACGATCGG
>Ga0310696_10009992_pt1 | contig 10949 bp, 8 predicted proteins | sample AusTroGonzalo_MG_4_FD_203885 | JGI IMG/M metagenome (GOLD analysis project Ga0310696, IMG submission 203885) | Bovine rumen microbial communities from tropical cattle in Woodstock, Queensland, Australia - Gonzalo_02 (v2) (version 2) | ecosystem: Host-associated > Mammals > Digestive system >...
ACTTTTACGAAAAATATATCAAATACCTTTCTGGCGTATGCCGAAGCGTGCCTCGACGACGTTCACTACATAGTCGCCCAACTTCTCGCACTCGTTGATGAGGTCCATATAAATGGTGCCTACAGCATAGGTGTACTCACGATTGTTGACATCCGTGATATTCTGAGTTTTCAACTGATTGCGGTAGTTGTTAATCTCGTTTTCAATGTTAAAGGTACGGTTCACGTCGAACGACTCCTTGCGTCCCCCCATCAGTCGGTTCATCTGCGTCAACGACTGATCGGTCAACTCCATCATCTGGTGCAGGTGGTCGTACTGTTTTTCAATGAAGTGATCTTCCTTACCGTTATACTTACGCGAAATAGTACGTGCCATATTGAAGCAGGCATCACCAATCGATTCCAATTCAGAAACCTCACGCAGCATGGCACGAATCTTAGCCTTGGTATCATCTGACAGATGTGCATCACTTACCGAGTTCAGATAGTTGGCAATCTCCAGTTCCATATTGTCCGAAATGCCTTCGTACTTCTCAATACGGGTATAAAGTTTGTTGAATTCACCGGCCTTGTTATCCTTCTTGTTGCTTGAACTGGACGAGAGTGTCAGTAGTTCACGCACCATACCGAACATACGTTGCATACGTTCTGAGAACGACTGAATCTCCTTCTGAGCTTCGAGCACCGAAAGTTCGGGAGTCTTCATGAAGCCAGCGGTAATGAAATGCAAGCGGAAATCCTCTTCCTCGTCCACCTTCTTTGGCTTGATGACCCAACATACGAATTTCTCAATCTGTGGGATGAACCAAATCAGAATAAAGGTATTGACCACATTGAACGACGTATGGAAGGCTGCCAGCACGAAGCTCAGCTTGGCAGAATTAGCTAAGAACGCTTTGGCACCAGCGACTTCCTTCGTCATATTGACATCATAGCCAACCCATCCACATACCATATCAATAAATGGACGGAACACAAACAAAATCCAAATGACGCCGAACACATTGAAGAACATGTGAGCCAAGGCCGCCCGTCGTGCCTGTGTATTCGCAGACATCGCCGCTAAATTCGAAGTAATGGTTGTTCCGATGTTCTCACCCATCACCAATGCAATACCTTGATAAATAGGCAGTGCACCACTGGAACACAGAATCATCGTAATGGCCATCACAGCTGCCGATGACTGTACGCAAAACGTCAGGATGCAGTACAAGGAATACCAGCGTGGTCAAGAACGAATTGGGGTCGAACGATGCGAAGAAGTCCAGCACGGCCTGATTCTCACCCAGATTCATGTCCTGCCCAGTCTTACGCAGTACCGCCAATGCAAATATCAGGAACGCTATACCAAACAAGAAATCACCGATATAGCGGTACTTCTTCTGGTAGATGAGGATAATACCCACAAAGAAGGCAGGATACGATAGACTGCTGACGTCGAACGACATACCTGCCGACATGATCCATGCCGTCAAGGTCGTACCGATATTAGCACCCATGATGACCGAGATGGCCTGTGCCAGCGTCAACAGACCCGCATTGACAAATGACACCGTCATCACTGTTGTAGCCGTCGACGACTGCACTGACGCCGTTACCAGCGTACCAGTCAACATACCCGTAAAACGATTGGTGGTCATAGCTCCCAAGACGTGTCGCAACTGCGGACCCGCCATCTTCTGCAGCGCCTCACTCATAGTCTTCATGCCAAACATCAGCAGAGCCAGAGAGCCCAGAAGCGTGAAAATTACCCAAATAGACATAAATTTATGTTTTGAATTCGGTGCAAATATACATAATATCAAGCGAAATGCCAAAGAAAAATGCGATTTTCTTTGGCATTTCGTCTATTTTTATATCAACGAAGATTACGGAAGAGCAATACCTTATTCAAACGTGAAGTCTGTTTTCAACACGTTATAGCCGTAAATGGTCTTGAAGTCGTTCTTCATGGAGATGACGGTATAGCCGGCCTTTTCCCACTTCGACCTACGACTGGCAGCTTCATTAAGGTCGGCATGGTCGTGTACATCATCGTCCGCCACAAGCATAAATACGGCTGTGCGATACTTTGTGTTGCCTAAGCAGTAGTTATGCATGGCCTGGTCGCCACTGCTATTGCCGAACGACAGTACAGGCACCTTGCCAATTTCCTGCGAAATCTGGAGCACCTTATTGGTCTTGAGGTTCTTGATAATCAGGCTGTCTGTACGAATCAAGCTCTCATTACTGCCCATGGTGTAGTTGACACTGGCATTGAAAGCCTGGCTACTCGACCTATACCATACGTCCATACCTATCACCCTATTCTGTTCGATACCGATAGACTCAACCAGCGAACGACAGATGAAGCGGTCGGAACCAGAGACAACGTAATAGGTAAATCCCTTATCCTTCAGGTAGTCGAACACTTCGAGCATAGGCTTGTAGAAACTCTCGCCATAGGTCATGCCCGAGAAACCGTTAGCGGGCTTGGCGGCATAGGCCTTCACGTAAGCATCAAACTCGGCAATGGTCATACCAGCATAGGCCTTGGCGGCAGCACGGGCGTGCTTCATGTCGAACTGGTTGGGTAGCGGCGTGCCGTTACGCACAAAGTCGCGGATATTCTGAGCTGCCTCGCGGACATCGTCAGGTGCCTTATCCTTATACGAAGGATCATCGAGGGCGCGATACTCCAGCAGGTTGTACTCGAAATAGGTGGGATAGAGTTCGCCGACAAATGTGCCGTCCATGTCGAAAGTGGCGATGCGATCTTCCGCTCTGATGAAATTGGGGGAGTTCGGATTGGTCACATCCTCCACATACGCTTTCAGCGTCTTTAGTGCCGTGCTATCTTTCCATAGGGTAAAATACTCTTTCGAGGGCGGTGGGGTTGTCTTGTCGTCATCCTTACTGCAAGATGTCAACACAAGTCCTTGTGCAAAGATGCACATCAGAGCGATTGTTATAAAAAGATTCTTTTTCATTATTTGTGTAATTTATATTTTCTCTTTGCCTCAATACGTTTTGTCTGTTGGAAATAAAGATCAACATCTATCATGATACATTTCGCACACGCTAGGTTAATTAGCTTGTTATTATATTTTGCAAAAGTAGACATTTTTACCAAATTAACAAAATTTTCTGTGGAAAAATCGTTCCTTTGTTGCGAAAATAGAAATAAATACACTATCTTTGCAGCATTAATCTGAAAACTAACAACTAATCTATATGGAAAAAAGCATCAATATTTTAGTCCAAAACAATGGCAAGAACATCGAGGTGCCTATGGGGGCCAATCTTGAAGAGGTCTATCAACTGAGTGGCGTAGAACTGGAGCACGGCCCTATCTCCGCACGTGTTAATAATAAGGTGGAGGGTATGCACTACCGCATCTACAACCAAAAGGAGGTAGAATTCTTGGACATCACGTCGCCCAGTGGCATACGCGCATACACGCGCACATTATTTTTTATTTTGTGCAAAGCAGCCCACGAGTTATTCGACGAACCTAACGGCACGACATGCAAGGTGGTTATTGACATCCCTATCAGCAACGGCTACTATGTAGACCTGCAGTTGGGACGTCCCGTAACACCTGATGACGTTGCCGCCATACGTCAAAAAATGCAGGATATCATCGATGCTGCCATACCCATCCATCGTTTTGAGACAACGACGGAGAAAGCCATTGAGATGTTCAAGGAATCGGGATCGTACTCGAAGGTCAAACTGTTGAAAAGCACAGGGCGACTCTTTACCACTTATTATGACATTGACGGCTACAAGGACTACTTCTACGGTTCGTTGCTGACCAACACAAAGCAGATATACCTGTTTGGCGTTGAGTACTATTTCGACGGTCTGCTACTACGCATTCCTTCACGTGAAGATCAGTCGAAACTAGGTGCCTTTATTCGTCAGGACAAGATGTTCGGCATTTTCAAGGAGCATCACCAGTGGCAGGATATCATGCAACTCAGAACCGTGGGCGACCTGAACGAGGTCATAGACAAAGGGCACTCGTCGCATCTCATTCAGGTGTCAGAGGCTCTGCAGGAAAAGAAGATCGCACAGATAGCAGACGAGATAGCACATACAAAGGGCATTAAGATGGTACTGATAGCCGGACCTTCTTCGAGCGGTAAGACCACGACATGCAAACGCCTGAGCGTACAGTTGGCCGTGAATGGCATCATACCAATCGGCATCTCGTTGGACGACTACTTCCTAGACCGCGACCAAACGCCACGAGACGAGACAGGCGACTATGACTTCGAACACCTGCATGCCTTAAACATACCATTGCTGAACGAACAGATGAATGCGTTGTTCCGTGGCGAGGAGGTGGAGTTGCCACGCTACAACTTCCAGGCAGGCAAAAGCGAATGGAGCGGCAAGAAGCTACAACTGAAGGGTAAGGAAGTGCTGGTGGTAGAAGGCATTCATGCCCTGAATCCAGAACTGACGGCACAGATTCCCGATGAACAGATATTCCGCGTGTATGCCTCGGCATTGACCACCATTCTGCTGGACTCACACAACTACGTACCCACCACTGACAACCGCCTGCTGCGCCGCATCATTCGCGATCATAAGTATCGTGGTGTATCGGCAGTTGAGACCATCCGCCGCTGGCCATCGGTACGCCGCGGTGAAAACAAGTGGATATTCCCCTTTCAGGAGAATGCCGACGCGATGTTCAACTCAGCCATGCTTTTCGAACTGGCCGTCATCAAACGTCAGGCTGAACCGCTATTAGAGGAGGTGCCTGAGAACTGTGTAGAGTATGCCGAAGCCTATCGCTTACGCAAATTCTTAAGCTACATCCGACCGATACCCGAAGACCAGATACCGCCCACATCACTGCTCCGCGAATTCCTGGGCGGCTCGTCGTTCGAGTATTAAGACGCGACAGACAAAGCGGTCGTGAGGCCGCTTTGTCGCAAAATACATAGAGTGTCGCTACTTCTTAGCAAATAATCTACAAAATCATAGACTGCAAACCACCAACATGTACTATCTTTGCAGCACAAGATCATTAAAACGTTAAGACTATGGCATTAATTGCAGTATTAGAATTCGGAAACAACAGCATCGGACGATATCACAAGCAATATCTTGTGTCCGATTGTCACTTTGTCCATAAGCGTCCCTACAACCGCTTCTGTCCAGAGGCGCCAGTGCGCTCAGAACTGCTTGAAGTCAGCGTCATTTGTCCGGGCCGCGACGACCTAAACATCTATGAGTGGTACGACTCGATGGAACTACAGGAAGGCAGAGTGGTCATCAAGACCAATACCGTATCGTCGTCCGACTACACTTCAGAGCACATTGTTTACTTTGAAAACGCCCGCTGCTTCAGTCTCTCAGAAACATACGACATCGACACCTCACGCCGTCGTATATTAACACTCGGCATCGAGGCAGAAACTGTTAAAATTGATGATGTAGAAATTAAACGCGTATAAGGTTATGACAACAAGACTATATTCTAACGAACTGAAGGCACTGGTAGTGCCAGAGAGCATCTTGGAGCAGCCCAACGTGCTAGAGGAGAAGTGTCTCACCATACAAGGGATGAACTACAAGTGCCACCGAGAACGCAACAATAGAGGCGAGGCCTATGGTCCCACACAACCAGTAGAGATGGAGTTCACCATCCGACTGAACGACGCTGCTGATGCCAAGCCTTTCTACCAGATGTTGCCTAGTAATGAACACTTCAGATTCTCGTTCTTATTCAACGCCACCTTCAGCCAGAACGAACGCCTGAACGACTATGAGGATGGGATGGTATGCGACGGCTATGTGGTAGACGTCGACGAGAGCTACAGCTCTTATAGCTACAAGGAGGCCAACGACAAGCAGATGCTACTTAACATCAAACTGCTGTTGCTCAGCACAACCTATATCGGACGAGACAACAATTACACAAGTATCTTTATTCACCAAAAATAAAAGCGACTATGGCAGATATTATTTCTTTGACGCTTACCATAAAAAGCAATAATGGCACGATAAATCTGAATAAAGACAATCAGAATACCACTATTACCATCGATGGTAAGACATATCGGATGAGCATCAACAATCTCAGCTTCATTAAGAAGATGTACGCCCCTGGTGAAATCATTGCCGACATACAGTTCAGCATCACGTCGGGAACATGGGTAAAAATCAGCAAGGATAATCTAGAAAAGGTATTCAAGAAGGCGGAGGTGAATCTGGCATATAGTGACCAGACCATCTGCGGTGGATACTATGTACACGAAATCATACCACGCTACAAGGAGAGCAGCATGTTTGTGACTATGAAGATGTATAGTCCTGACAAGTTGATGACACTGGCTGTCGACTGTCGTTCATTCATCTCCATGCGTTTGGGACTCGACATTATCGAAGGACAGAAAAACAACTTCAAATTGCCGTACAATAATAACAAAGCTGTAGAATACGACTATAGCAATATGAAACATTTATCGAGTAGTGAGAATTACAAAGAGGCTATTTTCCCATACCTCGTACAGTATAATGAGAGCTACTGGGACTTCCTTGTACGCACCTGTAACAGATGGGGAGAGTTCCTCTACTTTGAGGACGGCAAACTTCACATTGGCTATGATGAACCAAAAACCATAGCAGAAAAAAGCAAAATCAGAAAATACGACACTATCACTTATGACGACCTCAACACGAATCCCATTGGTGATACTTCCGGCAGCCACTATTCTGACGAAGCGACCTATGACGACCACGTCCTATCGACCAATCTTAAGAAAGACGATTACGATCAGGTTTTGGGTAGAATTATCAGTAGCCCCGAAAACGGGTTAGGCATTTGGTTTGCCAACACCATCGGCAACCTGTTATCAAGCGGTAAAAATCTATTCGACTTTGTGGTGGACACTACCGTCGATGAGACTATTGCCTGCCTACAGGCATCAAAAAAGACGAACGAAAAGAATGACGATTTCAATAAAAAATATTTCAGTGAATACTCAAACAACGATATCACTGAAGCCAAAAAGGCACACTACAATGGCACTGGTAATGAATACAACCAGTTCTCGGCCTACAAACCGCATATCAATGCCGAACTATACGCTAAGGTACTGAAGGGCGAGCTCGATGCCATAAACGGTACCATAACCATCGACTTCGACACCGCTTACCAAGACCTCAAGCTCGGACAGGTCATCACGATCAATGATGAAGCGCAAAGATACATTGTCGTACAGGTAAACAGTAAAGACATCATCAAAAATATCGTTGTCAAGGATGAAGTGATGGAGACCAAAAAGACTGTATATCAGGTCGTGGCCATCGCAAAGGATAAAGCAGGCGATTTCTTCTACCCCATCATGCATCCGGCAGGACACATACGAGTCTCTGGTCCTCAGTTGGCATATGTCACCAAAGAAGGTGTCAGCGATCCAAGCCGACAGGGTAGAGTCCGTGTAAAATTCCCATGGCAAACCAGCGACAAGAATGACATCACACCTTGGCTGGCATTCGCCCATCCAGGTGGCAACGGTGGAACGGGTTCCTACTATCGTCACTACGAGAACGAACAGGTGTTGGTAGACTTTGTCAACGGCAACGTGGAGCGTCCATACGTGGTGGGAGCACTGGCCATCAAAGATCAGCAATTACCAGTGGCGACTCGCGTGAACAATATCGTACACACCACGCCCTATGGTCAGTCTATCAAAATGACCGATGGTGCAGGAGCTGGCATAACGGCATTCCTAACGGGCATGAGCCCAGCTCTGAAAATGATACAAGGGTTTTACCCGAGTGACACATTCTTCGATTTTGAGGAAGGTAAGAGTCTTCAGGGGTCTGTAGAGATTACGGACAAATTCGGCATCTACAGCATCAAGGGTAGCAGCGATGGACGTAACGTCACCATCAATTCGCCATATGGCGACGTGAAGATTGGAGCATTTACGGGCATTACCGTTAGTGCGCCTAACGGTGATGTCAAGATTCAGGGCAAGAACGTGACCATTGAGGCAGGCAACAACCTGACACTCGTATCGGGCAAGAACGTCAAGAACAAGTGGTATACCACCGATTATGGCTCGTCGACGGGCGGAAACTTCGCCCTTGCCATAGCAGATGCAGTGGCCAAAAAATTGTCATCAGTGGTAGGAGGATTTGCCGACATATCTGTGCTTCGCCACACCATTGAGGTATTCATTCGCCCTGTGGAGGGTAAACTGCAGGTGAAGTCGAACCGTTACCTGGCACTTGAAGCCGGAAAGGGAAAGACGCTGTATCCCACAGAAGCCTATAATAAACCTATTAGAAAGGCCAAGAACTATTTTACGGACATTGATAATGACAATCAGAAACTAAAAACACTCATGATATTCAAGAAAGTCAGAGATACGTTCAAGGCAGTAAATATGATAAGTGATGCCTTCTGCACTAACTATTTCAACTATTACAATGCCTGTTACAATGCCGTACAGGGACTCAAACAGCATATCAATGACAATACAAAAGAAATTAACAACAACCCGACATTACCCTGCAAGAAATGGGATGAGATCGTTGACTGGTTGTGGAGTCATGACACTGCTGATGAGCAGACCGTGAAAAACTTCTTAGGATTCACTGGCATACTCAAGGAAATGAACGATAATGAGATTACCAGGGAGGTCAAAAAGTGGTTCTTCCCATCATCCACTAAAAAGCAGAGAAAAGCCTTAAATAATAAGACTGCAGCCGACGTCAAAGCTATACAAGAGAACAGACGCAAGAGAATTGTTGACCAAGTGAAATTAATTCAGTCAAATATAGCGCGGTTGAATATTTTAGATATGAGACCATTGATAGACAGTAATGTTCTTATCGACGATGATGCGAAGCAGGCTTTAGGCGCTATGGCATTGCCTATCTATTTCACGGCTAAGAGTAATCAGGAATTAGGTCGTTTCCCCTCCTCATTCAATGAGGATTATATCCAACGTTACACACGAACGTTACGCAGGATGTATCACGTGATACTGGTGGACGATGTATACAAAATGCCGCGTGAGGCTGTTGGTGGCGTCAATGGCGTTGGCGGGGTTGTTCCTGCAGCTCCCAATGTCGAAGTGGGGTACACTGAAGATGAATGGAAGGAGTATGTGGACAGCATTAAAGAAGTGTATAAAGAAAGCAGCAAGAACCTACTGGCGGACGTCGTTAGCCAAGCCGCATCTAACGCTATCTTCGGCAGCATCGGCGGTCTCGCTGAAGACTTGCAGGACTGGTCAGCTTTCGGACCCAACAAGAACGGAAAGATTCTATTCTCAGACGGCGGTTCTACCTATGAGCTCGGCAAGGAAATCAAAGATTTCAAGGTCGGTGTCCTCGACGATCCATCAATCGTGTCATCCATGTCCCAAATGACTTCTCAGAAAGTAAGGGAATTCATGAAGGCATAGAAGAGGTGAGAGGTAAGAGGTAAGAGGTGAAAGGTAAGAGGTAAGAAGTAAGAAGTGATAAGTGAAAAATAAGAAAAGCTATGGATTATATATTTGATGAATGGAAGAAAGTCTTGGAGAACTTCCAGAACAGTGTCTCGAAGGACTTGGAAGAGATACATAAGCAGAAGGATGCCGTGCAGCAGATGAAGATAGACATCTTCGACCACTTGGACAGCGGTAGGTATATTACCGACGACGAACGCATCGTCATCTCTGCCCCGGAGATTATCATCGGCAACGTGGACAAGAGCGGTATGCTGAAAGGCAGTGGAAGAGTTATCATCCGCGGCAATACTATCAATATGGATGGCGCAGGAAAGAGCGGTACCATCACTCAACGCGCTCCCATTATCAAACAGAAAGCGGTAGACCCGGGTATCGACGGACTGGAAGATGTGGTCTATCCCAATTCCGCCATCACCAGTCAGGCTCGCGCCATCACCCTTGAGAGCAGCGACTCCAAAGACGCTTTCTCGGAAGAGCCCGCCATTCTGGGTGAGAGTGGTATACGTATCCATGCTGATAAAACGCTGCAAGTGGAGGCCACCACATCAGCCGACCACCACAAGGAGAATATCGAGAAGCGCCTTGAAGCCCTGAAGAAACAGAAGGACGACCTGAAAAAACGCTCGGACAACAGCAAAAAGGACATCGATAAATTCTTTAAAGACCTGAAAAAGCTGATGGACCAAGAAGAGGACCTCAATGGCAGCAATGACCTCATCCGCGTTCATATGCTCGACATGGAGAAGGTGAGAATAGAAGTAGAGAACACCACACCGGCATTATATCGTGCCACGGCAGACTTCGTACAAGCTGTGTCGAGCCTGGCAGAGGTATCACGACAGATCACAGCCCTCGAAACCGAGAAGAATGCCATTAAGACCGGTGATGCTTTCCAAAAGGATACGACAGGAGCATCGCTGTCACTTATAGGCGAGAACATCGACATCCTTAATCATGACGGAGACGGTCTGTTGCGTACCAACGACGGTGCCGGCATCAACGTACACACGCCGAGTATGGGCATCGGTATGGAGAAGGAAGACGGCACACTGGTAGAAAACAGCTCATTCGACCTGACATCACAATATGTTACCATCAATACCGGCAATGCTAACAAGGACGGTTCGGAAATCAGTGCCACAGGGGCTGTCGCCATTCTGTCAAAGGACATCTCACTTGAGGCGATGGACTATGAGAAGAAAGACGAGGACTACAACGAGAAGGGACTGGCCAATGACGGAAGGGTGAGCATTGCCGCCAAGACCATTGAAGTGTCGGCAGCATCACCATCTGGCGTGGAACATGATGATGACGGACACGTCAAGAAGGGTAGCTACAAGGCTGAAGGTGATATCATCCTGAAGTCCAAGAACATCACCATGGAGACCGTGGACTATGACGTTGCCGACGGCAAGTCCACGACGAAGGCCATACCTGAGGGTAGCAAGGTACTCCTGCTTTCAGAAACGATGTCTGTCGG
>Ga0310696_10009993_pt1 | contig 10948 bp, 7 predicted proteins | sample AusTroGonzalo_MG_4_FD_203885 | JGI IMG/M metagenome (GOLD analysis project Ga0310696, IMG submission 203885) | Bovine rumen microbial communities from tropical cattle in Woodstock, Queensland, Australia - Gonzalo_02 (v2) (version 2) | ecosystem: Host-associated > Mammals > Digestive system >...
CGTGGGCTATGGCAAGACGTTCACCAGCTGGTTTGACTGGGACTGGAGCCACGGCACAAACGCCGTGAAGCAGTTCATCTCGGGTATCTTCGTTACCATTGCGATGACCGGCCTCGACCAGTCGATGATGCAGAAGAACCTGGCATGCAAGGATATCAAGGCAGCTCAGAAGAATATGTACACGACCTCGATCATCATCGTGGTGGTGAACTTCTTCTTCCTGCTGATGGGCGCGTTGCTCTGCGTGTATGCGAAGAGCCTGGGCGGTTTCGACGCACTGGGCATTGACAAGACCGACGAACTGTTCCCGACCATCGCCAGCCAGTACTTCGGTGTGGGCGCCGGCGTGCTGTTCCTCATCGGCCTGATCTCGGCTTCGTATCCGAGTGCCGGTGCGGCGATGACCTCGCTCACCACCTCGTTCTGTGTGGACTACCTGAATCTCAAGAACCGCACCGACCTTGGTGAGGAAGGGAAGGAGTACATCCGCAAACGTGTGCACGGCATCGTGGCGCTGGTGTTCATGGTGATCATCGTGGTGTTGTTCCTGGTAAGCAACGATGCGGTGGTCAATCTGGTCTATAAGCTGGCCGCATACACCTACGGTCCGCTGCTGGGCCTCTTCTTCTTCGGCATTCTGACGAAGCGGAGTGTGAACGACAAGGCGACCCCGTGGATTGCTGTCGCTTCGCCGATCCTCTGCCTGCTCTTCAACCTGCTGAGCAAGCACTTCTGGGGTTTCGACCTCGGCTTCTCGCTGCTGATCGTCAACGGTTTGCTCACTTTCCTGGGTATGTGGATGTTCAGCACCAAGGGTGCCGTAGTTGAGAAATAATTGTTACCTTTGCAGGCTATGGTGAGAATTGCAGCGATCAACTATTTGAATACGATCCCGTTCATTTACGGGCTGGAGGCCGGAATGGCCCCCGGTACGATCGTATTGGATTGCTGCGTTCCCTCCGATACTGCCGCCCGTCTCCGGGACGGCCGCTGCGACGTGGGACTCGTCCCGGTGGGCGCGCTGTCCGAACTGGAGGATCCCCGGATCATCGCTGACTGGTGCATCGGTGCCACCGGCCCTGTGGCCAGCGTGGTGCTCTGCTCCGGCAAGCCCGTGGAAGAGGTGGACGAGATCCTGCTCGACACCGACAGCCGCACTTCCGTGCTCTTGACGCGCTACCTCTGCGCAGAGAAATGGCATATCAGCCCGCGTTTTACCGTGTGTGATTTCAGCCGGGAGCCTCTCGATTCGGAGAAGTGCTGCCTGCTGATCGGCGACAAGGCGCTGCAGAATGTACCCCGTTTCCGCCATGTCTACGACCTGGCGGAAGAATGGATTGCGCTGAAACACATGCCCTTCGTCTTCGCATGCTGGGCTGCAGTCCGTCCGCTCGAGCCGTCTTTCATCAAAGCGTTCAACCAGGCCCTGGCCTATGGCGTCAGCCATGTGTCCGAGGCCGTAAGCAAGTACAATCATCAGTTTCCCAGGGAGTATGCCTGCAGGTATCTGCAGGAGAACATCTCCTTCGCCCTGGATGGCGAGAAGCGGGCCGGCCTGAATGAGTTCAGGCGGGTTGCCCTGGAGAAACTGACCCCTCGAGCCTGTTAGTTCCTGCCCGTATCGGCCCATCGCGCCGGTGTTCATTCACGGAATGGAAACCCAACAACAACCCGAGGAGAAATGATCAAGATCTTTTATAACAAGAACGGCCAGGTCGAAGTATCTGAGTCCCTTACCTTTCTCAAGACAATAACGCTGGAGGACGCCCTCTGGCTCGACCTCTTCACCCCGACGGGCGAAGAGAAGCGGGCCGTCGAGCAGTTCCTCCACACAACCCTGCAGAGCCGAGCACAGGCCGAAGAGATTGAGAGTTCATCGCGCTACAGCGAGACGGTCGACGCCATCTTCGCCAACACGAACTTCCTGATTCCGAGTGCTGAAAACTACACGATGGAGTCGGTTTCCTTTGTGCTGACCGGCCACACCATCACGTCGATCCGGCAGGTGCCCCTACGCAGCTTCACCGACATCCAGCGGCGCATTCTTTTCAACGCGCGGCTCTATCCCACAGGCTTCCACGTCCTGGTGGGCATCCTGGAGAACCGCATCGACCTCGACGCCGATATGATCGAGCTGATGTCGAAGGAGATCGGGCAGTACAGCCGCCGCGTCAGTTTGGGTGAGGATGTCAACGAGGAATTCCTCCTCGACATCAACCAGTTGCAGGAGAACACGATGCTGGTCCGCGAGAACATCGTCGACAAGCAGCGCATGATTTCGAGCATCCTGCGCAGTGACAAGACGCCCGACGTAATCAACGGCAAGCTCGGCATCCTGCTGAAAGACATCTCGTCGCTGATCAACCACACGGACTTCAGCTTCGAGCGTCTGGAATACCTGCAGAATACGGTGCTTGGTCTGATCGATCTGGAGCAGAACAAGATCATGAAAATCTTCACGATGGTGTCCCTGCTGCTGATGCCGCCGACGCTGATCGCCAGCATCTACGGTATGAATATCAAGCTGCCGCTGGTCGGCGGCATCTGGGATATGGTCATCGTGCTGGGCGCGATGCTGCTGATTGTGCTGACCGTCTTCCTGGTTTTCCGAAGAAAGAAAATGATGTAACGTATGAAGAAGCCCGGACTCCTCCTCTCGCTCGTACCGGTGCTGTTCCTGATCGCCCTGCTGGTGGTCGGGGTGAGCATCTTCGGCGACGAGCTGACCTCGGGACCGTCCCAGATTGCCATCTTCGCGGCAGCCGTACTGACGCTGCTGATAGGCCTCTACGGCCTCAAGGTGCCCTGGCACGTGTTCGAAGAGAGGGTGGGAGACAACCTGAAGTCCACGTCCTCTGCCATCATCATCCTCTTGTCGATCGGCGCACTGACGGCCACCTGGATGCTTTCGGGCATTGTACCGACGATGATCTGGTACGGGTTGAAGCTCATCCATCCGAAGATCTTCATCGTGCTGACTTTCCTCCTCTGCGCTGTCGTATCGCTGCTCGCAGGCAGTTCCTGGACCACAGTGGGTACGATCGGCGTGGCGCTGTTCGGAGCCGGTACGTTCATCGGTATTCCGTCCGGCTGGCTGGCCGGCGCCATCATTTCCGGTGCTTATCTGGGTGACAAAGTGTCGCCGCTGAGTGACACGACGAACCTTTCGGCATCCATATCGGGTGTGGATCTTTACACGCACGTGCGTTATACGCTGTTGACGACGTTGCCAGCGCTTGTCATCTGCCTGATTGTCTACGGCATCGTGGGCTTCGTGGTCCCGACCGCCTCGATGGTGGAAGTGGGGCAGGAGATTGAAGTGCTGGGAGAAACGTTCCATATTTCCGGTTGGTATCTGCTGGTGCCTGCCCTTACCATCTTCTTGATTTTCAAGAAGGTACCTGCGGTCGTGACCTTGTTTCTCTCCGCGCTGGCGGGTGGCATCCTGGCGTATTTTGCACAGCCGCAGATCATCGACCAGATTGTCGGCGCCGATACAACGGGCATGCAGCGGTTCTTCGGCTCGCTGATGAAGATGATGTCTTCCGAAGTAAACATCGAAACCGGCAACCCGCTCATTACGCGTCTGGCCTCGACCAGCGGAATGGCCGGAATGGTCAACACGGTGTGGATCATCATCGCCGTGATGCTGTTTGGCGGCTGCCTGTCGGCCTGCGGTATGGTTGAGACCATCACGGCCGCCATCATCCGTAAGGTGCAGGGCACCGGCGGCCTGGTGTCCGCGACGGTGTTGAGCTGCATCTTCTGCAACCTGACGCTTTCCGACCAGTTTATGGCCATCCTGCTGCCGGGTAATATGTTCAGGGATTCGTACCGTCGCTTCGGCCTGGCACCTGAAGTGCTGAGCCGTACGCTGGAGGACTCCGGAACGGTAAGCTCCGTGATGGTGCCTTGGAACACGTGCGCGGCGGTTCAGTCTAGTGTGCTGGGTGTCGCCACCATGGCCTATTTTCCCTTTGCGATCTTCTGCTTCATTACGCCGCTGATCGCCATCTGCTTTGCGGTATTCAATATCAAGATTCATAAATTGCCTGTCAATGAAATTCAATAAAGGTAAAAACATCCTCATCTGCCTCCTGGCGATGCTGTGCGCCCTGCCGGCGATGGCCGGTCCGGTGGACGGCACCAGGGCCGCGGATGCGGCACGGGCGTTCTTCCAGCGTGACCGGAATCGCGCCCTGCGCCTCGCGCCCGTCGAGCGCGTAATGCTGGACCGTGCCCCGCTGACGAAGGCGGGCGAGACGTCGCCAGCCTATTACATCTTTAACCGCCAGGGCGGCGGTTTTGTGATTATCGGTGGTGACGATGCCTGTGCGCCGGTGTTAGGTTATTCGTTCACCGGCCGCTTCGGCACGGGCGACGATATGCCCGACGGCCTGCGCAGCTGGCTCGAGGATCTGGAGGCACAGGTAACTATTGCCCGGAGTGAAGGCGCTCCGGCAACCCAGGCGTTCGCCCAGGCGTGGAGCGAGCTGTTCGCTCCGACCAAGGGTGGTGTGGAAGGTTTTGTTCCGGAGATCAAGCATAATACGCCGCTCTGGGGACAGAGTGAGCCGTTCAATCGTCTGGCGCCCACCGTTAACGGGAAAAAGACCGTGGCAGGCTGCGTGCCGTTGGCAATGAGCATGCTCTGCCGCTTCTTTACCTATCCACTGAACGGAACGGGCACGCTGCCATCCTATACCTATACGCCGGAATCCACCGGGACCCAGCAGACCATTGAGGGCTACGACCTGGGATACCCCTACGACTGGCAGAACATGCGGATGGAATATGCGGAGAACTACTCCGAGGCGGAAGCCGATGCAGTGGCACGCCTGGTCTACGACTGTGGCGTAATGGCTCAGGTGACGTTTGACTCGGAAACGAGCGGAACCATTTTTACGATGGCGCGAAAGGCCGTCGAGCACCTGGGCTTTGACAAGAGCATGATGGGCGTGTACCGCAGTTATTATAGCGATGCAAAATGGCTTGAACTCCTCAAAACCGAACTGCAGTCGCATCCGGTGCTGTATTCGGCCCGCCGTGAGGAAGGCGGTCACGCCTTTCTGGTGGACGGTTACGACAAGAACGGCTACCTGAGCATCAACTGGGGCTGGAAAGGTGACAGCAACGGTTATTTCCGGCTGGAAGCCTTTTCGCCCAACGCACAGCGCCAGTATCTGTATAAACACGCTGCTATCCTCGGGCTCAAGCCTGATGCCGGCGGCCTGACGAAGGAGTTCCTTTATATGATGTCGGGAACCTCTTCGTCAGGAACCGTATTCCACGGGTTGGAAGCCTCGGGACCTATCGTAGCCCGCCAGGACTTCACGATGAAAGTCGGCGGCATGTGCAACGGCGGCAATGAGTATTTTGAAGGCTATTTTATCCTGGCGCTCTGTGATTCACAGGGGAACATCAAGGATTGGGTTTGCGGTTCGCAGTATATCGAGCCGCTCCAGCCTCGGTACTGGCGCGGTTTTACCAGCGTCAGCTGCCGGATGAACCAGTATCCGCAGGAAGGCGATATGATCAAAGCCTTCTACCGCAGTTCCAAGTGGGGAGACGACGATTGGCAGGAGTTCCTCTATGACAAGACGGACGGAACGAACGTTTCGGTACCCGTCTTCGACAACCAGACCCTGGCCCAGGCCACAAACGTGTCCTATTCGACGACCGTTGGCGAAATGACAGTTGAAACGAAGGACCAAGTAACCTGGTCACTGACCGCTGCGAACGGCAGTTCGATGGCCGAGTATGTGACATATTCTGTCACGACGATGACCATCCGGGCCGGCGATATGCCGAAGGGAACCTATACGCTCACCCTCAAGCGGGGAAGTGACCAGGTGAAGCTCACACTAAAAATGGGAAAGAAATGAAACGACTGATATTCACCTTAATTGCAGCATCCTTGCTGTTGATGTCCTGCGAGCAGGAAGAACCGCAACTGTCGGTGTCCATCGGTATGGTAGAAGCACCCTCCGACGGCATTCAGCAGGCTTTTTCGGTCACCAGCAACCGCGCCTGGACGGCTTCTGCTTCCGATCCGTGGATCTCGGTCAGTCCTGCGTCGGGTGCCAAAGGCGAGACATCAGTTACCGTGAAGGTGGCAGCGAATACCGGTACGGATGTCCGCACCGGCTCCGTCACATTTACTTGCGCCGAACTCACCCGTTCCGTGACGGTAAAGCAGATACAGCCCTTCAAGCAGTCGCTGGTCTTTGTACACAGCAACGATCTCTTCTATGCGCCGGAGATGCGGGGCAACGGCCTTTCCGCAGAAGTGGACTGGGGTGACGGAACTGTGGCGTCGTGGCGTGCTGGTGCCGAGCACGGCTATGCTTCCTCCGGTACCCATACTGTGACGATAAAAATAGCCGGTGCCACCTGGTTCCAGAAAACCGATGTCACCGGCATCTCCGAGATCGACCTCATCGGGTTCTGATCCTATTTGTTGAAGAAGCGGACGACTTCCTGCATCAGGCAGTCGATCTGCTCCTGGCTGTCGAGCGTCTCGACCGGGAAGCCCAGGATGACGGTTTTGTAACCGCCCTGGTAAGCCACTCCGGCCGAGATGTTGTTTTCTTTGTAGCGGAACACCGTGTAGGCGCCGTTGCCAACCGGCTCGATGCCGTCGGGTGACTCTACGGCGTAGATCTGTCCGTTCCGCTCCTGGTTGAAGATGTAGCGGCTGCCGGGCACGATGCCGACCGGATTCTGGACGCCCTTGACTTCACCCCGTACGGCGGCGGAGTTCGTCCGCCACTTGTAGTGCAGCACTTCCTGGGCGAACTGACGTCCTGCTGTGATGTAATCGGCGGTGTAGGCGGAGTCGCACTCAAATTGGAAGATCGGTTCCCAGAGGTCGCTGCCCACGTAAGCGCCGGAAACCAGAATGTTTCCGCCAGCAGCGGTCAGGCGCCCGATCTGGTCGCGAAGTGCAGGCGTGAACACCTGATAACGTGGTGCACTGGCGCCCTTGCGGCCAATCTGGGTCGTGATCTGCTTGCCGCAGATCAGGTCGACGGTCTTGTACCGGGCCAGTTCGATGGTACCCTCCTCGACGGCGCTGCGGCTGGCCGAGACGAAACTCATGCCGGCGCTCATCAGCGCGATACCGTGGGAATACGGATAGTCGAACGTGTTGCCTGCCAGGGCCTGTGTCTCATAGTCGCTGTCCGAAGCGCCGAAGCCCGCGCTGTCATCGTCCATCCAGGGAATCCAGCGGCGGAAGTCGTGCTGCGCACCGATGTAGGAGATGTCGTAGAGGTAAGGGACGCCGCCGTCCAGGTTGTCCTGGAAGCCGGCATACAGGGAGTCGGTGGAAGCGAAGGTAACCGGTGCGCTCACGCGGTCGAAGTTGTTGACAATCAGTGCGACAGGTGCATCTTCAGTCACCACGCCGACTGAAAGGATCTCGCTCGGGAAACTCTCGCCGCCCGCATTGGTGGCGGCGACTTTGAAGCTGTAGATATGGCCGGGCTGGATGGCGACTGTTGTATGGGCTTCTTCCACGGCGACGCCGTTGTCGAAGCCGCCCTGGTCGATGCGGGTGTAAAGGATATAGCCCGTGGCGTCAGCCGTGGGCTCCAGCGGGTCCTTCACGGGCGCCCAGCTCAGGCAGGCCTCGCCTTCGCTGTTCAAGTGTGCCTCGAAGCAGCTGACAGGCAGGGGCTGCACGACATAGTCGAAGTCATTGAGCCAGGCCAGGTATTTCAGCATTCCCTTATAGATGGCGCGCGAGACGGTGAACCGGAAGTTGGGGTCGAGGCCGTAGCGCATATCGGCCATATTCTGGTGGGAGAGGAGTTCCAGCAGCATGGCCGGCACTTCGGGCATGCGGCTTTCGGCGTAGGAACGGTCCCAAAGCTGGCGCCGGCTCCACGCAGGCTCATAGAGAGCGCGGATGTCGTCTACGATCTGGGTCTGGACAATGTCAGCATAGTCGCGGCCGATGGAGCGATCTTCGCCGTTGGGGTATTTGTCATCGTCGTTCGACATGCGGGTGTAGATGGACAGTGTGCCGACAATCGAGTCGTTGAGCGTCGTGCCTGCGTCGGTATGGAAGGCGAAAGACAGATCGAGCGGAATATTGTAGCCCTTCTTGTCCAGCTTCAGGTATGAGCCGTCGGAGAGCGTGTTGACCCACAGGCCGCGCGACATATAGTCGTCGTTGTAGTCGGTGGTATTGAGGTTGCGCGAGTAGATGGTGTCAACAAAACCGGCCCACTGCAGCCAGTAGCGTGAACCCTCCGTGAAACGGGGATAGCCCGAGACCTCGGCTTCCACTTCAAAGTCGCCTTCCTTCACTTCGTTGGGCTTGCGGGCCATATTGCCCATACCGCCGCCGAACTTCACGGCGTCGGCAGTCAGGATGCCCTGACCCTTGTTGGTCAGGAACACGCCCTGTCCTTCGTGCGAACCCTTGCGGAAGGGGAAGCGGCCCAGGTAGATCCAGGTCCTTCCGCCCATCTGCTGGTTGACCAGGAAACGGGTCGTGCCGCCGTTGTGCTTGACTTCGTACTGGGCTGCCGTCGTGCTGCGGGGCAGGGACTGATAGGAAACGTACACGGCATATTCTCCGTCCTCAGGAATCGTGGGAATCCAGCTGGCGCGGCTGTTGCCCTCCAGTTCCGGATCGGACATTCGGGCCGTACCCATCCGGAAGGGGTTTTCCTTGTAGAGGTAGCTCGTCTTGGGGTGAGCGAAGCCCGTATCGGGTGCCGCGGTCCAGTAGCCGACTTCACGGTAGCCCTGCTGCGGCAGGTCGTTGTCCACGATCACCTCGTTACAGTTCCAGTCGCGCTCACGCGGCAGCATCACCACGGCACCGGCATTCTCGAGCATCGGAACGAGGAACGGGACGACGTAGCTTTGCGTGTAGAGGTCCTCCACGGTCTCGAGCACGCGGGCGCGCTGCCATTCCCAGCGCTTGAGCGACTGCTCGTAGTACCAGCCGTGACTTTGCCACATCGCGATATGGCGGTTCTGCAGGCCCTTCGTAGGCTTGTTGGACGAGGAAACGCGCGTCACGAGCGGCGCCGTCATGCGCTCGTGGAAGTTGCCGGCATATTTGTAGTGCTCCTTGACGGGTTCCGTGGCCGGCTTGTCAAGGTAGTAGTGCGTTTTATAGTATTCGATGGGCTTCTTGTCGGCGTAGAGCTTGAAATTCTTCTTGTATTTCGCGTACTTCTTCGGCATCGTTTCGCGGACGATGGACTGGATGTCCTTGATTTCCTGCTCGCGAAGCGGGAAGTCCACCAGGCCGCGGCTCAGGTCGAGGCGGAGCGTCCCGTCCTTCAGGATGGTGGCTTTGTCGACATGGACGAAGCTGCGGACGGTGGTCTTTTCGGTGAGATAGTGGGTAAGGGAGTCGGCCATCGGCTGGAGATCCTTGTCGCGGGCTGCCCGGGCGGGCAGGGCGGGGAGGAGCAGCAGGAAGGCCGTCAGCAACAAGTTGAAGGTACGTTTCATCAGATGGTTTCTTTATCCGACAAATTTACGTATATTTGTGGTAACGTGCATCCCCATAGAAGACCAAGATATGAACAAATTATCCCTTGCGAATTTACCGACCCGCATCCAGCATATGTCGCGCTGGTCGGCCGAATGTGGTAAGAATATTTACATCAAGCGTGACGACCAGACGGGCAGCGAATGGTCGGGCAACAAGATCCGCAAACTCGAATTTGCTGTGAAAGAAGCCATTGACGAGGGCTGCAATCTGCTGATCACCTGCGGCGGTATCCAGTCGAATCATTGCCGCGCCACGGTCTCCGTTGCGACGCATCTGGGCATGCGGTCTGCCGTGTTGTTGCGCATCAGTGAGCAGCCGCCCCTGGACGGCAATTATTTCCTCGACCGGCTGCTGGGCGCCCACGTGCGTTTCTGCACCCGCGACGAATACCGCGATCATCGGGCCGAGATCATGCAGGAGATGGCAGACGGCTACGCTGCACAGGGCTTCAAGCCTTACATCATCCCCGAAGGAGCATCGTTCGGCATCGGTACGCTGGGATATTATTACGCCATGAAGGAGATTGTGGCGCAGGAGCGGGAGATGGGCATCACGTTCGATACCGTGGTGGTCGCTACGGGTTCCGGCGGCACGCTGGCCGGCCTGCAGCTGTCCAACCTCGTGAACGGCTACGGCAAACGGGTCATCGGCGTCTGCGTTTGCGATGATGAGGCTTACTTCCAGAGGATTGCGGCACGCATCTCACGCGATGCGCTTCCGTACCTGGTTGCCCAGGGCGAGCTTTCGCAGGACCGCGCAAACCGCGTCGCCGCCGCTTTGAAGCCGACCGATTTTGAACTCTTTGAGGAATATGTCGGCATCGGATACGCCCTCAGCCGCCCCGAAGAACTGGACCATATTGCCCGCATGGCCCGTCTCGAAGCCACCGTCTTCGACCCGGTCTACACTGGCAAAGCCACATACGGCATGGTCAACGAACTCCAGACCGGCGGGCGTCTCCGCACCTCTGAAAACATCCTCTTCATCCACACCGGCGGCCTCTACGGCCTCTTCCCAGTCTCCCGCAGCTTCACCCTCTAACCCTGCTCCCTCGTCGCTTAAGAGTTTTGTTAAAAGCGAGCGAGGAACTTGTGGAGTCGGGCGCGGGTGGGCCAGGTGGAGCGTTCAAAACCCGAGGGGCGAGTTCTCGACAGCCCCTCGGGTTTTGAACGCGCATGGGGAGTAGCCCGACGGAACAAGCTTTATTTAGCGGAAGCGGGTGCAGTACTTTGCGTAGGTGGATTCGACGGCGGAGATGTAGGCGGGGGTGGTGCTGCTGTCGCTGAGGAAAATGGTGGCAACGTCGGTCCAGGAGTTCCGATCAAGGCCGAGTGAATCGGCGCGGGCGCGACGACTGGATAGAGAACCGCCGCCGACATTATACGAAGCGATGGCAAATCGGATCACATCCTCATCCGCGACCCC
>Ga0310696_10009995_pt1 | contig 10946 bp, 19 predicted proteins | sample AusTroGonzalo_MG_4_FD_203885 | JGI IMG/M metagenome (GOLD analysis project Ga0310696, IMG submission 203885) | Bovine rumen microbial communities from tropical cattle in Woodstock, Queensland, Australia - Gonzalo_02 (v2) (version 2) | ecosystem: Host-associated > Mammals > Digestive system >...
TTTGCCACAACCAGGTGCACCGCGAAGGATTAACAAAGTTCTCATTTCTACTTCTCCTTATGTTCATTAATATAATACAATAAAAAAAGACGTTTGTAAACGCCTTTTAAAATATTTTTTAAAAAAATTAACTAGCAGCCTCCGCCGCCTCCGCAACCGCCGTAACCGCCACAACCATAGCGTCTATAGCCACCGCCACAGCCACCATAACTTCTACCACAACCATAGCTATTTCCACAATTACTGCCATAATCGTCTTCATCATATTCAAATTCAGCAACAACCGGATCTTCATCATCCTCATCTGCTAAGACATTATCAAATAATTGAAGATATCCACGTTTAATTAAATCATCTTCATCAACTAATAAATAATCTGTAATAAATGGAGATTTATTTTTAGTTTCAGTATAACCTGTTGTATCACTTCCGGTATAAGTATAAGTAATACCGTCTTCTTCAAAGCTAATAGTTGTAGATGTTTCACCTTTAATTTCTTTAAAGTTTTTAATATCAAACCATAAAACAGCTGGTTTAGCACCTCTAAAACCAACTACATATTGTTTAAGTGCACTTTCATTAATTCTCATATTTATTTACCTATTTCTTAAGGTTTGCGAAATAAGCTTTTTTCTCTTCCATGCTTAATACAACAAATCTATTGAATTCAGCACGATCGGCTTTCTTAATTCCGCGAGCAGCCATAGCTAATTGCCAAGATTCATAATCATGGTATTTAGTTAAAATACCAGCTTTTGCAAAAGCTTCTTTCATAGGACCAGCCCATCTGAACATGTGTCTCTTTGGTCCATGTTTCTTGTGTGGTCCGCCACTGCTAACCTTTTTACCTTTTCCTTTTGCCATAATAAAACGCTCCTTTACAATGCTTTAAATAATTTAGCAATTATTTCCATTGTTTCTTTAAACTATATAAATCTAATTTTTGACCATCCCAATCCATTAAAATTGAGCCATCTTGTTTAATGATAATATCATTCAAGATATAGTTATTGCCTTTGACAACAAGACTATGTTCATAGCCACGATGTAAGCTAACATATAAATATCTTTTAGCTCCGGCTAAATAGTATCTAAAATCATTATTATTACAAACTAAACAACCACCGCTACTAAGATATTCCATATTCTCAGCTTTGAATAAAATGTCTAAAATCGGATGGTCGAGCGTTCTTAAATCATCTTGATTTTTGACTTTAGTATAGTCACCCCTGAAGTTAATGCTATCAACGATATTAGCATACTTCCAGATAAATTGAATAACTTTCTTTTCCTCTGCTTTAACATCTAATAAGACACTATTAATTCTTAATGGAATTCTAGTTGTCTCATGAATAACCTTAATAATGCCATCAACTTCAAGATTAGTCTTAAGCATCATATGTCTTGAAATGTTAATACCTGAAATAATATTTTGATTTTTTAAAATAAAGTCAATAATAGCTGTTGCTTCCTCAGCATCTCTTGCAGGAAGAGTAGTATTAATGAAAATATTTTTTCTAAAAACTGCGCAAATGTCTAATATTTTCTGTAATTTTGCTAAATCTGCAAATGGTTCGCCTCCAGTAATAACGAAATCACTTACTTGACGAATATCTCCAACTGCAGAAATTGACTCTAAGATTTTATCTAAAGAGAACGTTGCACTATCTTTATAATCTTCTTTGCTTGTACAGAATGGACAATGATTGGGGCAGTCATATGGAACAAAAATAGTAACTGCTAGATTATTTCTTCCAACAATATATTTAATATCACTATTTATTGCTTTCATCTACAAAATATCCTCCATAATTTTCAACCCAATCTTCTGTAATAAGACTCCTATGTCTCCAAACATATTCAGCAAATTGGTCCCAGTTAATTGCTACTTGTAAAGCAGCATCAACTCTAATTGTTTCATCTTCTGTAAATCTTGGATAATTACCAATAGAGATTTCATACTGGACCCTTGCCCAATATTCATGGCTAATTAACTGATGCAATCTAGCTGAAAATGCCCTAAAAGTTTTATGCTTTGTCTTAGCCTCTAAAAGACCTTGACGAATATAATCATTTTCAAAGATATTCCAAACCACAAGACCCCTTTGGTCAAACCAAAGAAATACATTCCAAACTAGCTCAGTTTTATTTGGTTTATAGTTTTTACATTGTTGACCAACTTCATAATTCCAATGGTCAATGTCTCTTCTTGGATATTCATGAAGATTTTCATTGTCATTCCAATATAAGTCGTATTTATCTCTTCTGTCATGCCTCATCATATTAATGCACCATACAAAGCTCTACTACTTTGCCTTCTACTGTGGCTTGTAAGCATTCACAGACATTTAAAGAAATTTGGTCTAATGCAACATCAGTTAAGAATGCTTGATGTGAAGTAATAATAATATTAGGGAATGAAAGTAATCTTGAAGTAATACAATTCATTAAAATATCATCTTCATGGTTTGTATAAACATTCTCATCCTCTCCCTCATAAACATCTAAGCCAATTCCGAAAAATTTACCTTGCTTATTTGCTTCAATTAAAGCTTCATTATCAATTAAGCCTCCACGGGAGACATTAATCAAAATAACATTATCTTTCATCTTAGCAATTGACTCTTTATTAATCATGTGTTTAGTTGAAGGTAATAGCGGAACGTGGAGAGAAATAACATCTGCAACTGTATATAGCTCATCTAGGGTATCAACAAAATGAACTGGAGTTAGTACATCAGATGTTTCTTCATCATTTAGATAAATATCTTTTACCGGTCCTTTTAATGCTGGATCATAGGCAACAATCTTCATACCAAGCCCACAGCAAATATCGGCAAAGCATTTTCCAATACGTCCACAGCCAACAAGACCCAAAGTCTTACCGTGTAAACAATAACCGGATAAGCCAGTTAATGAAAAGTTATTATCTCTGACTCTTCCATAAGCTTTATGAATTCGTCTATTAACTGACATTAAGAGAGTCGCAGCATGTTCAGCAACAGACTCTGGTGAATAACCAGGAACCCTATAAACAACCATACCCAACTGCTCGGCAGTTTTAGCATCTACATTATTAAAACCTGCGCAGCGAAGAGTAATGACCTTAACGCCCAATTCAGCAAGTTTTTTAACAACTTCTGTATTAGCATTATCATTAACAAAAATACAAACTGCATCATAACCTGCAGCCATTTCAACAGTCTTTTCATTTAAAGCTGATTCTACAAATGTAAATTCTAATTCTGGATATTTTTCTGCTTTTTCTCTAAATGAGATTTTATCATAGCTTCTAGTTGAATAAAATAAAACTTTCATATTATTTACCTCAATATTATTATACAATTTAAGCAATAAAAAAGAAGCATTTATTTATATAATCTTTTAAATGCTTCTTCACAACTTATTTTATGTTTTTGAGCATATCTACTTACTTTTCTATTGTAATAGTAACCAACAGTTGTTACTGGAGGATAATCATTTCCAATATCACAAGAGGTATCATTTGGGTCTCTTGGTAGTGGAGTAGCCGTGCTATTTGGATCCCTATACATTAATAACCTTTTCTCTTAGACTTGATTAATTCTTCTAATGTAACAGGCTCTAAATCTCTAACATCCATGCCAACGTTGAATGCATGGTCTCCTAAGTTGAATTCTAATGGATGGTGAGTGCCATCTGACTTATTTGAATGAATATGTCCAAATAAATGATAAGCCCCATGATGCTTTCTATTCCAGACAGCGATTGGATAATGGAACAAGATAACTGAAACTTCTTCACCATTTACGGTATCTTTAATTTCAGCATAATCCTTAATCCAAACAAATCCGCTTCTATCGAAGTCTTTTGCTTTTAAGAATGCATCATGATTTCCTTTAACTAAGAACTTTTGACCATTAAGTCTTCTTAAAAAGTTATTCGCTCTGTTACCTTTTGTATCAAAACAGAAGTCACCTAAGATATATACTTCATCGCCTGGCTTAACTTTGGCATTCCAATATTGAATAATAGCTTCATTCATTTCATCTACATTATTGAATGGCCTATTTTCTGGTTCAAACTTAAGCATATTAGCATGGTCTAAATGTAAATCGCTTGTGTAATACTTCATATTTAATCCTTTCTAATAAAGCTTTATAGATAACGGTTGTCCCACTCCTCTATATGAACTTTATTTGTATCATTTTTATCTAACAGATAGTCATAATAGAATCCATCTGTCTCAATGTTAATATTAACAATTAACATGTATGTATTGCCAGTCTTTTTTGAAATTAAATTCAATAATTCCTGACACTCTGCTTTTTCTAATTCTGGCCCGTCTTCAACGTGGTCATCTCTAATCAATTTATCGGCTAGCCATTCATAATCCATAATACATGCTCCTATATAACTATACAGTTTAGCATATTTATTTGACTACATCTTTTTCTGAGGACCGGCTGGCTTAATGATTACTAAATCATTTTCAATAAGATTTGGCATTGCGACATTGGTTAATTCTTTAGCAAATTTATCAAATGGTGTATCAAATGCATCATCTGGCAAGCCTAATAATTTACAAGCTGCAAGCCTTGCTTTGTATGTCGTTAGACCATCGGTCTCTGAAGTCAAAATAAGATTTGGTATAATACTTTCGCGATAATCTCTAAAGATTTCATCATCAAGTACGACCCAGGATTCAACAGGTTCTTTTTGATTTGCTAACCAAGTGCTAATCTCAGTGCCTCGATAAGAATGAAAATCAAGTGAGAACCTATATGTTGTATCAAAGATACGTAATTCTTGTTTTCTTAGTTTATTATAAAGATATTTTCCAACCCTATTTGTATGATTTCTTAAATAATCTTCATAATCGCCCTTCCAAGAAGAAACTAAAACGATTTTAGCATCTGTTTTATCTACGATCCATTTTAGTCTTTTAACTTTTGAGGTGCTTATGCCACAATATCTATAACCATCATCTGATGATACATATGGATTTGGCTTCTTCTTTCCGCCAAAATCATCATTGGCATTAAGTACACCGTCAATATCTAGGAAAATTACTCGCATAGTTTCACTTCCGGAATATCTAATGGTCCAGGATTTCTTAAAATATCTTCCAAAGGATGAAAATCGTCTGGAATATCATTTGTTAAGATAACTGAAGCATCAGTTGGATTAACTTTCTCTGGAGGTAAAAGCTTGAATTCTCTCATAGCTTTCTTTAGCTCTTCATAAGCAAGATGTCTTTCAGATTCACTTCTATAATAGAATGTCCAACTATTGCCTTTTCCAGTATAATAAACAACAAATCTATAGTATTTTTCTACTTTACCTGTTGTCGGATTTCTTTTTTCATAAATGCCATTTGTCTTATTAACTTGAATTATTTCATCTAAGTTAACTAAATGGTATTCTTTTTCATCATTATCTGTATCCCAGTCATAAAATTCATAAAACATCTTATTTGTCCTCCGCGCTTAAAATAGCATCAAAGTAATCAACGGTATTTCTAAGAATATTAGCTAAGGTACCAGTAATATTAAATCTTTCACAAGACTTATCAATGCTAACCATTAAATTACCATTGTTTTGTCTTTTAGAAGCAGCAAGCCAGTCTAAGAACATTTCAACCAAGTCAAATAAATTCATAGCGTCAACACCGCGTTCACCAAAGTGTTCTGGGTGGTGACGGTTGTGAGCATAGTGATGTTCAAGGGCAATGGCTAAATCTTCTTTTAAGAATTTCATATATTCTTCACTGCCGTAAGTAGTTGAAGCAAGACCATTTGTGACCTTTGCGAATTCTTCAACCTCTGGGCTTTCTAACTTAGACTTATCATGATTTGCAAGTCTTGTATTAAGCTCATTGATGTAAATACGACCTAATTTATTAACTAAGTCAATATGCTTTTGAGTCTGAGTTCTACACTCATCAATGGTTAATTCTTTAATTTCTCTTTCTTCAGCCATACTAAGCTCCTCTCGCAATTCTGCTTACTAATGACATGTCAACCTGACCTGCAAAATTAGTCTTAAAATGCTTCATAATGCTTGGAATTGACTTATCAGTTAATTTAGCTATCTCAGCCTTAATTTCGTCCTCTGTGAGCTGTTTTGGCAAGTAATTATGGATATAAGCAAGTTGCTGCATAATCTCAGCGGCTCTCTCATGTCTATCTGCCTTAACAAAGCTCTCAGCTTCATCATTTAATTCTTTGATAGTCTTTTGAATAATTGCTAACATATCGGCATCTGTAAGCTCTTTTCCAGCTGCTTTTGCCTCTATACTAGCATTTGTATATTTATTGATAACAACAGAAAAAATAGCTCTTTTGTTAGCATTTTTCTCTTTCATTGCTTCAATATTTGCTTTCTTAATTTCATCAATTAACATATTATTCTACCTCAAAAAGATGTTTATCTTTTAATCTATAGAATTTGAAATGGCCTTGACCATTACAAGTAGGAGCAAGAACAAAATCTTGAATTCCTAAATTGCGAAGGCGATCTGCAATAGCTTCTAAATAATTTTTAAGATGCTCTTTTGGCATATTGCCAACTTCAACCTCTATAATATATGCTTCATTTTTATAAAGAGTTTCAACATTAGTTGAATTCTCTATAGCTTTAATTAATTCTTCTTTAGTCATAATTATCTCCCAGACCAAATACTATCAGTAATAGTAATGTCTGCATAATCTTTAACGGCATATTCATCTACCTTTTCATGATGATAAACAAATAATTTACCGTTCTTAAATGTTACCTTATCTGGAAAAGTGATAATTGTTTGTCCAGAGACTGATGTTAATTCAAGTTCCATATTATTGCTCGCTTTCTTTATATTCTGGTAGGCCTAAAACCTTTTTAACTAAGTTATAGCCTTTGTTATTTTCTGCAAAATCGTGTGGTCCATTTAATAAACTTGGAGTATCAATACAATACCTCAAATCAATTACCAAACGTTCTGGTTGTTCTCTATGGAAGAACATATCTGGATGCTCTTGCACCTCGACATGTTTTTTCATAAATTCAACAGCTTCAACTAGCTCTGTGCTAGTATTTTCAATTTTATTGGCTTCTTCTGTTTTTAAAATAAATTCTTTTAAGATATCAAAAGCTCTGTTTGCTTTTTCATCTTTTTCATTATAAGCATCTACACGAAGCTTAAGCTCCCAAAGGGCATCTAAGTATTTATTCATTACTTTCATCCTCCTGGTACCTCTTAATTATCCAGAGCTGCCATAATTAGTGCACAAATAAGTGCAATTACTAAGAAGGCGCCGGCTAAAGCGAATGGGAACCAAAATGGAAACCAAACCCAAAATGGAGTAAGCCAATCAACCTTAACGCCATAGTATAAAATCATAAAGACAATCCAAACAATCCAGCTAATCGTGCCGAATGGAATGGAGACTGTGGTATTTACTTTTACTTGATTTCTTTCGTCGTACATGCTTATTTTACCTTTCCGTTTCCTAAAAATTCTACATTATCAGGCTTTGCGTTTTCTAAGATATTTGTAAAGCCTTTTTTATTTAAAATAATATATTTATCTTTTGTTACTTCTAATTCTTTTTGACGCTTTGAGCGATATAGCCAACCACCCTTTAAATATTCACGTGTCATATGAACGATATTGAGATGCCATTTGAATAGCCATTCAACTTCTGGCTTTTCTGGGCATTCATTATAAGTGGTAAAGCCATATTTCCACATATTTTTGTCTCTTACTTCAAAGTAATGGCTTAGAACCACACCATTATAAATATCGACTGTAATATAAGAAATATATTGGTCTCCAGCTAAGCATTCAAACATTGGATGATCCTTATGGCTTAACGTTTTTGAATATGTAACTACAAATGTATCACTACCTGCTTTTGCAGCTAATTTACAATAATGCATTTGTTCTGTGAAATATTGGTCAACAACTGCTGGACATGGCGTAATTAAATATGCTGGTTGACAAGCATTACTTCCTAAACCTTTTTTACTGGACATTATTCGAAGTCCTCCTTATTAAAAGCCCAAGTTTTCTTATATTTACTTGGCGAAAAACCAACTCCCTTATTATCACCAAATTTTATACAAAACTGTCCAGCATCATAATCGAAACTAAGATATTTAGTATCATATTTAGTATAAGTATAAGGAACTCGGATTCCTTTTTGTCTTTTATAAATATTTGGATAATTAGCTCTAATATTATCAATAGTTTTATTTACTTCAATATGGAGCTCACGGTTTAAGGCCATGAGCTCCGTTATTCTTTCAAACATTATTCGAAATCCTCTTTATTTAAAACTGTAACAGGTCTATCATATTGATATGTTCCTGGAAGAGGAATGCCTGGGATTTGAGAGTCATTAACAATACATTCAAACTTTTCATTGCCTTTTTCATCAACATAACGCTCTTTGCCACAAGTCTCAACAAGATATTTATAATGTTGAGCCATCTCTTTGCAAAGATTGTGCGGGTCAAATCTAATTGCGCTGTTCTTAACAAGAATGTGATAACCACCGCTTGTAGAAACAATGACATAATCACCTTTCTTATAGAACTTTTGGATTTGAGTAAGCATAGATGCATAAATCTCTGGATTATCTCTCCACCAAGCAGGAACGTCTAAATCATAGTCAGTCCAGTATCTGGTACCTTTTTGATTTGCTTTTAAATGCTTAAGATTGCTTTCGGCATTACCAAACCATTGATAGCTTTGTAAATTATCAACAGTAGTTTTGCCACCAAGCATAGCTTTAGAGATAGCTTGGTTAACATCTAAGTATTGATTAACGAATTCACGAACAACTTTAATGTCATCGCATGGATTAACATAGAAGATAACCGCGAGCGTCTTAGTAGGAATTGGTTCACCTAATGAAGTTGTATAAGCATATTTATCAACATTAAAACGTCTAACTCTTTGTAAAAACCTATCAAAAGTCCAGTTATTTTCTTCGTCTTGATATAAAGCATCCTTAAAGTTTTTAGTTCTAAATGTTTGAACAGCTAAAAATTCAGCTTCTTTACGAGTAAGACCAACACGTTCTTGCTCTTCTTTGGTAAGCTTCTTATGTCTGCTAACAAAAACAGCCGTATAAGACTCGTTAACTTGTGGTTTGTTAATGACATGATCAAAAAACCATTTAAGTTCATTAACGTCTGCAATCATTTGGTACATTTCTAAATTCTTATCCATAGGTTATTACCTCCTACTACTATTATTATACGTTATCGGCTTTTGATTGTAAAGCCATTTCAATTAATTTTTCTTTTTTGTTTAAATCAGCATCTTCTAAAACAGCCTCTAATAAGCTATTTAAGCAGTCACCAATTGCCTTACCTTGGAAACCAAGTTCCATTAAGTCATAGCCGTCAATATCTAAGTCTCTAACAGTTAATGCTTGGCTTTCGGTAATGACCTTATCATATCTTGCATAAAGCTTTGTAATAGTATCAATTGCCCATTTGGTATCGCGGCTGATTTGGTGAGCTAAGGCATCTGCTTGTTTTAACTTGATAAAGTCTGTAAACTTATCGACACCAATTTCATTTAATACTCTCTTGAATGTTGCGTTTTTGCAGCTGACTAAATCTAAGTCGTGGTATTTAACGTATTTATCAATTAAGTATTTTTGTTCATTTGAGAACTTTAAGATTTCCATGACGTATCCTGCAATAACGGCAGAAACATCTGGGTGGCCATGATAATTATAATGGTTAGTTGTTCCTTCTTTTAATTGTTTTGTTGCAGGTTTTCCAAAGTCGTGGAATAATGCGGCCCATCTAGATTCAAAATTCTTTGGCGCTCTTTTGATGACGTCCATTGTGTGGTGGAAGACATCTGTATAGTGCCATGGGTTATCGTGTTGACAACGTAAGATATCTGTCATTGGAGTGATAGTTAAGATACAGCCATTTTCATCAACAGGACCACTGATGCAATAAGGCTCTAATCCAGAGATAATAAATAACTCTAAAACTTGAGGATTATCGCTTAATAAGATTTTTGTTAACTCATCTCTAATTCTTTCTTTAGAGACATTAACGATAAGATGATTTACCTTCTTAATAGCCTCAAAAGTATCAGCATCAATGCTGAAGCCTAATTGGGCCATAAATCTAAATGCTCTAAGCATTCTTAAAGCATCCTCGGTAAATCTGTCTTCTGCCTTGCCGACAGTTCTAATCATGCCATATTCTAAATCTTTGAAATAAGACTCATCTAAGGCAAGTAATTCTTGTCTAAGCATGTCATAGGCAAAAGAGTTGATTGTGAAGTCACGGCGCTTTAAATCTTCTTCTAATGAAGGAGTAAAAACCACTTCATCTGGGTGACGGCCATCAGAATACTTACCATCAACACGATAAGTTGTGACTTCATAGCTTTGGCCATGGAAATCATCGATAACAGTTAAAGTACCGTGTTTGATACCACTATCGAAGGTTTTAAGACCAAGAGCTTTAGAAATTTCTTTAACTTCATCAGGAGTTGCATTTGTGCATAAATCGTAATCTTTAGGAGTTTTGCCTAAAAGCATGTCACGAACGCATCCGCCAACTAAATAAAGCTCTTTCTTGTTGTAAATCCAGAAAGCTTCAAAAAGACGAATTAAGCTTCTGTAAAGTCTATTGTCAGAGCCAAGTTGAAATTGACCAGCAAGCTCTGCGCCATCTGGATAAGTAATTGGTTTGATTAATTCAATTTTCTTTTTAAACATCCTACTTGACTCCTTTCATATGTCTTCGTTTGATATTTCTTTCTGTGCCCGAGTTTTTTCTAAACACAAATGCGATATCGAAGTCTGAGGCCGCAGTCATAGCTGCATCTCTTTCTTCATCATTCTTAAATCCGCCGATTGTTTTAATATTACAATAATACTCACAACCGGTTGCAAGGTTTCTTGGCTTATCAAGCATGTGATATACTGTAAGCTGTTCTGCCTTAC
>Ga0310696_10009997_pt1 | contig 10945 bp, 9 predicted proteins | sample AusTroGonzalo_MG_4_FD_203885 | JGI IMG/M metagenome (GOLD analysis project Ga0310696, IMG submission 203885) | Bovine rumen microbial communities from tropical cattle in Woodstock, Queensland, Australia - Gonzalo_02 (v2) (version 2) | ecosystem: Host-associated > Mammals > Digestive system >...
AGCCTCCAGACCTTCCAGTACCGTGATGTTCTCAGCGGTATAGCCTTTTTCGCTCATAGGACCTCTTTTTTATTAGTTATTTATATTATAGATATCCTACCAAAAAGGCCGAAAAAAGTCAAAAACGCTCCCTCAAAAAAAGGCCGACCGCCCCTTAAAGCCCTCCAAGGCCCCAAAAGGCGGTCTTACCCCTAAAGCACGGCTCCCCCTACGGGCGCCAAAAGGTTTGAATCAGCTCAAAATCATATTTCCCAAATATTTATATGGGAAATCAGCTTGATTTAGCTTTAATCTTTTCTGTGAGGTTATTTGGAATCAGGGCGCGAGTTTGGCTGATACTTTAAAAAGACCGACAAACAGCCGTATGTTTCACAAAAGTGGCGAGCCCCGGCGGGGTTATGGGATAATATTCTATCCAAAAGAGTATCTTCATTAGAATCCGCTGGCTTGTCGAGAGATTTCATCACCCTTTCGGCGACTTTCGGAAGCTCGTTGGTGAGGTCCAGGTAAACAAGCGCGTCGGCCAGATTATAAAAGGTGATCGAATATATGATCTCGTCCGCGGCGCGAGAGAGTGACAGGAATTCAGCCGTAGAGTTTGGTACGAGGCATTTCTCGTTGACCTCGGCATTAACAAGAGCGGAGGTGAATTTCTCAAAGGAATAATGGCCTTCTTTTTCGCAGCTGGTTTTCAATTTCTCTTTCAGTTCCAGCCGAACGCTTTCGTTGGTTATGCTGCTCATGTAGGTGTTGGAGAACCTGAGCCAATTTTTGACGGTATCGGAAAGGTCATCCTTGATAAGAATTTTTTCCAAAAGCGGAAGCCATTCCTCTTTCGGCGTCTTTACGAAGTACTCTGTTTCATAATCAACGAGCCAGCGGCTCGTTTCGTTGTTCTCTTTGCTGAATTTGTATATTTTTTCCCACAACTGGCTGAAAGGATCGGGTTTGCAAATATCTAGAAACGAGGACACACTGAAATCGGTCTGCGGAAAATCCGCAACCACTGTCAGGGACGCGAAGATAATGGCGAAAAAGAATACGCGGAACATTCAGGAGCGGAAGGTGACAAGGGTGCCGGGAGGGACGTCTTCGGTGACCCAGCTGTTGCCGCCTATGGTGGCGCCTTTGCCTATGGTGATGTCGCCGAGGATGGTGGCGTTGGCGTAGATGATGACGTCGTCCTCGATGGTGGGATGACGTTTGGAGTTCCTGGCTTCCCTGGCGTTGGGTGGGAAAGATTTGGCGCCAAGTGTGACGCCCTGGTAGAGTTTGACGTTTCTGCCGATCACGGTCGTTTCGCCAATGACGACGCCCGTGGCGTGGTCGATGAAGAAGCGCTCGCCTATTTTGGCGCCCGGGTGGATGTCGACGCCGGTCCTTCTGTGGCCGTACTCCGTCATGATCCTGGGGATAAGGGGAACGCCGAGGGCGTGTAATTCATGGGCCAGGCGCTGAATGGCGATGGCCAAAAAGCCCGGATAGCAGAGGATCACTTCCTCCTTGGCGAAGCAGGCGGGGTCGCCGTCGTAGGCGGCCTCGATGTCGGTCTTGATAAGCTGGCGGACTTTGGGCAGGGTGCGGAGGAATTCCTCCGCCAGCGAGATGGCTTTCTTCTCGCAGCGCTCCTTGTCGCATTCGGGACGCTCGTCGCCGCGGCAAATGTAGCGGATGCCCCTGAGGATCTGCTCGGAGAGTTTGGCCTTGACTTCCTCCACGCGGTAAACGGTGACGGCGGCGAAGTTCGCCTCCGTCAGACGCTCGTTGCCGAAGAAGCCGGGAAGAACGAGGGCCAAGAGGTCCTCGGTCAGGCTGGCGATCTCCTCGGCGTTCGGGAGGTTCAGTCCGTCGATATGATTGATGTTGCCGTCCTCCTTGTAACTGGCGACCAGTTTCTCGGAGGCGGCGCTTATGAATTTGCTGTCAGGCATTACGTTTTAGTTCTCGAAAGCCGCTATCGTGTCGATAGCTTCCTGCGGGGTCTTGACCTGGGCCAGTTTCTCTCTCACTTCGCTCTTGCCTAAGAGGCGGGAGATCCTAGCCATGGCGTGGAGATACTGGTTGTTGTCGCCGGAATCGGGGGCGATGATCAATATCACCAGATTGACCGGAAGACCGTCAAGCGCGCCGTATTCGATGGGGCGGGCGGGACGGGCCAGAAGGACGGAGATCTCGTCAACCTGGCTGGACTTGGCGTGCGGGAAGCCGATGCCGCGTCCGATGCCGGTGTTGCCCAGCGCTTCGCGCTCGGTCACTTCCCTGGCCAGGGCCTCGGGATCGGCGATGTTGTTCACTTCCGAGAAGGTCTTGATGATCTTGGCCAGAAGGGCGTCTTTTTCCTTCTCTTTCACGTCGAGAAGAATGTTTTTGGGAGTTAAGAGACTGGAGAGTTTCAGTTCGTTCATGTTACCTTACCACTAGTACCGCGCAAGCGGCGTGTTCGATTAATTGCTGAGCCAATCCGCTTTGTCCAACGTCCTTGACGGAACTGACGGGCTGGCCGATTATAATGATGTCGGCGCCGTACCCCTGGGCGAGCCTGGGAAGAACTTCCTCAGGATATCCCGACTCCTGGAGTATGACGATCTGCGCTCCGGCGTTTTTGGCTATTTCTTCCGTGTTGTATAAATAGCACCAGCCGTTCTCTTCCAGCTCCACTTCCGCTTCGGCAACGCTCTTGCTGCCTCCCCGGGCCAGCTGGATGACCGTCTGGCGGTTTACAACGTTTACCGCAATGATCGTCACCTGCGGGCCGGAGAAACCCAGAGCCGCCTTGAGGGCCGACTCGGATTCCTTGCTGGAGTCTACGTATAGGAGGATCGTTTTCGGTTTCACGGTTTTCCTTTAGTTATTTTTGCACTTTCATCTTGACTTTCTTGCGCTGGAAGAAGCTCTGGCGCTCCCCCTCTTCAAGAGATTCCGAGATGAATTTGATGGTGTCCCCCGCGTTGGGGATCGTTATGTTTTCCAAGGCGTTCACGCGGCGCTGGGTCTTCTGGACTTCCTTGGCCAGGCGGGAAAGGGTCAGGGCCGCCTGGGCGTATTCCAGAAGCAGCGGCACCACCGCGGAAAAACTTTCCACGGCGGAGTCGAAGCTTTCCGTCGTGCCCAGAAGGCCTATCTCCACTTTGCCCGGCGCGCTTTCCAAGGAAAGCTCGGGCAGCATGACGCCCATGACCGTATGCTCCCGCATGTTGATCTTCAGGGGTTCCCGGAAAGCGAAATTGGCTCTTTCGATCTCTTCGGAACCCATTTCCACATAGGCGTCGTAAAGATCGCCGTAGGCTTTCTGCAAGGCGGTGTTGAGACGGCGCTGCAGGTGCGAGATGCCGTGGATGACCTGCATCATTTCCATGATGAGGACTTCCCTTTTGCGGTCCAACAATTCGTAGCCGTCCTTCGCGAACTTCAGTTCGCTCTGGAGCTTGAAGAGATTGGATTTGGTTGGCGGCATCTTGAGGATCATGCGGGATACCTCGGGTCTTACTTTTCGGCGGGCTTGGTTTCCTCGGCCTTGGCTTCGGCGGGCTTGGTCTCAGCGGGCTTCGTTTCAGCGGGCTTCGTTTCAGCGGGCTTGGTTTCAGCGGGCTTCGTTTCAGCGGGCTTCGTTTCAGCGGGCTTCGTTTCAGCGGGCTTGGTCTCAGCGGGCTTGGTCTCGGCGGGCTTGGTCTCGGCGGGCTTGGTCTCAGCGGGCTTCGTTTCGGCGGGCTTGGTCTCGGCGGCCGGCTTGGCTTCCTCGCTTTCCTCGGCTTCCTCTTCGTCGGAGCTGTCGTCGCCCTCATCCTCGGTCACGGTCACGTCGCCGCGGCCGGCCAGGGAGGGATCCTTGTTCTCCACGGTCTCGGTTTCGGGCTCGATCTCTTCCTTGCGCATGACGATCTCCAGAGGCTCCATGTCCTCTTCGTCCTCGTACATTTCCGTTCCGAAGGAAGTCTGGGCCATCATGTAGCCTTCCAGTTCCGCTTTGACGGCGTAGCGGTTGCCGGGGACGAGTTCGTCGCTGGTGAGCTTGAACTGGCCGCGGGCGTCCGTTTTGCCCTTAACGTTTTCCTTTCCCCAGACGGAGACTTCCACGCCGGCCATGGGGGCGTCTTTCTCATCCGTCACGGTTCCTTTTAACGTTCCGGCGGAAACGCCAAGGGAGATGAAAAGAACCGCAGTGGTCACGATTAGTTGTTTTTTCATGATCTTTTCTCTTTTTTGGGATTATTTTTTGGGAAGATATTTTTCTATTTCCTCGCGGCTCACCCTGGTGAGCTCGCGTTCGGGCAGAATGCTCATCAGTTCCCAGCCGATCCTCAGGGTGTCCCTGATGGAGCGGTCTTCCTTGGGATCCTGCCTGACGAAAGCATTCTCGAATTCCTCGCCGAAGCGCATGTAGGCTTTGTCGGTCTCCGTAAGTTCCTCGGCGCCGATGATGGAGGCCAGGCTCCTGACGTACTCCACTCTCGAGTAGGCGGCGTAGAGCTGGCTGGACCAGTTGGGATGGTCGTGCCTGGTGTAGCCTTCGCCGATGCCGTCCTTCATGATACGGGATAGGCTCGGGAGAACGTTGATGGGCGGATAAATGCCCTTGGCGTGCAGTTCCCTTGAGACCACGATCTGGCCTTCCGTGATGTAGCCCGTGAGGTCGGGCACCGGGTGAGTGATGTCGTCGTTGGGCATGGTGAGGATCGGGAGCTGCGTGATGGAGCCCTTGCTGCCGCTGACGCGGCCGGTGCGCTCGTAAAGGCTGGCCAGGTCGGAGTAGAGGTAGCCGGGATAGCCTTTGCGGCTGGGCACCTCGCCCCGGGCGATGGCCACTTCGCGCAGAGACTCGCAGTAGTTCGTCATGTCCGTCATGACCACCAGGACGTGGTGGCCCAGGTCGAAGGCCAGATGCTCCGCCAAAGTCAGGGCGATCCTGGGCGTGACGATGCGCTCCTCCGGCGGGTCGTTGGCCAGGTTCAGGAACATGGCGGTGTTCATGATGGCGCCGGAGCTCTCGAACTCGCGGCGGAAGTACTGGGCGACGTCGTACTTGACGCCCATGGCCGCGAAGATGACCGAGAACTTGTCGCTCAGGGGGTTCCCTTCGCCGTCCACGATCTTGGCCTGGCGGACGATCTGGGCGGCCAGTTCGTTGTGGGGAAGGCCGTTGCCGGAGAAGATCGGCAGCTTCTGCCCGCGGATCAGGGTGTTCATGCCGTCGATGGAGGAGATGCCGGTCTGGATGAATTCCCTGGGATAGACGCGGGCCACGGGGTTGATGGGCTCGCCGTCGATGGAACGGGTCACGCCGCCGAAGGGCTCGGGGCCGCCGTCGATGGGGCGGCCCAGGCCGTCGAAGACGCGGCCCAGCATTTCCTCGCTGACCCTGGCGGTCAGGGAGTGTCCCATGAAGCAGACTTTCGTCCGGCTGGGAGACAGGCCGCCCGTTCCCTCGTACACCTGGATCAGCGTGAGGCCGCGGCTGACGTCGAGGACTTTGCCGTGGCGCCTGGAGCCGTCCGGCGCGACGATCTCGACGACTTCGCCGTAGCCGGCGCCCAGGACGTCCCCGATGCCGAGGATCGGGCCGGAAAGGCGGGTCACTCCTGTATATTCTCTGGTCAGATTGCTCATGTTTTTTTCCTTGGCAAAAGAGAAAGTGCGAAAGGCGGGACTCGAACCCGCACGTCATGAACACCAGAACCTAAATCTGGCGCGTCTACCAATTCCGCCACTCTCGCTTTTTAATATCTATTTTATTATTGTATTTTATCTTGTGTTTTTAGTCAAACGGGACCGCCCGGGAAAAGATCGGGAAAGCATTTTCCCCGCTCGCCGCAGGGGAAAAAACGGCCTTCGCCCGCTCCTTGCTTTGCCTTTTTGGCCGTTTGTTTTCCACCCCTTTTGAAAACCTTTCCGTCTTCCTGAACGAAGCCGCTTCCGCCCGGCCGTTTTTGCTTTGCTTTTTTTCCCATATGGTGGTATAATGAAATAATTAACATAGAATTGTAATCAATTCCGAACCAAATTCGACGAGGACTGCAAATGTCAAATCCCTCCGGTAATTCCTTTGGAACGCTGAAAGTCAAAATATTGCTGGCGGCCGTCTTCCTGACGGGCGCCGCCCTGGCCATTCCGCCCGATCAGCAGCAGGTGCCGCCCGCCCCCAGGACGACAACCACCGGCAGCGCGCGCTCGACCGTCCCGGGCACGAATACCCAGGCCCAGAACCGCGCGGCGGACAACGGGCCGCAGGGCTCGCTTACGGTCTCGGACTCCCTGAACACCCAGCTGCGCGCCCTGGACCCCACCAACACCCTTGACTACAGCGAAGGCAGTTTCGTCATGAACTTCGAGGACGTGGACATCCGCTACGTCCTGCTTCTTCTCTCCCACATAACCGGCAAGACCATCCTGCCGGACCGCAGCATGGCCAAGGACACCATCACCATCATCGATCCCAGGCCCCTGACCAGAAGCGAAGCCAAAAGCCTGATCTTCACGACCCTGCGCTCCCGCGGCTTCACGATCGTGGAGAACGATTACCTCATCCGCATCATCGCCGTGGCCGACGCCCAGGGCGAACCGGTGAAGACGGTCCTTCCCACCAAGGAGGAACTGGACACCGAGGACATCATCAGAACGCAGATAATCTATCCGAAATACGTTCCGGCCAAACAGCTGGCCGACACCATCAAGCCCTTGATGAGCAGACTGGGCGGCAGCTCCGTGGTTGACGAGAACGCCAACATCATCATGCTCTTCGACAACGGCGCCAACATCAAGCGCCTTTTGGAAATAATCGCCCTCATCGACACGGAGAAAGCCGGCAGCGACATCGACGTGAAGATCGTGACCATGGAGTACGCCGACGAATACGAGATGGTCAACAAACTCGAGCAGATCTTCAACTCCCCGGTGCTTTCCGACGAGTCCGCCAGGCAGATGAACCTGCAAAGCGGCTCCCAGACCGTTAACAGGGCCACGCCTCCGGCGCAGGGTTCCCAGCAGACCAGCATGGCTCTGGGAAAGTCCGCCAACAACGTGGCCAAGGCGACCTTCATCCCCGATGACAGGCTGCACGCGGTAATCATCATTTCCTCCCGCCAGAACTTCCCCATGATCCTGGGCCTCATCCACGAGCTGGACGCCCCCAGCAAGAACAGCGACGAGATGTACAGGATCTATCCCTTGCAGCACGCCAAGGCCGAGGAGATCAGCACCACGCTGGTTGCCATGTTCGGCTCCGATTCCGTGGCCCGCTCCAGCTCCTCTTCCAGCCGCAACTCTTCCAGCGGCAGCCAGAGCAGGCAGGGCAGCCAGAGCGGCAGGTCAAGCACCTCCTCCGGCAGGACCTCTTCCACCACCCGCTCCCTGGGCAGCTCCGGCGGCTCCAGCTTCCTTTCCGGCAAAGTCAGCTTCCAGATCGACGAGCCCTCCAACTCCCTTATCATCATGACCAGCCCGCAGTACCTGGACGCCGTGCTGGCGGTGGTCAAGAAACTTGACCAGCGCACGCCCCAGGCCTACATCGAGGCCATCATCGTGGAAGTGACCAGGGAGAAAGACTTCAACTTCGGCGTGGGCTGGCAGAAAGTTCTCGGCAAGGGCGAGCACGTCAACCTGATCCAGGCCCTGGACACCACCATGTCCCCCGCCCTGGAAGCCGGCAGAAAAGAGATCGTCCCCAACACCATGCAGGGCTTCAACTACGCTTTCGGCAAATACGACAAGGCCGGAAACTTCGATCCCTACTTCACTTTGCAGACGGACGAGAAGATCAACGACATCAACATCCTCTCGACGCCCTCCATCATCGCCTCCAACAACAAGACGGCCCTGATCTCGGTCGGCCAGCAGATCCCGATCGCGCGCTACAGCCGCAGCGGCAGCGACTCCTCCACCCGCGACTACAGCTACGACTACATCGACGTGAACGTGGAGCTGGAGGTCACCCCGCGCATCAACAGACACAGGGAAGTCTCCTTGGAAGTGCACGTGACCGTCAAGGAAAACGGCGGCATCGCCTATCCCAACGACCCCTCCTCCCCGCCCATCATCCTCGACCGCGAGGCCCAGACGGAAGTGGTGGTCCAGGACAGCCACACGCTGGTCATCGGCGGCCTTATCAAGGACTCCACCCAGACCTCCTTCGCGACGATCCCGATCCTCTGCGACATTCCTCTCGTGAAATATCTCTTCCGCAACGAGACCAAGAGCCAGTCCAAGACCGAGCTGATGGTCTTCATTACCCCGACCGTCATTCTTGACTCCTCCGAAGAGGAAGTCATGACCGAGGAAGTCAAGGCCAAGTTCCCCAACGCCATCCGCTTCATCAAGGATGAGACCAGGGAGAACCTGACGGACAAGATGAACTCCACCGACCGCCGCAAGACCATCATGGACGACTGGAAGGTCTTCGAGGATCATTTCGACGACGCCGAATACTACATCACCGGCAAGAGCCCCAAGCAGAACGAGACCATTAAGCTCTTCAACGAATCCTATTCTCCCAAGGCCACCCCGGGCTACGAGCCCCTCTTCGACTCCTCCGCCGCCAGAAGGCAGAAGGCCGAGGAAGAGTTCCTGGAGAAAGAGCAGGAGCTTCTTGCCGAATAAAGACCGCTCCTTAATTCCGAACTGAGGAAGCTCCTTTATGCAAAACGTCTTCGATCCTGACAAGGCCCCGCAAAAACAGGGAAAGAACGCCTTCGTCATCAAAAACATCCTGCCGTATCTCAATTCGGCGCTCATACTCGTCGTTCTCATAATCATCGTTTTCAGCCTGCGCGACAAAAAGGAGCCGGTGCTGCAGACGCCCACCAGCGACGTGCCCCTGACCGTGGCCGTCCAGTCCCTGAACGACCGCATGGAAGTGGTGGACAAGTCGCTCGAGGCCGTCAGGGAAGAGATCCAGAATCTCGCCAGGGACCAGTTCGAGGCCCAGGCCAAAAGCAACGACGCCGAGTCGGCCCTGAAGGAAGCGGACGAGAGGAACGTCATCACTCCCCAGATGGGCGAGAAGCTGATCGCCTCCACCAAGCCAGTCAACCTCACCAAAGAGCAGAAGAGCGCCTTCGACGACCTCATCAACGGCGACAACGACAGCGGGTACAACGTTTCCCGCTTCCTTGATTCCCTGGACAATCCCGCCGAGAAGAACGCCTACCTGAAAATTTTGCAGAGCAAGGGCGACAACTGGTTCAACTCCGCCCTCAAGGCCCTGAAAGCCGGCAACAGGGAGGACGCCGACAAGCTCCTCTCCACCGCCAATTACTTTTACGGCATCATCAAGGAAAAAAGCGGCAGCGAGCTGACCGCCTCCCACGTGGACGCCAAGCTCTCCCAGTACCAGCTCGAGACGGAGAAGCAGGACATGCAGCGGCAGATGAACCAACAGATGGCGCAGCAAAAGGAGGAGCTCGAGCAGAAGATGCAGGAGAACGCCCAGGCGGCCCAGGAGAAGAACGAGCAGCTGAAAGCCCAGCTGGAGGCCGCCACCACGCACAAGGAGACCGCCACGGAAGCCGCCCGGCGCCTGGAGGAGAACCGCATGCGCAACTCCGGCATCAAGCCCTACAAGGGCACCCATCCCAAGAAATACCAGACCGACTGGGACCCCGACCCGAGAGTCAGGGAGCAGCGCGGCATAATCCAGCCTAACGAACGCGACGATTGAGCCGCTAAGAAGAGACGAAGGTGAGCAAAGACTATTATTCCAATCCCCTTGTCGGCCGCTACGCCGGCGAGCAAATGTCGAGACTCTTTTCCATGCAGAAGCGCCTGGAGACCTGGCGCGCTCTCTGGATCGCCCTGGCCGACGAGGAACGCAAGCTCGGGCTGCCCATAACCGAGAAGCAGGTCAAGGAACTTGAGAAGTACGCCACCGACATCAATTTCGAGGTCGCGGAAAAATACGAAAGGGAAGTCCGCCACGACGTCATGGCCCACGTGAAGGCCTACGGCGACCAGGCCAAGAGCGCCGCCGGCATCATCCACCTGGGCGCCACCAGCTGCTACGTGACCGACAACGCCGACCTCATCATCTACCGCGACGCCCTGCGGATCATCTCCGACCACCTGGTGGACGTCATGAAAGCCCTGGCGGCCTTCTGCGACAAGTACAAAAACATGCCCACCCTGGGCTTCACGCACCTGCAGCCCGCCCAGCTGACCACCGTCGGCAAGCGCGCCTCCCTGTGGCTCCAGGATCTGCAGCTGGATTTCGAGAACGTCCAGTTCGCCATCAACAAGCTTAGATTCCGCGGCATCAAGGGCACCACCGGCACCCAGGCCAGCTTCATGGAACTCTTCAAGGGCGACCAGAAGAAGATCAAGAAACTCGACCAGGCCCTGGCCAAACGCTTCGGCTTCTCCGCCTCCTATCCCGTGGGCGGCCAGACCTACCCCAGGAAAGTGGACGCCGACGTGCTGCATCCCCTCATCACGCTGGCCCTCTCCGCCTGCAAGATGACCAACGACATCCGCTATCTGCAGTCCATCAACGAGATCGAGGAACCCTTCGGCAAAAAGCAGATCGGCTCCTCCGCCATGGCCTACAAGAGAAATCCCATGCGCTGCGAAAGGACCGCCTCCCTCTCGAGGCTTATTCTTTCGCTTTCCACCAGCCCGCAGCTCATCGCCTCCACCCAGTTCCTGGAAAGAACTCTGGACGATTCCGCCAACCGCCGCATCTCCATACCCGAGGCTTTCCTGGCGGCCGACGCGGTCCTGGCCATCCTGAAAAACGTCTGTTCCGGATTGGTGGTCTATCCCAAGGTCATCGCCAAGCGAGTCAACGACAATCTTCCCTTCATGGCCACCGAAGCCATCATCATGGAAGCCGTGGCCCGCGGCAAGAGCCGCCAGGACGTCCACGAGGCCATCAGGGTCAACTCCATGGAAACGGTCAAGCAGGTGCGCTCCGGCGGAACGAACGACCTGATCAAACGCCTTGGCAGCGATCCCGCCATCG
>Ga0310696_10010000_pt1 | contig 10943 bp, 4 predicted proteins | sample AusTroGonzalo_MG_4_FD_203885 | JGI IMG/M metagenome (GOLD analysis project Ga0310696, IMG submission 203885) | Bovine rumen microbial communities from tropical cattle in Woodstock, Queensland, Australia - Gonzalo_02 (v2) (version 2) | ecosystem: Host-associated > Mammals > Digestive system >...
CAACCCAGCAGCGAGAGAGTGAGAGTAAACAAAAATCTTTTCATATCAAGCGTTTTTAACGCTTAAAATTACAAAAAATAATTTTGATTTGGAAAATAGTATGTTCAGGATAAAGTTTCCTTTCTTCCATCCACGCCATCCTTGGCGCGACCTTCCTTTCTGAAATCTTTTGGAGTCTTCCCGTATCTTTTTCTGAAAGCAGTGGAGAAATATGCGTGGCTGCCGAAGCCTACGTCGTAAATGACCTCGCTGATGCTCAAGTCTGTTTCTACCAACATTCTGGATGCCAGATGCAGCCTGACGTTGGTGATATATCTTGCCGGAGACATGTTGGTTGCTTCCTTGATTTTTCTAAAAAGGCTGGAACGGCTCATTCCCATCAGTTTACAAAATTCATCGACATCCAGCTGCGGGTTTGAAACATTGTCCCGGACGACACTGTTGAGTTTTTGGAGGAACTTTTCGTCTGCCGAAATGATTTCCACGCCCATATTTTCCAAAGACAAGCCTTTTGCATACAGATTCTTAAGGTGTTCTCTGGATCGCAATATATTTGAGATCTTTGCCATAAGATCTTCCATATTGAATGGTTTTGCGATATAGTCATCAGCTCCGGCGGCCAGCCCTTCCTTCGTCTGAGCGGAATAGGCGCGGGCTGTAATCAGGATGACCGGGATATGTGCCGTATCGGGATCGTTTTTGATTGTGCGGCACAACTGCAGACCGTCAATTTCCGGCATCATAATATCGCTCAAGATGAGAGATGGCATCGCTGTTCGTGCAATGGAAAGTCCTTCTTTCCCGTTTGATGCTTCGAATATCTTATACTGGCCTTTCAATCTCCCGGCCATATACTCACGCAGTTCACGGTTGTCCTCCACTATGAGTATGGCGGCTTTGTCGCCCGTTGTTTGCTGCAAAGGAAAACTTTCCTTTTCTGGCCTTTCATTTTTGAAAGGAGCATCATTGAAATCATAAATGATGAAGTCATCCGTCGATGATTCCTGCGTGTATATTTCCTTGGCGCTAAAATGCTCCCGACCGTCCGGCAGAATGAAGCTGAAACAGTTTCCGTCATCTCCGGACTCGGCCCATATAACGCCACGATGCATTTCAACGATGCTTTTGCTCAATGACAGCCCTATTCCGGTACCACCGATGCTTTTGCTTCCCTGCACGAAGGGATTGAATATACGATGCAACTCTTCCCGGGCAATGTGCTCTCCTGAATTGGAAACATCGAGTCTGAGATATTTGACCGCTTCAGCGACAGGCACATCAGAAAAGCCGTCCGGGACAACACGAATAAGTTCGTCGCGGGGAACCGTGGAAAGCCGCAATGATACCTGACCGTTATCCGGCGTGTATTTGAACGCGTTGGACAACAGGTTCATGATAACCCGTTCCATCAGCGAACTGTCGTACCAAAGGTTGTCCGGAATACCTTCATTGCGAAACGAGAATCTTATGTTTTTCAATCTTGCGGATGTTTCAAACGCAGATGCAATCTTTTTGGCAAATACACAAAAATCTCCCCGCGAGGCTTTCAACTCCATATTTCCGTATTCAATTTTCCGAAACGTCATCAGCTGCTCCAAAAGCGAAAGCATACGGTTCACATTGTTATGCACCATATTGAAAGCCGGAAGATCCATTCTGGAGGGATCCCCGAAATGTAGAACCTCATCTATCGGCGCCTTGATCAGTGTCAGTGGTGTCCGGAATTCGTGCGAAATATTCGTAAAGAAATCAATCTTTGACTGGAAAATCTCCTCATCGTGTTTCTTTAACAGAATCTGCTGCGACAGGTTCATCCGGGTACGCAGGAATATAATCAGGAAACTGAAGAATACACACAGTATCAGCAGGTAAACGAAAAAAGCAACTCCACTCAGGTAGAAAGGCGGCAATACTCTGATGGAAAGCATTGCCCCTTCTTCATTCCAATAACCGTCATTATTTGACCCTTTGACACGGAAGATATAGCGGCCGGGGGAAAGGTTGGCGTAATTGACGACAGAAGATGTCCCCATATCTTTCCATTCTTTTTCCGCCCCTTCCAGCATAACGGAGAGACGGTTTTGTTCCGGATACAGATAATTAAGCACATTGCACTCAATCTGTATGGACGCCTCGTTGTATTTTACGGTTAAGACAGGGTCCTTGTCCAGGTCTATCTGTGCCAACCTGTCTTTGACCCATACATTCTTGATAACTACCGGAGGAATCCTGTCGTTCAAGCGAATGTTATCCGCCCTGAAACTTAGCAATCCGTTGTCTCCGCCCAGAAAAACGGTGCCATCCTCCGAAACAAAGTATGACTGGGCGGAGAACTCGTGTATGCCCATTCCACTCTGGCGATTGAGGGAATAGCTTACCGAATAGTCCTCGTTCAGTTTGGAAATTCCGCTAAGGGTGGCAACCCACACAGAGCCGGAGCGGTCCTCGAAGACAGAGCATATCTTGTCATCCAGAAGACCGTCCTTGCGCCGGATATTGCGCATACGTCCCATTTCAGGGAACAGGACATTCAAGCCTTCATCTGATGTACCGACCAAAATGTTTCCCGTGCTGTCTTTGTAAATGGATGATATCATCCGCCCATATCCCCCGAATGATCCGTCCATCCTGAAATGTCTCCTGCTTTTGCCGTGCAAGATATAAAGCCCGTCCTGTTTAGTCCCCACATATACATTTTCTCCATCGTGAAACAATGCGGTTATGTGGTCCATATCATCTTCCCCTGTTTCAACGCCAGGGAAATCCGTTATTCTCATCGTCTTGGTATCCAGAAGTTTGAGCGCCGGCTTGGAGTATGTGCCCAGAAGAATGTTGGTGTCGTCGTAACGGCACATGGAATAGACAGGTCTCTTGTCGTCAAGATGCAGGCTCCTTCGGACGGATTCCGTTTTCACATCGAATTCTATCAGTTTGCCGGAATACAGGCCTATATACAGGCGATCCCCGTCAAGATAAAGACATTTGACATTATTGTCCGCATTGTCAACTCCGCTCATCCCTGATGTGACAATATGTCTGAAGTTCCCGGTTGTGATATCATACCGGAGGAGGCCGGCTCCGTTCGTACCGATCCATAGCTTATCGCCATCCCGGACTATCGCCCCCAGGGAAATCTGGGCCTCCTCCGGCTGCTTCCAGGGTTTATGCAGTGCGAAACGCCTCCCGAGGAAATTCGAGAGATATACACCGGAGGCATATGTTCCAATCCACAGAGTGCCGCTTTCATCCAGAAAAAGGTCTTCTATCGGAGAAAGGCCGAGATCCGGTTGCTTTATGCAGAGTTCATCATAGGATGAAAAAACATCTTCAGCCGCATCGTAAAGATACAGGCCGTTGCGGGTTCCTATTACAATCCTGCCGTCAACATCTTCAGAGATACAGCGTATTTCGTGCGGCACATCCACCTTATGCAAAATGGAATGGGTCTGAGAGTTGTAGCATGTAATCCCTCCTGCTTTATCATCCAGCCAGACTCTGCCTTTTTTGTCTTGGTAAATGGCCGTCTTGCCGTCCCTGTCATCTTTAACTGTTTTCCCGGGATATTCAAGACTCTTGATACGCCCTCCGGACTTCTCATAGACGAGAATGGAAGCCGGCGTACATATCCAGAGGTTCTCTCCTGTATCACAAAGCCCATCAACCCGCTCCCTGACTCCTTCAACAGGAATTACTTTTTCTCCGTTTTTCCGGATGACAAACAGTCCGTACATTCCCCCGAAATATATGTTCCCATGTTCCTGATCGATGGTTATGGCTCGAATATTCTCTGAGTTGTCATATGCCGGACGCCCCGAAATGTAAAAACGGGAAAAAGCCCTGGAGACACGGTCAAAACGGTTGAGACCATTTGTCGTACCAACCCAGATATTTCCTTTCCCGTCTTCTGCAACACAATTGACAATGTTGTCACTGATCGCCTCATCATCCTCGGGATCAGAAACATATACATCAAATTTACGTCCGTCATAACGATTCAGGCCATATCGTGTGCCAAACCACATATATCCGTTTCTGTCCTGAAAAATAACGATTACAGATAGCTGGGAAAGACCGTCATCGACTGAAAGATTCTCGAAATGCATAGTCTCTACGCCCGTGGCATAATTATTAAAACTGTTGCACAGGAGCAGGATTACAATAATGAGATTCTTTACTGTCTTTCCCATTGGTACTTTTTTATCGAATAACCGACGTCATTGCACAAACAAAGAAAACGAGTTTTTCAGCTTGTTCAACAGACCGGCCTGACTGATATGCCGATTTGGGCCATTGACGAAAAACATTGGGATTGTATAGAAAATTGAACAAATCCCGTTCCCTTACTTTTGTACTAACCTCTACAGTGATAGCCGAGTAAAAAATAATCAATTTTTAAAAAATAACCAAACTATGAAGAAACTGATAATCTGTTTTGCGTTAATCTTTGCCGCAATTCATGCATCCGGACAGAACGCTGTCATAACCGGAACCGTTGTTGACAGTTCTTCCGATGACTTCATTCCTGGTACTACGGTTATGATCAAGGGAACAACCCGCGGTGCCAGCGCAGATGTGAACGGACGCTACAATCTTACTGTACCTGCCGGCCAGCATACAGTTCAGTTTATCTTTCTGGGGTTCGAAACCGTGGAATATGAGGTGGATCTTTCCCCGGGAGAACTCAAGGTAATCAATGTCCGACTTCAGCCTATAATGACAACTCTTGAGGGAGCCGTCGTTTTTGCTCAAGCAAAGGGGCAAAAAGCAGCCATCAACAGTCAGATCAGGGCTGCCGGAATCATGAACGCCGTTTCCGTAGAAAAACTCGTCGAACTTCCTGATGTAAACGTAGCGGATGCCATCGGCCGACTGCCAGGCCTGATGATAGGTCGCGACGGAGGAGAAGGGCAAACCATCATTATCCGCGGTCTTGAACCAAAATACAATACCGTTGCAATTAACGGGATGAACACGCCTTCAACCAGCGCTGCCGACAGAAGTACGGACCTTAATATGATTTCTCCGGATATGATTGCCGGCGCAGAGGTTCTAAAAGCCAACACCGCCGACAAGGATGCAGACGGTCTCGGCGGCACCGTGAACCTGATCATCAAGGAAGCTCCGTACGGTCCGAGGCTTCAGCTTAATGCCGAGACAGGATATCACTCGCAAATCAACTCCATAGGCCGTCTAAAGGCCGGTATCACAGCCAGCAATCGCTTCGCTTCGGACCGGCTGGGCATTATCTTTTCTTCATCATTTGACCGCACTGACAGGAGCAATGACACTTTCAGCGCATCTTATCTGGTGAACGGCAATATAAAAACAGAAGGTCTTGATTATACCAAGCCTTGGCTTACAAATGCAAATATCCAATCCAATCTTGAGGTCCGCACCCGTTTCAATGTCAATTTGAACGCAGACTGGGATCTGGGCGCATTAGGCAAAATAAAGCTTTCCAATATTATGAGCCGTATGTCCAGGGATCGTGACATACGGGAAAAGCGCTACAATTTCAGCAGTTCACGGTTGAGATATGTGCAGCGGGACATTCAATCGCATACCACAAACCTGTCCAATGTTCTTCAGGGAGAGTTCAATATTCTCTCATCTCGTCTGGATATCGGACTTGGGCACAGCGGATCCTGGATGCAGCGGCCCTGGAGCAACTCACTCGACTTCCGCATCAACACTCCATTCACCGAAGATATTTCATTTTTGGAAAGCCTTCCACCCTACGAAGCGATTAACCCTGCTTACGTTGAGGAAAGCGACCTTGGGCAATACTACCTTCACAACGGCCGGTTCGAGTCACAGTTTACCAAAGAGCGGGAGTTGAGCGCCTGGCTGGACTGGAAGACGCCTTATTCTCTTGGAAATCATATCTCAGGATATATCAAGTTAGGCGGCAAATACAGACAGAAAGACCGTTCCAACACCTCAGAAGCATTCTATCGCCGCTTTGACCTTGCCGAAGGGTATGAGGCCGCATTTAACAATATGCCGGATTTAACCCACTCAAGCTACAGAGACGGTTCTCAGATCGGTATCGCTGATTTTCTTGACGCCAGCTATGTCAATAAGGGCAATTTCCTCCGGGGCAGATATCCTTACTGCGATTTTAACTTCGCCTTGAACGATGAAATGATGAAAACCTTCTATACGACCAACCGCGAGCTATATTACAGACTGCTTTCCGAGACGGTTGAAAATGACTATAAAGGCCACGAGAGAATATTTGCAGTTTATATCATGACCGAATTGAATGTGGGAGATTTCCTGACTTTTTTGCCGGGTGTGCGTTATGACCATTCCTACCTCCGGTATTCCGCATTCAGCGGCGACAATGTAGATGATGATGATTCGCTGGAACAGCATTTTGATTATACTGAAACAACCGATTCTGACAAATTCGGCTATCTCCTTCCGCAAATGCACCTGCGTATAAAGCCCGCTTCATGGATGGACCTTCGTTTAGCATATACCCACACGCTATCACGTCCGGACTACGACTTACTCGCTCCGAGAACCATCATAAAGCCGAATACCAACACCGTATATTGGAGCAGGACGAACCTGAAACCGGCCCTTTCCAAAAATTTCGATGTCATTTTGTCCTTCTATCCGGGTAACTGGGGACTTTTCTCTGTCGGTGGTTTCTACAAACATATAGACAATTTCATCTACACGCGTTCTGCGGTTTCTCTTGTAGGATCAGATACGGCGCCGGCCAATTTCGGACTGTCTGACGATTATGCCGGAGCTGTCATAACCTATCCTCTGAACAATCCTACGCGCGCTATGATTATGGGACTGGAATTCGACGTGCAAACGCAACTGTCCGAGTTGAGCAGTTTTCTGCGGGGTGTCGTACTCAGTGCGAATTTCACCATCATGGATTCCGAAATGGCATACAACACAACCTACATTGCGCGAGTGTCGAATCCCGACTTTGGCATAGTACCCGGTGCAGCTCCGTTTCTTCAGACAAATCGTGATGTTTCCTATGTCGACCGGCTGCTGAGCCAACCAACCTATTTATTCAACCTTTCCCTGGGTTATGATTATAAACGATTCTCCTGCAGGGTTTCGTGCAATTATCAAGACGGAGTGCTTGTCACGGCACAACAGCGTGCAGACGCAGCAGACAAGGAAATAACCACCCCGTTCATCAAGTGGGATGCCCAGGCACGCTATGCCATAAACCGCCATCTTTCACTATACTTATCATGGTCCAACATCAACCATGCGGTGGACGGAAAGACCCGTTATGTTACCGGTTATCCCATGCGTACGGAGTATTATGGCTCTAACGCATACTTCGGGATAAAATATGACATTTTTAAGTAACCATCTTAACTGAAAAGATATGAAAAAGGCTATATTAAAACCAATTATTCTGCTGATTTTCACAGCCTTGACCTTTTCTGCCGGCTGTGAACGCCTGCCGAGGGTATACCCTGACATAGAAGAAGAGACGGAGGATTTCTTCGTTTATGAAGACGGTTCCGTCAGGGTCCCGACAGATAACGGCTATTCCGCGGTAAACAATCTTAAAAAAGCGATAGACCAGTTTGCGAATTCTACCCTTATCGCGACAGAAAGCGGCAACGAAGTCCAGGCCAGCAATGTCTTTATCCTCCCGCGCGGCAGCAGATACTATGTGGAAGGGAAATGGGTTATCAAGAAAAGCGTCGTTGTGCGTGCTGAAGATGGCGATGGCGAGATGCCGGTCATCCAGATAATGGCCGATGAAACAGGATCCGTGAACTCGGACATGATAAGGATTGAAAGAGACGTCACGTTCGAAGGCATTTATTTCTTCGGGCAGGATGCGATAACAGGAGCCCACCAGCAGCGTATGATCAGAATTGACGGGGCAGATTGTACTTTGACTCTGGATCGTTGTTTCGCCGACTATTGTCGTAACTTCTTCATCCGCATTGACGCAAAGAATGTCAAGGTATATCTTCGCAATTCCACCTTCCGCAATATGAAACATGCCGCCACTTCAAACGGCCGCCTGGTGGACACAAGAGGCAATGGAGCGAAAGTGGTATCTATTGAAAATTGTCTTATATACAATTTATTAGGCCATATAACACGTCATGACGGCTCTGTCATAGAAACACTGGAATGGAAGAACAATACTTTCTACCATTGCGGCACGACCATTGGTATAGACCACCCGAGGAAAGTCGTTATCCAGGACAATATTTTCGTCAATACGGGCTGGCGTAACGGTGCCGATTCCGTGACCATTGACCCCGAAACGGGAGAACCGACAGTCAACAGGGCTCTTTGGTCGTTTTCTACCCTTGATGCCTCCGATTTGGAAAAGGCAGACGTGGTTATCCGCAACAATAATGTCTACAGCACACCGGAAATGCTTGCACTGTATGACAAGTACAGTACAAGCGCCGCTGAACGTACAGAGCTGAACAGCCGGGGACAAACTCTTCTGGAAATGGGAAAATTGATATATATGGACAATTTCTCTGAGGAACTTGTTTTTGACCGCCCGGCTCCCGTTCGGTACGACTTCATAGATTTGTTTTTCAGTAATCCCAATGCTTCCGACGACACCTTCATCGGGATTCCGTTCTTTGTCGATGAGGATGACATAAACGGAATTCATCAGGGTGATGTGTTCACGTTCTCATATCCGGCTTCTGCTCGTTCTGCCACGGCATCGACTACGGGCGGAAGGATTGGCGCCGTACTGTAATTCAATTTATTCTATGAGAAAGTTTTTTCTTGCCCTGCTTCTGATCATTGCCGGTATTCCTTCTTATGCCCAAGCGGAAAGCTGCTATGCCGTTATGGAACGGGACACCCTCCGTTTGGGCAACGACCTTATAGAGCGATGCTTTATATGGAATGGCGGCGCCCTTGAGACAACGTCCCTCTGCGGAAAGGAAGACGACTTTGTATTCCGGAGCAAGGGTTTACGTCCGGATTTCCATATCGGAAAGGGAGCTCCTTCAAACGGAAGGATGGAACAGATCCGGGTTCCGGCAAGCAAAAGACATCCTGCATATCTTCAGGTGAATGTTTATTACAAGCAGGATAATCTGGAGTTGAGGCGCGAGTACCGTCTGTACGACGGTGTGCCTGCTATAAGCTGCGATACCTGGGTGCGTGGTGATTTCAATGAAGATATGGACAATATCAATGCTTATACCGGCGCTTTCAACAGCATAGAGTCCGATGCCGATATTATCTCGGACAGTGACCCCGGCGCCATATTGGATCAACTCTGTTTCGAAGGGGGACATTGGCATGGCAGAGCCGTGGCCTTCCGCGACGTAACGGATTGGAACAATAATTTGGTGCATGAGGAGGATTTCATCTCTTTCAGAAAGCTTTCCTACAACGGGAACCTGCTTTTTGTTCGCGATGGAATAAGTGGCAACGGATTCTTTTTCGTAAAGGTAGCTCCGGCCTCCGACGTACAGCTGGGCAATCCGTCTGGGGACTTTACTGCCGAATTCGGACGCTTTCAAGTGACTGGTGCGGGTATTTCTCCCGGAGATATAAGGAATGAGGAATGGACAAGACTGTACGGTTGTGTGACCGGAGTCTTCGGCCAAGGAGAGATTTCAGCGCTGACTGCTCTGCGAAAGTGGCAGAAATCCGTACGCTATCACGACGATATGGTTATGATGAATACCTGGGGGGATCGTAGCCAGGACTCCAAGGTGAACGAAGAATTCTGCCTGCGCGAACTGGAACTTGCCGCACGTTTGGGTATCGGCGTTTTTCAGATAGATGACGGGTGGCAGTCCGGCAAAAGCCCGAACTCCAAGTTCGCCAAGGGCTCGTTCCGCAACATTTGGGAGGATCCGAACTTCTGGACTCCCGATCCCGTGAAATATCCCAGTGGATTGACTCCGGTGGCAGTAAGGGCTAAGGAGTTGGGTATTGAGCTTGGCTTGTGGTTCAATCCCAGTGTTCAGGACGATTTCGCCGACTGGAGGAAAGATGCAGATGCCATCATCGGTTTATACCGGCAGTACGGGATACGTATTTTCAAGATAGACGGCCTGAATATTCCTACCAAGACCGCAGAAGAGAACCTCAGACGCATGTTAGATCTGGTTCGCGAAGCAACTGACGACGCCGTTGTCTTTAATTTGGACGTAACCGCAGGACGCAGGACCGGGTATCACTATTTTACCGAATACGGAAATATATTCCTTGAAAACCGCTACACGGATTGGGGCAATTACTATCCCTACCAAACGCTTAGAAATCTTTGGATGCTAAGTCGTTATGTGCCTGCCGAGAATCTCCAGATTGAGTTTCTTAACTGCTGGCGCAACGCAGACAAATATCCCGCCGGAGATCCCTTCGCGCCTGCAAACTATGATTTTGCATATCTCGCTGCAACCACCTTCGCCGGTCAGCCGCTTGCCTGGATGGAGGCTTCCAATCTTCCGGAAGAGGCATTCGACATAGGAAATCTTATCCATCGCTATCGTGAAATAGCACCGGCTTTCCACTCCGGGACCGTCCTTCCTATCGGAGAAGAACCGTCTGGTCGCTCTTGGACGGGGTTCCAGTCTCTGACATCGGATAATGAAGGATTTATCCTTGTGTTCCGTGAAGATACTTCTTCAGCAGAAGGATACATTAAAACATGGATTCCAGCCGGAACTCGTGTGCACCTGGAGCCAATCTTGGGTAATGGCAGAAAAGACCGCGCCAGAGTTTCCCGGGAAGGCCGCATCAAACTTAAACTGAACAAAAAGAACAGTTTTGTATTGTATCAATACAAATATTGACCAGCCATTCCTACAGGTCGTAAGTCAGGCCCAGAGTGACGGCTTTGAAGTTGGGCTTGAGCGGGGTTTTCTTGTAAGGAATCCTGCCGCCCGTTCCGTTGCCGTAGCCGACTGTCAGTCTGAAGTTCCTGTACGCAGCGTTGAGGCCGAAGCCAT
>Ga0310696_10010001_pt1 | contig 10942 bp, 8 predicted proteins | sample AusTroGonzalo_MG_4_FD_203885 | JGI IMG/M metagenome (GOLD analysis project Ga0310696, IMG submission 203885) | Bovine rumen microbial communities from tropical cattle in Woodstock, Queensland, Australia - Gonzalo_02 (v2) (version 2) | ecosystem: Host-associated > Mammals > Digestive system >...
AGGAAAGGAAGGAATAATACTTATCTCCGGCACCGGATCCGTCTGCTACGGACGGACAGCGGACGGACGGAGTACCTTCACCGGGGGCTGGGGTCATCTGATGGGAGATTCCGGCAGCGGCTACGGGCTGGGCCGCGATGCACTGATTGCCGTTTCCAAGGTTTTTGACGGCTATGGCCGGAAGACCGTACTCAAGGAGCTGCTTGCGGAAGACATCGGTCTTGATTCAGAGCAGAAGATCATCTCCTACGTCTATTCCAATGACAAAAGCGCTGTTGCGGCACTCTCTCCGATTGTGGACAGGGCATGCCGTCTGGGAGACGATGTTGCCGTAGACATCGTGAAGGCCAACGCCATGTCGCTTGTGGATATCGTCACTGCTGCCGCGGCAAGACTCGGACTGGAAAGGTGCAGCGTTGCCCTCCTTGGAGGTCTGCTTGCACATGAGACCTGCCTGAAGCAGGAATTCCTCCGGATGCTGAATGAAAAGGCCCCCGGACTCAGATGCGTGGCACCGCTTCATGACGCCGCAGAAGGTGCGGTCATGGAAGCTCTGTCCCTGGAGCGTTCTTTATGAAGAAAGCCTATCCCTGGCTGATCCTGGCCAGCTGCTGCCTTCTGCAGGGTGCAGGGCTGGGAATAGTCAGCAACTGCGCCGGAGTGTTCTTTGTTCCCGTAATGGAGGAATTCGGATGCTCCATGTCGGCAATATCGTTGCATGTCACGTTCAACAACGTCTTCCAGTGCATAGGAACCCTCTTTGTCGCAAAGGTGATCAGGAAGTACAGGGTCAGGTATCTGATTCCTGCTGCCGGCCTGATAGTGGGACTTGCCCAGATTTCGCTTGCCTTCTCCCATTCGCTCCTGCAGTGGTACATCTGCGACGTGATCCAGGGATTCTTCATCGTCTACGTCACCGGAATAATCATCCCCCTGGCAATCTCCAACTGGTTTACCGAGCGTGCGGGGTTCGCCCTGGGCATGACCGCCATGTCGGCAGGTCTTGCAGGGGCCCTGATGAGCGCACTTTTCGGTACCCTGATAACGAATGCATCATGGCGGGTAGCCATCCTCGTGTCAGGAATTGCCATTCTCGTCATGACCGTTCCCACATCCTGGTTCTTCATGGCTCTTGAACCCAAGGAGAAAGGCTGCGTCCCGTTCGGAGGAGAGAAGAAGGTTCCGGAGGAAGAGGTCCATGGCCACGGCAGGATAAGGATCGACATCAGGGTGATCTCCATCGTGATGATCGCCTCCTGTGCCTCGTTCTCCACCATATTCAACAACCACTTTCCCGCTTTCGGGCAGATGACCGGGGTGGTACTTGTGGCGCCTGCCATACTGCTTTCCATCAACATGTTCGGCAACATGGGATTCAAGATCGGATTCGGTTCGCTGAATGACTACATCGGAGCAAAGAGGACCACGCTGGTCAGCTTCCTCATTCTCGGATGCTCGTGCTTCATGCTCATTTACGGCAACGACCTGCTTATCTGCATTGCGGCATTCATGTTCGGAGTGAACTCTTTCATCGCCACAGCACAGGGACCGCTGCTTGCCAAGGATGTCTGGCGCAAAAGCGAGTATCCCATGGCCCTTCAGATAGTCCAGATATCCGTAAGGCTCTCGTACGCCGTCTTCTCATATGTCGAGGGTGCGTTGTTCGACCTGTGGGGAAGATACACGCCGCTGCTGTGGCTTCAGGTGTTGTCTGTAGGCGTGGGAGTGCTGTTCGTGTTCCTGCTCTATGCCGGCCGCAGGAAGAGAGCGGGAATACATTAGAGACATTTGAGTCATTTGAGTCATTGGCGTCATTAGAGAGATTAGAGACATTGGAGCCAAACGTTGAGAATTGAGGCAGAGTGAAGCGGTCATGGAGCCAAAGGGCCGCTTGTCTTCTTTTCTTGCCCTCCAATCTGTTTCCAGTTCCCCGAAATTCTGCTACATTTATAAGTACTCGGATATATACCAGCGGGAGCTATATGACGGAATTCGTACATCTGCACAACCATACCGATTTCTCTCTCCTTGACGGTGCTGCATCCATCTCCAGGTATGTGGCAAAGGCCAAGGAATACGGGATGAAGGCTCTTGCCATCACCGACCACGGCAACATGTTCGGTTGTCTTGATTTCTACGACGCCTGCAAGAAGGCGGGAATCCAGCCCATCCCGGGGTGCGAGTTCTACATCAACCCGGAAGGCCGTGCGCTCAAGGACGCAGGCAACCACTATTACCACCTGATCCTGCTGGCGATGAACGACAAGGGCTACCACAACCTGATGGAGCTCAACAGCATCGGATTCCTCGAGGGCTTCTACTACAAGCCCAGGATCGACAACGAGGTTCTGGCGCAGCACAGCGAGGGCCTGATCTGCACGTCTGCATGTCTTGCGGGAGAGATTCCGCAGAAGCTGCTTGCCGGCAACATCGAGGGTGCCTACGAGGTTGCAAGGTGGTACAAGAACCTGTTCGGCGACCGCTACTACATCGAGATCCAGAACCATTTCATCCCCGAGGAGATCCAGGTGCTTCCGCAGCTGGTCAAGCTTGCGCGGGACCTGGACATCAAGCTGGTGGCCACCAACGACATCCACTATATCGACAAGGCCGATGCAAATGCGCACGATATCCTGATGTGCATAGGTACCGGCGCCAAGAAGTCGGACACCAACAGGATGCATTTCGATACCGAGGAGTTCTACATGAAGAGTCCGGACGAGATGGCCGAGCTGTTCTCCTCCTATCCAGATGCAATCTCCAACACGGTGGAGCTTGCCGAGCGGTGCGTCTTCGACATCGCATTTCCCGGCCCGCTGCTTCCGAGCGTCGATGTCCCGCCTCAGTACAAGGATACCAAGGAATACCTGACGGCGCTTTCATGGGAAGGCCTCAGACGCCGCTATCCGGGCTATGAGAACGATCCTGAGAAGAAGAAGGTCCTGGAGGATAGGCTCAACTACGAGCTGGGCGTCATCCTCAAGATGGGATTCGACGGCTACTACCTGATTGTGCGCGACTACATCTACTGGGCAAAGACTCATGACATCCCCGTAGGTGCCGGGCGTGGCTCCGGAGCCGGTTCAATGGTCGCTTACTGTGTTGACATCACAAACGTTGACCCGATCTCCCACGACCTGCTGTTCGAAAGGTTCCTCAATCCCGAGCGTGTCTCTCTTCCTGATTTCGACATAGACTTCTGTTTCGAAGGCAGGCAGGCCGTCATCGACTATGTCACCGAGCATTACGGGGTGGACAGGGTAGGCCAGATAGCCACATTCGGAACGCTGAAGGCCAAGGCTGTGGTCAAGGATGTGGCCAGGGTCCTGGACATTCCCTTTGACGAATCCAACCGCATCACCAAGTTCATACTCGATGTCCTTCCTGACGAGGCCAAGGCCGAGCATGTCACATCTCTTCTCGAGTGGTCCATCAGGGTCTCTCCCGAGCTACAGGAAACGAGGGCCCGCGGAGGCGTCTATGAGGAACTTTTCGATGTCTCCCTGCGTCTGGAGAACCTTTCCAGGCACGTGTCCACACACGCGTGCGGTGTGGTCATCGGCCAGACACCGCTGAAGAACTATGTCCCGCTCTACAAGGATCCCAAGTCCGGCGGCATCTCCACCCAGTACACCATGAACAACCTGGAGCGCTGCGGTCTGGTCAAGATGGACTTCCTGGGTCTCAAGACCCTGACTCTGATACGCAACACGGAGCGCCTGATCCGCAAGACAGAGCCGGATTTCGACATCGAGAACGTAAAGTACGACGACAAGGAGACATTCGAGATGCTTTCCCGGGGAGACAGCAAGATGGTCTTCCAGCTTGAAAGCCCGGGAATGTCCAAGAACCTCAAGCTGCTCGAGCCGACAAGGTTCGACGAGCTTGACGCCATGGTTTCCCTGTATCGTCCGGGCCCCATGGAATACATACCACGCTACATCGACTCCAAGCAGGGCAGGATTCCCATCCAGTATCCGGATCCGTCTCTTGAGAACCTCCTCAAGCCTACATACGGCGTCATAGTCTACCAGGAGCAGGTCATGCGTGTTGCGCAGATCATTGCAGGCTTCACGCTGGGCGAAGCAGATACCCTGCGCAAGATCATGGGAAAGAAGAAGGTCAAGGAGATGCCGGCCCAGCGCGAGAAGTTCATCAAGGGCGCCATGGCCCTGGGCCATACCGAAGAGCATGCTGCCGACATCTTCCACATGCTTGAGCCGTTTGCAAAGTACGGCTTCAACAAGAGCCACAGCGTGTGCTACACGCTACTTGCATACAGGACCGCCTATCTCAAGTGCCACTACAGGGCCGAGTTCCTTGCGGCAAACCTCACCAACGAAATCGGGTCGGGTGACAAGTACAAGGAATACCTCGATTACGTGAAGTCCCAGAACATCGAGATCCTGCCTCCGAACATCAACGATTCGGATGTCTACTTCACGGTAGTGAACGGCAAGCTGATCTACGGTCTTGCCGGAATCAAGGGAGTGGGTGCCACAACGGTCCAGAGCATCCTTGACGAGAGGGCCGCCAACGGTCCGTACAAGGACTTCCTGGATTTCGCACGGCGCAGTGATCCCAAGGTCCTGAATTCCGGCGTCCTTGAAGGACTGATCAACTCCGGAACGTTCGACTGCTTCGGTTACAACAGGCCCACGCTGCTTGCCAACTACGAGATGGCCATAAAGTCCGTCAAGGAGGACAAGGACGCCCAGATGATGGGTCAGAACCTCCTGTTCGGTGCAGACGATGTCGAGGCCAACACCTTCGAGATGAAGGTCCAGCCGGACTACGATTTCCTGGAAAAGCTGGAAATAGAGAAAAACTATCTGGGTTTCTACGTTTCAGGCCATCCTCTGGATTCCTACAGGACATTGTGGGAGAACTGCGTGAAGCTGGATCTGTCAAAGCCGGAGAGAATCAGCGAGGGTCCGAAATACGATCTCATCGGAATGGTGGTGGAGTGCAAGGAAGTCCAGACCAAGTCCGGCGGCAAGATGGGTCGTCTTGTAATCGAGGACTACAACGGAAGACTGGATGTCACGGTCTTCCCCAGGCAGTGGGCAATGTGTTCCCTCGGAGTCTCCGTCGGAAGAATCATCGCGGTGCGCGGAAGCTTCAAGACATACAACAACAATCTGGGCTTCTCCGCAGACATGATCTACGTCGATCCCAACCAGATGAAGCCGGAGCATGCAAAGCGGGTCCTGATAGAGCTGGACTGGAGCATCTATCCCGGCCGGGACGCACTGCGTGAGATAAGGGCCATGCTGAAGAAGCACAGGGGAACAGCGGATGTGTCCATAATCGTCTACCGCGGTACGGATGATGAAGGAAAGCTTGAAGGTCGTGTCCGCAGGATTACTGCGGGAGAGAAGTTCCGTGTGGACGGAAGCCGTGAGCTCATTTCAGAGCTCATGGAATGCCAGAGCGTCCATGACGTTTATTCGGAGTAAGTGATATGAAGTTCGTTCAGAGCATGTGTTCTTTCATTGCAAGTATCCTGGGCATCTACTCTACGGTGCTGATCATCAGGATAATCATCTCGTGGTTCCGGGTTCTAAACGGAAGGAACGGCTGGAGGACCAGCGACCAGCAGCCATCGGCTCTGGAGAACATAGACACCATACTCGGCAAGATATGTGATCCGTATCTGAATCTCTTCAGGGGGGCAAAGGGGCTGCGCAGGGGCAATATGGATTTCACTCCGCTCCTTGCTTTCGTGGTACTGAACCTGGTACGCAGCATCCTGAGCCTGATAGGTGAGGCAACAAGCTTCACCCTGTGGACCATCCTGGCCATCATAGTGAACGGACTGTGGAGTTCGATGTTCTCGTTCCTGCTGATATTGCTGATAATCCTCCTGATAGTCAGGCTTGTCATAGGAAACAGCCGCAATCCGTCTTCCAACAACTGGATAAACACCATAGACCCGCTGATAGATTCTCCGGTGAGCTTCGTCTACAGGCTTTTCTACAACAAGAGGAAAGTAGACGATCAGAAGGTCGTCATCACGGCCCTGATCTTCTACGTTGTGCTCTACATCGGCCTGAGCTGGGGCGTGAATGCCCTGATCAACCTGCTTCTGAGCCTCTGAGGTCGGACGATGTTCGTATCTGAGCTCTCCCAGGGAATCGGGACCCTGACGGGTGTCGGGAAGAAGACCCGGGAGGACTATGAAAATCTGGGTGTAAGCACTCTGTGCGACCTGATCTCAATGACGCCGAGAGGCTACGAGGACCGCAGCCACCGTATCTGCATAGGCCGTCAGAATCCGGAGGACGGAAGCTGGACCAACACGTTCGTGCGGGTTGAGAGCGTAAGCGAGTTCGGAGCCGGGCGCAAGAACGTAAAGATAATAGTCAGGGACACGGAGAACAACCAGAAGGCATTCCTGATGGGCTTCAACAGGACATACCTCTCCAAGACCGTCTTTCCCGGAGCCTTCTACCACCTGTACGGCAACATCACTCCGTACGGGACAGGGCTTACTGCATCACAGTTCGAGCTCAAGCCTGTGCGGGAGGAAGACCTGATCGTCACTGGTGACATGCTTCTTGACCAGGGGATCCTTCCGGTCTATGCACTCAGCGGAGGTCTTACGCAGAAGACCCTGCGCAGGGACGTGAAGACTGTGCTTTCTAGAGTTCCCCATATCGATGACGAGGTTCCTCAGAATCTGATCGACAAGTACCGTCTGATGCCGCTGGACAGGGCCTTCAGGGAAATCCATTTTCCTACATCCGACAAGGCGCTCTCCGATGCCCGCAGGGCTCTGGCCTTCAGGGAAGTGTTCTATCTTCAGCTGGAGACCAAGAGGCGTCCGCCTGTAGAGCGGAAGCGCCAGGCAATGGACTGCAGGACCTATGCCCTTGAGACCAGGTTCATAAACAGCCTTCCGTTCACGCTTACCGATGATCAGGTGAAGGTCCTTGATGAAATCAGGAAGGACATGAGCGGACAGGAGAGCATGAACCGCCTCCTGCAGGGAGATGTCGGATCCGGAAAGACTCTTGTGGCGTGGGTGTCCGCGCTCCATGCCATCTGCAGCGGCGCGCAGGTTGCCTTCATGGCACCTACGGAGCTTCTTGCCCGCCAGCATGCTCAGGTGGCGGCCAATCTGTTCAGGGATACCGGGGTGAATGTAGCCTTCCTGAACGGAGAGGTCCACGGGAAGCCCAGACAGCTCCTGCTTGACCAGCTGAAGGCCGGCAACATACACCTGCTGATAGGAACCCATGCACTGTTCTCCAAGGATGTGGAGTACCGCAACCTCAGGTACGTGATCATAGACGAACAGCACCGTTTCGGAGTGGAGCAGAGGCGGGCATTGCTGGAGAAAGGCATAGAGCCTGATGTCCTTCTGATGACCGCCACACCGATCCCGCGGACTCTTGCACTCACTGTCTTCGGCAACCTCAACGTATCCACCATCCGCACCATGCCCAAGGGAAGGCTTCCCGTGATTACGTATCTTGTGGACGATTCAAAACGTGACAAGATGTATGAGGCCGTGGGAGTGGAGATGCAGCGCGGCCATCAGGCCTATTTCGTCTATCCCCGCATCGATGACGAGGGAAACTCGGATCTCAGGGATGTGGAGACCATGTACCGTTTCCTGTCCACCGAGAAGTATCCTTCATTCCGCGGGGCACTGATCCACAGCCGGCTGCCGGAAGAAGAGAAGATTTCGATCCTCAACGATTTTGCCGACGGTAAGCTTGATTATCTGGTATCCACATCGGTCGTGGAGGTGGGAATCGATGTTCCCAACGCCACATGCATGGTTGTGGAGCACAGCGAGAACTTCGGACTGTCGGCACTGCACCAGCTCCGTGGCCGTGTCGGACGAAGCACCCTTCAGAGCTGGTGTTTCCTGGCCTACGAGAAGACCATCACCGAGGACGGCAAGAAGAGGCTGTCCGTACTCAGACGCACCAACGACGGTTTCGAGATTGCAGAGGAAGACCTGAAGATCCGCGGTCCCGGAGAGCTAGCCGGCCTGAAGCAGAGCGGATTCCTGCACCTGAAGTTTGCAGATCTTGAGAAGGACGTGTCCATGATGTCCATGGCCCGCGACGAGGTTGATGCAATCCTTTCATCCGATCCGGGGCTGCTTTCAATGGACAATGCCGTGATCCGGCAGGTGCTTTCCCTCAGAACCTGAGTTTTTTCTGTTGTTTTTCCGGATTCTATTGGATTAAGGCTTTCCCGGTGTCATTATGACTGACGGGGAGGGAAATTCCTATGATGTCACATGAAAACAGTCTCCAGATGGCGATGGTCATGACAGGTCTCGAGGAAGGCGAGCGGAGAGGCCGCATGCGCGCACTGCGCGATGTTGCGTACAACATGTCCGAGCAGGGAGTCCCTTTCGGGACCATTGCCCGGTATCTGGGCATCAGCATCATGAACCTGCGCTATCTGGTCAACTGCACCGACTGGGACATAGATTCGTCAATGGTCAGTGCCTGCCGTATCAACGAGCCGGTGTATAAATTGTGATCTGTCTAGGCACCTGTGCATCTATATCTTTTTCATTCATTTTTGAGTTGAAAAGTTATAGTTTGTAACCTTTTCATTGGTTTTTTGAGCAAAAGGTTGTTCTTGGCAACCATTAGCCTTGATTCTGATAAAAAAGGTTGCACTCAAGTTCTATGGAGTGGGAATGGACATCCACAAATCACGGTTTGTCAGACAGAGGTTGCCTCGGGTTGCGGATTCTGGAGTATAATGCGGATGAAGGGAGTTGCCGGAAAATGAAAAAGATGATGTTTGCCGTTGTTGCGGCATTGCTGATGCTGGTTTGCCTGACGGGGTGCGGAAAGTACAAATCAAGTTTCAGTGCAACGATTCTCGTGAGTTCCAACACGTCAGGGTCTTCATACATGAGCTTCTCCAGCTTCAGCGGAACCAAGACATTCAAGATGAACTGCAAGAGCGGCTCCGAAGGGGTTCTGGAGTATTCCGGAAAGCTGGAGACGGGAAGTGCCACGGTCTACTACGATGATGACGGAACAAAGACCGAACTGTTCACCATAAAAGGCGGAGAGGAAGTCGGGACTTCGACAGTTCCGGTCAGCAACGGCACTGTCTATGTCATTGTAGAGACAAACGAGAAATGCAAGGAAGGCCGCTTTGACTTTGTGGTAAGGTGACCGTATCTGGTATGGGGAGATTTAATGATGGAAAATAAAGATAAGGGAATCGGAAATGTCGTGATCCTTCTGCTGGATCTGCTGGTGGTTGCATCTGTTTCCTATGCTGTGCTGGGGATGTTCTTTTCCAGGAGCAACGGAGTTCTGGTGGCAGGCGGATGGAGTGCATTCAAGTACTACACGGTACTTTCCAATGTCTTCTGTGCCCTGTCCTGTCTGTGTAGCGTTCTCTTCTGCATATTCAGAAAAGAAGCGGTCCTGCCTTCCTGGCTGTACATATTCCGTCTTATGGGAAGCTCCGTAGTGACGGTCACGCTGCTGGTGGTCCTGATTTTCCTCGGTCCCCGTTTCGGGTATGCACTGATGTTCGAAGGAGTCAATCTGTGGCTGCACCTGATTGCTCCTGTGCTGGCTATAACAGGACAATTGCTGCTGAAATCCGGAAAGCGGTTGCCGTTCAGGGCCTCCTTGTGGGGAATCGTACCGACTGCTGTCTACGGCGGAGTCTACATCATGGTGAATGCCGTGGGCTGGACCGGAAAGTCCAACCCCGTTACCGATGTATACAGATTCCTGTCCTGGGGCTGGGGAGTCGGGATTGCCATATTCGCGGGTATCTTCCTGATCAACTGGATGGTGTCGGTTCTGTTCTGGCGTCTGGGAAGAATGCGCTGACCCGCGCAATCTTGTTCCTGTCTCTAAAGTTGCCTATTTCCAGGTGTATGCTTATACTTCAGCTGAAGGCATTCATTTCAGAACAAGGGGAGATTCAGACTTCGTATCTGTAGAACTTGACCATGTTGCGCCCGTACTTGCGGGTGTCCGTCAGTACAAGGTTTCCGACTCTTTCCGGCCACTGGTTTTCTTCTGCCGTGGGGAAGTGGATTATGAACAGACCGTCCGGTTTCACGCAGCCTCTCCTGTCAACCAGCTCAGCAAGCTGGAGTTTGTTCGACATCGGGAAAGGAGGGTCTGCATAGACGATATCATACTGAATCTGTGCGGTAGGTATGAATTTCAGGACATTGGAGAAGAAAATCTGGATGTCGCAGCCGTCCTTTGCCCAGCTGATGTTCTTCTCCATGACCGTGCGCTTTGCCCTGTCCATTTCAACAAGATGAACCAGCTTTGCTCCGCGGGAAGCCGCCTCCAGACCCACGCATCCGCTGCCGGAGAAAAGGTCGCAGAAGGATACTCCGTCAAGGGGGCCGAGAATGGAGAAAAGGGATTCGCGCATCCTGTCCATGGCGGGACGGATCTCAAGCTCGCCTTCCGGGATTATGACTTTGCGGCCGCAGTACTTTCCGCCCGTGATCCTCATCGTGAGCATGATCAGCCTGCCAGGTAGTTCGTGTTGATTTCGTAGAGTACATGCTCCAGCAGCCTTACGGCCCTTTCTATCTGAAGCTGGTCCGTGTTCTGTCTGACCGACATCCTCAGGTCTGATGCAAGTCTCCTGGCGACCTTCTGTGCCTTGTCCCTTGTGATCGGGAAGCTGATGGTGGACAGGAGGTTGTCGAAGTCCTGGGACATGTAGAAGCAGGAACTCGGCAGAACTATGCACATGGTCGGGGTCGTTATCGTACCCTGGTTCACGGAGTACTGGAGGCCGAGGATGACGGACTCCGACGGGTTCAGCATGGGAGAGTCCAGCGTCTTTGCTATGAACATGTTCTGGGACGTATTGTCGGTGGGGATCCTGATTTTTGTAAGAAGGGCATTGTCAGAGAAGAGGAAGTTTCCTTTCCTGTCGTAGAGCTTCGATACTGGAATCCACCTTG
>Ga0310696_10010004_pt1 | contig 10940 bp, 10 predicted proteins | sample AusTroGonzalo_MG_4_FD_203885 | JGI IMG/M metagenome (GOLD analysis project Ga0310696, IMG submission 203885) | Bovine rumen microbial communities from tropical cattle in Woodstock, Queensland, Australia - Gonzalo_02 (v2) (version 2) | ecosystem: Host-associated > Mammals > Digestive system >...
GAATCAAAGATATAGATCAAAGAATTGCTGACAACTCAGCAAAATATGAAGAACTTGAGCAACAGAAAAAAGATATTGCTCAAATGCAAAATGAACTTCACAAAGAAAATCAATGACTCAGACAAGAAAGAGATGAGCAAACAAATTCTTTCCTTGAATGATTGTGATTGATTGAGAGCAGACAAGCTCAGTAAAAAATCCGACTCAAGAAGATGAGGAATATCAGAGAGTCGAAAAAATGATCAATGATACAATGGATGAAGCTGAAAAGCTTGTTAGTCAATAACAAAAAAAAAAAAGTCAGAAAATAGCTGAACTATCCGACACTCTTGATTCAAGAGAGATGATATCAGACAGAAATATATTCAATATGCCTACAAGCTTTGATGAATGGATCTAGTCACATTGATGGAATGTGAAAATTGAAATCGATCTATCAATACTCGCTGAGATGGATGAGATGCAATCTGACTTTGTCAGATGAATATCAGATATCATTCACTCCCTGCTGAATACTACACATCACGACAGGTTCAAGTTGAGTATTGCAATCAGAAATTTCAATGATGAACGAGATTCTATTGACCATCGAGAAACATCAAAGGTCAGAGATGCTCTGAATATGTAAAATCAAGATTTTATTTCGAATAAAAACATAAAGATGAAAAAGATACTTCTCAGACTTCTTGCGATTATCCTTGCGATAATTTGTGCAATAATAATTGACTGAATACTCTTTTTCATTCGAATCGTTTACATCTATTAAACAACACAAAAAAATGACAAAGCTCACAGAAACCATCCTGAAATGAGGGGGGGGGAACACTAAAGATAAAAAGTATTTTTCATTCACAACAGAAAAAGAAATGAATGAGAAAAAAAGAGAACTAGAGAGACTTTGATATAAAGTCTACTCTTGAAACTATCAAGCTATATGCTGAATTGTTTACTATCTTTATTATTAAACTTTTATATTTTATCAGTTCACAACTATGGAAACAAAAAATCTTGGGGGGGGGGACAACTTAAACACTCCGACCTTCACTCTCAATCCTGCATTCTTGCTTCAAGATCCACAGGATATCTTCACTGAGGAGGACTACAAGAGACTCTCATTTGATGAACTTGTAGAGCATAATCTCAAGAAAGATAGAAGAATCAGAAGATACAAGAAAAAAATAGCTCAAATCTCCGAAAAATGTCAGATATACAAAACTGAGATGGAAAGATGTATGTCAAGGAATCACAGACAAAAACAAGACAACGACTATCAGTCGAGAACGGTCAATCTGTATAGAAGGATCCTTGAGATGCTAACGGAGAAAAAAGATGTTGAATAGCTGACTATTTACATCAAAGACTGACTTGCGAGCAACTCCTCAAGCTTTCTTTGATGGACTCAATGAGGAATTCTGATTCACACTTGATCCGTGTTCAACTGATGAAAATGCAAAATGCGAGAAACATTTCACAATCGAAGATGATTGACTCAAACAATCACGAGACAATGAAATCGTATTCTGCAATCCACCATATTGAAAGGAAATCAAAAAGCGAGTTCAAAAGTGATATTTCGCAAGGGGGGGGGTTGTCGTTATGCTTTTACCTGCGAGGACAGACACATCTCGATTTCACGACTTCATCTATCATAAATCTGAAATAAGATTTGTCAGAGGTCGCTTGAAATTCTGAGACTGAAAGAATTCAGCTCCGTTTCCTTCAATGGTCGTTATCTTTAGAAATTAAAAACTCCGAAAAATGTGCAAGTGCAATGAAAAAGATCCTACTGAGATTCTCTATCAGATAATTGAGGATCATTGAACATATAGAGTTGAATGAAAAAAATATCGCTCGATCGAAGATTTCAAAAAACTCAAAGAATTCAAATCTCTTTGAGCTGCTGAAAACTTCATCCTCAGAAAATGCTGAGAATATGAGAGCTGAATGTCTTTCATTGAAAAAATTGATGCTCTGAGACATTATATGAATTATGCAACATATGAAAATCTCTATCTCAAACCTTGAAAAATCAAAATTCAAGATTGAAAAATTTATCTCAAAAATTCTGAAAATGAAAAAAGATAGACAAAGATTCAATAGTCAGCTGACTATCTCATACGATGCACGAGCTGAGAATATTGTGATTTGAGATTCATATCTATGAAAACACTTCATTCTCAAAAAGAATGATCTCGCTTTCTGTTGGATCACTAGATGATGAGATTTTCTCAGAAAAATGTGAGCAGCACTTGAGCGAGCAGATCCTATCAATTCTGACAAGATCATCACAGCTTTTGAGCATTATATCAAGGAATATTATTTTGAAAACTTGCTCAGTGATAAAATGAAAGAACTCAAACCTAGTGAATATTTATCTATTAGAGATTTTTAATGGAAAAGATTATAGAACTGTTGAATGAGTTTGAAACTCCAAAAAGCTGAATAGTCTTCAAGAGCTATGATGACTATGATTGAACTTTCTACTGAGTAGATTGTGATTGAGAAACAGAGATTGCTTGGAGCGATGCTCTTATATGTAGCAAAAATTTCAAGTTTATAGAGCGACTCGTGGAAAATAACAAAATCAACTCAACTATTTGATTTGAGAACTACAACGGATGGACTCTATCTTTCAAGCGAGAACTTGTCAGCAAAAAACACGAAAATATCATCAGAACACACACAATATTGATGATACTTTCAATTCAAGATAATCCTCTCAAATTTTTATCTGAATTATTAAAATAATGGAAATAAATGAAAAATATATCATTGAAAAAGCTGCAGACAAGACAGCTGAACAGCTTTGATGGGCATTGCAAGATCTATATGTTGATTGTTTGAAAAACAACAAAGACAAAGAAGAAATCATCAAAGCAGTATTGAATGAGATTCTCAGTCATAAAGTCTGAAATATTTTATCTATGTTAAAAAAATAAAATGGTCAAAGAAAGAAAAACAGAAAAGAAACAGCCTGCAATAGTCAGATTCAGCAATATGCTGATTTGATTGATCATCGTGTTTCTATGTGTAGCAGTTCCTCTTTGTGTAATTGCTGCAATAGTGAAATTGATACGATATATCCTATTCGTTCTCTAGCATTTTATCTCCTACAAAATATCAAAAATGCAACAACAAAAAAAACTCATTGAGCCTACAGCTCAAGACAAGCGATGGAACAAAGCTCTTCAAGTTCAGAGAGAAGAAATCGCATATCTCAGAAGTGAGATCAAGAGAAAAGACAGAGCTATCTTCTGTAAAGACAGAGAATTGAGAAATCTGAAAGCTTGAATCAAAGCTGAACAGAAGAAAAAGACTGTCAAAAAGTTATCTTTTCGAGAGAGACTCTTCTGAAAAAAGAAGAAAGAATCAACTCCGAAAAAGTTTGCAAACAGACCTTTGAGATGAAAAGCAAATGAAGTCCTTGATATGATGAGAAAATGATACTCAGACTCTCAAATTGCTTTCAGGTTCTGAACATCAAAAAGGAATGTTGCGAGATTCATCAAGAGACACAATTTCAGATAGATTTTCTTTTTATTCCTTCAAAAATAAAAAGATGACTGCTGAAAACAAAAATGATAGAGATTGGATGATTCTCAAAATATATGAAAGACTTCGTAAACATAGAGAAATAAGAATCTGAGACATCCTTCAATGGATGGATGACAACGACTACTATAACCGAACTTGTCCTGTGTGTTTCAGACATATAGTTTCATCTACTTGATGAGAGTTCAGATGTAAGAAATGCAAAGACAATCGACTATGTAGAGAAACAACAGACATTCTACTTGAAGTCCGAAACAAAAAGAAAGAGATTCTTGAAAATCAGTCAACGAAGTGTATCAGAATGATCTTTGAAATGATCTTCATCTAATAAAAAAGCCTCTCGTGTGTGAGAGGTTTTTTGTATAAGATGGTCAAATCATATACAACAACACAATATCTCTTTCGAGACAGCTGCAGTATAATCAATATACATCAAAAAGTCAAATTCAGTTTCAAAAAAAGAGAGCCTCAGGGACTCTCTTTTGCACGAAGTCTTTTTCTATATAAAGATTTTATATAGCTTTTCAAGATTATGAATTGATAGGAATTTCTTCATTCAATTCAGGATATGTTGCTCTTATCACTTTTGAGAATGCTTCAATTCCTCTTTTCATATCATCAGATTCTTCGAGATACATTTTTTTCATTGCTTTGATGAGCAATCCTGCAGTGTTTTTTCTTTTTAGATATGCAGGATCTTTTTTTGCATCTTCTTTGTTGAACAATACTCGATATCTCCAGTTGAACATTGTTCAAGATTTTTTCATAGTTTCATATGAAACATAAAATCTTGACTTCATTCCTTTTCCATCGTTTGCAGTTCGAGAGTTTACAAATCGCAATCATCCTTTGTCCCAACCTACAAGAGCGATACAGTGTCCTCAAGTTCTTTGAGTCACAGGGATGATTGTCTTGAGTTCTCACTTTGAGAGTTCTGTTCGAGTTGTTTTGTTTCATCTCAAACATCGAACAATAGGACATCCACGATATAGATATCTTTTCATAGTTTCGATTGATTCATCATTGTTTGCTCGTGAACCGTAGCAATATCAATCATACTTTGCAAGCTTTCAATTTTCTTCAATCAAAATTCATTCTTTCAAAGCTGTGCTGACTGCTCTTTCTACATAATCTCAAGAGTCATCTTTGTTTTTCAAATCGTGTCACATCTTTCCTCGCAAATCTTTTCGATCAGGAGTGATGATGTTTTCAGTCTCAGGTTTTTTTCATTCCTTTCTCACACTTAGGATTTGAACTCAGTGAGATGTTCAGTTTGCTGTGCAGCTTCATCGACCGTTTTGATAGTTTGTTTTCCGAATCCATTCTCACAATGAGAATGATTCAGGCAATTGAACGGATGTGTCAAGCTCTATAGTGTCTCAAGCGATGAAATCTCTTTCATCCATCATATCTTGAGACAGAGTCAAACATCCTGGATCTTCTCTAATTTCAGACATTTTGATATATTTACAAGATAAATTGTATATTGAGAGCCTCTCTTTTAGCTTGAATTGAAATCCTTTTATGCTTTCAGCTTTTAGCCGACAGATGCGAACATCCAACAAAGGCGATTATCTCTCCAAAATTCAGAGGCTCGAGGCTCTACTGGTCTATTTTTGATCTCTGAATACTGGATCATCTCAATCATCATCGAGGTCAAGGATAGTCTTTGACTCTCTTTTGATTGGTCATTTCAGAGCTTCAGATTTGTAGTAGTTGTCTTGATATGCGAGGATGATTCAGACAATTGCTGCATAGAAGTCAGGATTTCGGACTGATTTGTTGAACTTCAAGACTCTGCATATTGCTTCAGTCGGAGAATCATTTCAACATCGATTGTGTCGCCTTCTATGATCCAACACCTCGACAAGTTTCAAGTTTATTTCATTTTTCAATCATCAGAGTGAATCAGGGATTTGATGATGTAGATCGTATGATTTTTCTTTTTTTTCTTTTTTGCTCATTCCTTTCTCTGTTTTGAACGATAAAAAGAAACTCGTTTCCTCAGCTTTCTTGTTTTCCACCGACACACTAGAAACTCAATCATCACACTTCACAGAATAAAAATCAGAGACTCCACACTATCAGAATCAAAAGGATTGTGAGTATTCGTTTTTTCATCTGATTTGTTTATAGGATAAAAATTTCTATTTTTGCATCTGAATCCTTATCCATTCAATGTCTTTCTGCATTGCTGTCAGTGTAGATTGTATCTCTACCATATTCACACTAGACTTGAATTCTTCTAGTTTATTGATTCTATCATTCAGAGTTGCATATGCTCATCACAATCAAAACACAAACATTCACAAAGCGATTCGTGTTGCAGGATTTGTCAAATATTCTTTGATTTTATTCATTTTTTTCTTCTTCATTATGAGATAAAGTATCTCTTGCTTCTATTAGAGGATCTTTCTTTGCTTCTCCTACTTTCTGTCAGAAATAGAATGAGATGATCGATGTCACAGCAAACTCAAACATTTGCAAGATTGTCTTTGCAATCTCATTTTCTACATTCTGAGCTATAACTACTCGCAAAACGAGGAAACACAAAACAGTCATCACTTCAAAAAAGACAAGTTTTGTGATACTCATATTTTCTCGAAAATTTTGCATCTTTTAGCTTTTTATCTGATAAAATTTTTAATCTTCATCAACATACACCACATTTGAAGATGTCACAGCTTGTTTCATTTTTCTGAGGTTTCTGAGAGCTTCGTTGAATGTATAATATTCAGTAGGAACTGCGAAAATCCATACATCCTTTTCAATCTCAGTTTCTATGAAATAGCTTTTTTCTCAGCTTTCATATTCAACCTCAATGATTCTGAATTTGTTCATCTTTGCTATATATTAGGGAATAAAACACTAGGATTTCTTTCATTTTTTAGCAAGTATTTTCTTTCTATATCTCTTGAGTTTGCTCAGATTTTTCTTGTTCATATCTCCTCAGAGAATTCTGAATCGATAATATCTCAGCATATAAGGATATAGAGGCTCGATATATTTCTCGTGTAATCTTCGAGAATCACACCGTATCAATCGACCATTATAGGAATTGATGCTGCATCGCTCTTGAAAGTTTCGCATCATTCAATGATCCTGCTTTCGTTTGAGATGTTTATATCTTGATTTCAGTTTCAATGCTGTAGTCTTTCTCAGCAATGTGTAGTCATAGAAATATCTATATCCTACGAAATCAACTCATCTCACACCTGTCGGAAATATCTGTCGATTGTCTTTGACTTTCAGATTCAAATTTCCTGTCAGATATCCTTTCATCCTACGAAATATATATCTCAGATGTTTTTTGCTTCAATCTAGTATCACGATGTCATCCATATATCTGAGAACATATTTGCAATGCAATTTTTCCTTCAGTCGATGATCGAAATATGAGAGATAGAAGTTCGCAAGGAATTGAGACAGATAGCTTCAAATCGGAAGTCACTTCCTTCAGGGAAAGCTGTCGATGATCATATCAAGTAGCCTCAACAAATCAGGATCCTTGAATTTTCTCCTCAGAAGTCTTTTCAGAATTCTATGATTCACACTAGGATAGTATTTTGAAATATCTATCTTGAGACAGTATTTCGTTCACTCTCTATCATTGAGATATTTATTCATCAAGAGTCTGATTTGTTTTCAACCTCTTCACTTTACACTTGCACAAGTAAAGTTGCAGAAGTTGTTTGAAAAGATTTTCTCTAGTTGAAGCATAATCGCTCGCTGAATAATTCTGTGAGGATAGTATTTCAACTTTCGCAATTCTCTATTCTTTGTCTTGTCTCGAATAATTGATACAGTGTAGTCTTTCGGACAGATGTGATATTTCTTCTCCATCAATAGCTTTTGAATCTTTCACAGGAAATATTCTTCATTGCTATCGACCATCTTGACCTCTTTATAGAGAGCCTTGTCTTTTCTCGCATTTCTATGAGCGAGTTTGAGATTCTCCATATCATATATTCTTTCATAGATATTGCTGAATCTTTTCATTTTTGATTTTTTTATTTTTCCTATGATGTTCCTTTGCACTGAGTTTTCGCTATCTTCAGAAATCGAACATTGCAGGATACAAGAGGATCGTATGAAAGACAACTACTAGCACAGCTCCCCAGATTTTTATGTTTTGCAAAGTTGCACGGTTATACAGCTATCAAACTAACTCTCTCAATCTCATCTTTAGGAAGAGACTGAGCATCATAGGTTTTGAATAAATTAGGGATTTTTTATAGTAGAACTTCAAGTGAGAACCGATATTCGTATTCGTATTAGAGGCAGAATTATTCACATTCAAATAGAAAGCACCAGTATTCGAACCATTATTCCGATTACCACCAGTATGAGCCAAACGAGAAGTATTCACATTCGAATGATCGCAATTTTTATTTCCTCGATAGTCCATATAGTGTAGATTCCCACGATATAGCCAACAGGGGCGAAAACTTCTGTGTTTTCGACCGTATAACCTTAGAATTTTTGTTTTTTTATTTTATTTTCACACCTTCAACATCTATTCAATCAATTTCTTTGAGTTTGATTCTTCTTTCAACTTCTTGATTGATATCATCATCACTAGGATTGTTTTTCACATTGATTTTCAATGTTGACTCAGGAGGAGCTTCTCGCTCCCCATAAGGTCACATTGTATATTCCTGATTCCTGTCATTTGTTTCTATATTTATTTCTATTTTCATCTTTGAACTCCTTCAAGAGATAAAAGTTTGATGTTTTTAGCCTTCGGCAGAGCTGAACAGTGTTGACCATCGCAAGCGATGGAAGAGGGGGAAGTCGCTTCGCTCCTTAAAGGAACATCAAGCGAGAGCCGAGATACGCATACGCACTAGAGGCAGAATAATTCACACTAAAATAGAAAGCACCAGCAATCGAACCATCATTCCGAAAACCACCAGCATAAGCCAAACGAGAAGCAATCACATACGAATGATCGCAATAATAAGTATTATAGCTTGAGTTTGAAACTACTGCTGTTGATACAAACATCGCTTTGTCTGTTGCTGCGACTGCTGAGATTTCATTTCATCACACCATAGTCGTTCAAGTTGAGGCATAGTTTCAAGATGTTGTGATATCTCCAGTAAATCATTGAAGAGCTGTGTAGATTACACTTGATCAGTTTGAACATATTCCTCAAATCCATTGATAGAGATTTCCCCACCAGTCCTCGAGTCAGAATAGTTTCATTGAATATTTTCAAGTTGTTTCTCATCGAGTCATTCACTTTGTGTTTGTTGATCCTGTTGCTGTTGCTGCACTGTTTCAATCTACGAATCATCTTCACACCATTGTCTGAGAGTCAGGATTTCAATACTTCATCATATACAGAGCATTGATATATTGTCTCTGATAGAATCAAACGATATCATATCATCAATTTCAAGAGTTTCAGTCGTTTGCTCTCGCATATGAGATAAATGTTGCTTGAGTCAGATTTCCTGTAGGAGTCACTCAACTTCGTGATTTCAATTTTGATGAGCTGTTATATCATAGATATGCTCACAAGTAGAATTGATTTTTTGCAACAGGACTTGAGAATGTTCCTCTTGAGTGTGCATAGTATGTATATCAAGACTTGTCAGGATCTTCTGTGATAGATAGAGTCACAGTAGATCAAGATTTTGTCATCTTGATTCATCTACGAGGAAACTTGATCATCACATTGTCTCAGCTTGATATATTTGCACTTGTTCAGTCAGTTTTGAGAGCAAAGTTTGAAGGATCTAGCTCAGCTGTTTCAGTTCCTGAAGCATTCAACAACACAGGCTTGAATCAGAAGAACTCATCGAACTTTGAACTTCAAGGAGTCAATCCTTCAGCATCATCTGAATATTCGGGAGAGAAACTTGAAGGAGTTGCTGTTTCTGTATATGTCATCGTGAAAGTCTTGAACTTTGGACATATAGCATCTCAATATGAATAGAATCAGCTATTTGATAGAGCAAAGACTCTGAAATATGTAGATCAAGCAGTGATTCAAGATACTTCATATCAATCAGTCTGATATTGATTTCTTGTAGTTTCTACTGTCACAGCAGTTCAATCTTCAGGACTGACTGGAGCTGAACCATTTTTCATCACAAGAACTGTATGAGTCCAGGTCACAGCAGGCACGACTTTCATATCCTCAGGATCTGTCCAGGTCACTTTGCAGCTTGTTGAACTTGTCATCTGAGCATCAAGATCTGTTGGACTATCAAGAGCAATTCAAATTGATTTTCAAAGCTCTCCTCACACCATATCCATTTTCCATTGTTGAATATTTGTGATAGCTCATCAGCTTGTTGTGACAGTTGCGACTCTTGTATATTTTGGATCCCATCCTGTCGTTGTGTATGAAAGAACTCAAGCTCAGTCAATCATTACATAGCAAGTTGAATTGTCTGCAAGAGTGATTGTTCATCCTGCAAAGGCAAGCTCTACAGCTCACACTCTCACATTTCAAGGAGTAAGTCTGAGAACGAGTCCTCAGTCACTCATTGCTTTTGTTCTCTCGTTTCAATGATCATATAAATCCTCTATTGCATCGTTGATTCTATCAAAGATTTCTTTCGGAATATACATTGAAATAGAATCTCAAGGATTGAAATCAAAAGACTCAGTTGTTTGAGAGTTTGCATCATCATCTTTGAAACAAGGGAAATATTTCCTTTCAATAGTCAGATTGTCTCAAGACACTGCAGTCAATTTCACGATTTCTCTCTTGATACACTTTCATCAATCAAAGCTCTCAAGAGTTAAAAGACAAGGGAAATTTGTTCAGAATCTCGCTCCTTGTCATTCTTCGACCTGCACGGTCGTTGAAAGAACTCACAGAGAAGCATATAGCTTCGCTGAAACATTGTTCTTCATAGCATAGTTTCGATAAGTAGCCATTGTTTCCTATTTGTTAGAATTAAAAACTTCCTCTCAGAATGTTGATACATACTCAAGCCTCAACACGACTTGCTCGTATGAATAAGAGACTGAGCTGATTTGTAGTCCTGAGACATTCAATCAAAGATTTCTGATTTTGATTGTATCTCAAGGATGAATTGTCTCTATCTGATAGATATTGTTCACAGTCACAGAGATATTTTCTTTTCATTGACTGTTCTGTTGCAAGTATTGATCACGATAGAGATTTGCACTTGTTTCTCAGTATATTGATTGATTGACAATCGTGATTTCTTTTCTTCAGAATTGAGCGATTGAATCAGAATCTTCTGCTCGATCAGTGATTCAAGAATGTTGTCCTCCTATGTATCAATATTGAACTCTCACAGCATTCACAACTTGTTCAAAGTCAGTCGGAATTGTCAGAGCCTTCACATCTCTTTCATATGTGAAATAGTGAGAAATCGCAGTAGGTTTCGGCTTGTATTTTA
>Ga0310696_10010005_pt1 | contig 10940 bp, 8 predicted proteins | sample AusTroGonzalo_MG_4_FD_203885 | JGI IMG/M metagenome (GOLD analysis project Ga0310696, IMG submission 203885) | Bovine rumen microbial communities from tropical cattle in Woodstock, Queensland, Australia - Gonzalo_02 (v2) (version 2) | ecosystem: Host-associated > Mammals > Digestive system >...
AGTCGAAGTGAGGGCGGCGAAGACCAGCAACGCATAAAATAAAATGCCAATCAGATAGCCCACCGTAGGCATACTGCCAAAGGCCTGCTGAAACACGTTGGGCAGGGTAATGAAGATAAGCGACGGACCACTGTCGGGCTGTACGCCCACAGAGAAAGCCGCAGGGAAAATCATCAAACCCGCCATGATGGCAATCATGGTATCAATGAGCGCAATCTGCGAAGCAGACTTCAGCAGATTGGTATCGCGTGAGAAATAGCTGGCATAGGTACACAGACAGGCCGTACCCAGGGAGAGCGAGAAGAAGGCCTGTCCCAAGGCTTCGAGCAGCACGCTATGGCTCACATTCGAGAAGTCAGGGCGTAGCAGGAATTCTACCCCTGCCATTGCGCCTGGCAGCGAGCACGATGCGCCCACAATCACAATCAGCAACACGAAGAGCAACGGCATGAGCACCTTGGACGCACGCTCTATGCCATGCTGCACGCCACGCACAATCACCACATGGGTAATCACGATAAAGGCAACCGCCCAAAGGCACGGTTTCCAGGGATTGGTGGCAAAGGTCTGGAAATAATTAAGCACATAGTCGGCATCACCGTTCAGACTCCCCATGAGCGAAGCCAACAGATACTGCAAACACCAACCTGCCACTACGGCATAGAAGCCCAAGATGATGGTCGAGGTCAGAATGCCCAGATAGCCCACCAGTTTCCAGATACGCTTTCCGCCGGCAATATGTCCATAGGCACGGGCAGCATTTGCCTGTGAATGGCGACCAATCACGAACTCACTCAGCATGCCGGGAATGCCCAGCAGCAGAATGCAACCAATATAGATAACAATAAAGGCTGCGCCACCATTCTGTCCAGCCATAAACGGGAAACGCCACACGTTGCCTAATCCCACAGCTGAACCGGCCGTAGCCAGTATAATGCCTAAACGCGATGCAAAGCCACCTCTTTCACTCATGAGCTAAAACTATTATATCAATCCAAACTGATGTAGGAAGATAAAAAGAATACAGATGGGACACACATATTTCACCAAGAATAGATAGAGGTGGAAATAGGAGCCATGAACCGTACCCCAGTTGGTAAACTCATCGTGCACAATCTTATGGGGCACAAACCAACCAATGAAGATACAGGTGAGGAAACCAACTACAGGTAGGAAGATCTGGCCCGTTACAAAGTCAAACAGATCGAAGAGCGACATGCCCAAGAATTTCAAGCCGTCATAGCCACCCAACGATAACGAGCAGAACACACCAATGAAACCAGTTACTGCCACCACGATGAGCGTGGCTTTCTTACGCGACACACGGAACTCTTCCTGATAGAAAGCCGTGCTCACCTCTACCAACGACATCAACGAGGTGATGGCTGCAAGCGTGAGAAGTGCGTAGAACAACAGGGAGACCAAAGAGCCTACCAATGGCATGGATGAGAAAGCCTGCTGGAACACATTGGGCAGGGTGATGAAGATGAGCGACGGGCCGCTGTCTGGACTAACGCCTACTGAGAAAGCAGCCGGGAATATCATCAAGCCGGCTAAGATAGCCACCACAGAGTCAATAATACTAATCTGTACGGCCGAACCTGCCAGGTTGGTGTGCTTGGCGAAATAGGAGGCATAGGTACAGATACACCCCATCGCAATGCTCAGCGAATAGAACGACTGTCCCAAAGCCGACAAGAACACATCGCTATTTATTTTGGTGAAGTCAGGCTGAAACATAAAGCGGATACCTGCTTCGGCACCAGGCAGCATACACGAAGCGACCACAATGAAGAGAAGCAGGATGAAAAGCGTAGGCATAAGCAGCTTAGAGGCACGTTCGATACCATCACGCACACCATTCTCCACAATCAGATACACAATCAGCATAATAATCAGCAACCAGAACAGCGGTTTTACCGGATCCGAAGAGAATTCAGCAAAATAGGTTTTAAAATACTCAGGATCGCCTTGTAAATGACCCACAAGCGAAGCCCACATATACTGGATGCACCAACCACTCACTACTGCATAATAGCCGGTAATCAAGAATCCGGTGAGCACACTCATATAGCCAATGATGGACCAAGGCGTGCCGCCCGATAGTTTTTGATAGGCGCGCGCTGTATTCGTGCGTGCATGACGACCGATAATAAACTCGCTAATCATGCAAGGAATACCCAACAGCAACACACAAAACAGGTAGATGAGGATGAATACGGCACCTCCGTTCTCACCAGTCATATAAGGGAAACGCCACACATTTCCCAAGCCAATAGCCGAACCTGCCGTAGCCAGGATAATGCCTAATTTGGAAGCAAAATTTGCTCTTCCAGACTCTTGCGCCATATTTATACTCAGTTTTTCGATTGAATTGGTTGCAAAATTATAAAATTATTCTTACTTTTGCGGCAAAATTCGCGCTAAATATGAAAAAATTATTGCATATTGTAAGAAAATATCCACTTTCATGCATTTGTTTATGCATTATTTGGTACCTTTCACTCCTTTTTACCCCGCCAGAATTACCAGAGCTGGAAAACGTTGCTTTTATCGACAAATGGACGCATCTCGTTATGTATGGAGGCACTTGTTCGGTCATTTGGTGGGAATACCTGCACAAGCATCAACAGCCCAATTGGCGCAAACTGCTAATATGGGCGTGGCTGGCCCCCGTTCTGATGAGCGGCTGTTTGGAATTGTTGCAGGAATATTGCACCACCAACCGCGCTGGCGAATGGCTCGACCTAGCAGCCAATACCACAGGCGTAACCATCGGTACCCTGATTGGACTGACAATCAAAAAAAGGATAAAGGATAAATAAAAAAATAGCAGGAGAGCGAGCAACGCCTCCTGCTATTTCTCTATCTGATAGCTGCTTCTTACAGCAGGTTCATTGTATCAGTTGCAATCATCAGCTCTTCGTCGGTAGGAATCACCACAACCTTTACCTTTGAATCATCGGCAGAGATGATGGCCTCTTCGCCACGAACGTTGTTCTTCTGGTCGTCGAACTTCACGCCCAGGAACTCCAGGCCCTTGCATACTTCAGAACGCATGCCAATCTGATTCTCGCCCACACCTGCGGTGAACACAATCACGTCGACACCACCCATAGCGGCAGCATAGGCACCGATATATTTCTTAATGCGATAGAAATACATCTCCTGAGCCAGCGTAGCACGAGGCTCACCTGCCTTGGCAGCATTCTCTACATCACGCATATCGCTAGAGCCGCCTGTAATACCAGCTACACCACTCTTCTTGTTGAGCAGGTTGCTCATGCCATCAGCATCGAGACCCAACTTCTTCTCCAAGAAGGTCACGGCACCGCCGTCGATATCACCAGAGCGAGTACCCATTACGAGACCCTCCAGCGGTGTAAGACCCATTGAGGTATCTATGCACTTGCCATCGAGCACAGCAGCTACAGAGCCACCGTTACCAATATGACAGGTAATCATCTTGGTACCCTCTGCCTTGATGCCCAGGAACTCGCAAGCACGAGCTGACACATAGCGGTGAGAGGTTCCGTGGAAACCATAACGACGTACACCATACTTCTCGTAGAGCTCATAAGGAATAGCATACATATAAGCCTTAGCAGGCATGGTCTGATGGAAAGCGGTATCGAACACGCCTACCTGGGGCAGACCAGGCATCAGCTCCTTCACGGCGTTCACGCCTTTCAGGTTGGCAGGATTGTGCAGCGGAGCCAAGTCAGAGCACTCCTCAAAGGCTTTCAGCACCTCGTCAGTCAGCACTACAGACTTATTGAACTTCTCGCCACCGTGTACCATACGATGACCTACGGCATCAATCTCCTTCAGGTCTTTGATTACACCAATCTCAGGATCGGTGAGCAGAGAGAAGATGAACTTCACGCCCTCGGTATGCTCGGGAATGTCGTGCATAATCTGCTTCTTCTCGCCATTGGCTAACTTCACTTTTACAAAGGCATTGTCCAAGCCCACACGCTCAGCACCGCCACTGGTCATCACACTCTTATCGTCCATGTTGTACAGTGCATACTTAATAGACGAAGAACCACAATTCAATACTAATATTTTCATCTTTTTCTTACCCTTAAGTTATTTCTTCGCATCCATAGCCTGGCAAGCTGTGATGGCCACCAGATAATAGATATCCTCTACCGAGCAACCACGAGAGAGGTCGTTTACAGGGCGAGCAATACCCTGCAAGATGGGGCCAATAGCCGTAGCTCCAGCCAGACGCTGAACAAGCTTATAGGCAATATTACCTACTTCGAGGCAAGGCATTACCAGCACATTTGCCTTACCGGCAATCTCTGAACCGGGAGCCTTCTTCGAGCCAACAGATGGTACGAGGGCGGCATCAGCCTGCAACTCACCGTCGATCTTCAGGTTGGGATCCAGTTCCTTAGCCAACTTGGTAGCCTCAACCACCTTGTCAACTACCTCATGAGAGGCACTTCCCTTGGTAGAGAAGCTCAGCATAGCCACACGGGGATCAGCAAAGCCAGCTACGCTCTTAGCCGTCTGAGCCGTGCAAACAGCAATCTGAGACAGCTGGTTGGCATCAGGCATCGGCGTTACAGCTACGTCGCCAAACACCAATACACCATTCTCGCCATATTCAGGCTTATCGGTAATCATGAGCATTGCGCCGCTCACGCAGGTAATACCAGGAGCACACTTGATAATCTGCAAGGCAGGACGCAGGGTTTCGCCTGTGGTAGAAAGTGCACCAGAAATCTGGCCATCAGCACCCTCAGTCTTGATAATCATACAACCCAGATAGAGGGGGTCTTTTACCAACTCACGGGCCTTCTCGATAGTCATGCCCTTCTTCTCACGCAACTTCTGCAGCAGCTGTGCCAGCTCTTCGCTCTTCTCATAGTTCAGCGGATCAATGAGGGTGGCCTTATCGATGTTCTTCAGTCCCTTCTCAGCAGCAAGTGCGTGAACCTTGTCGGGGTTGCCAATCAGAATCAGGTCGGCAATATCGTCGGCCAGCACACGGTCGGCTGCACACAAGGTACGTTCCTCCTCGGCTTCCGGGAGCACGATGCGCTGCTTGTTGCTCTTAGCACGCGCAATGATTTGTTCAATTAATCCCATTTTCTTTTTGATTAGTTATTTTAATTCACAGTAATTGACTGCAAAAGTAAAAAAAAATATCGGAATTACGCCGTTTTTCGCCTATAAAAATTCAAGAATGAGGAAAAACGCTTGAAGATTCAAGAAGAATATCAACAATTGCAAAGGAAATCGCCTACAGGAACGGTCTATGCGCCCAAAACGCCCACACCTATTGGCAAAGCATGCTCATTTAAACTATTATTGTTCCCTTTGCTGAACAGATTTGGCGATACGCTTGAATAATGTCACCACCCGGCTCTCTATCTGGGCGGAAGCCACATGCTGATCAGAAAGCCAAATAAAGGCAAGATAAAGGCAATGTCCTGCAGGTACTTGTGAGGCAAGGAGTGCCTTATGATGACGATATGCCTCGCGCAACTGGCGCTTGGCGCGGTTGCGATCGACGGCATGATGAAACTTTTTCTTAGGAACGCTGATGAGTAACTGTACAGACGGAGAAGAATGAGTAGCCGACGATACAGACTCAGCAACAGGTTTCAGCAGATAAACGGCACGTAAAGGGAAAGCGGCCAGCGATTGGCTCTGGCCGCTTGTAAAAAGCTCGTTGATCAGTTTTTCACTGACGATGCGTTCTGATTTATTAAACTCTTCACGCTCCATTCTTCACGCAGATTCGCTCTTCATGCTTTTTAGTCCTCTTGCATGAGCAAGAAGTGCTGAAGAGCACCCGTCATAGAAGGATATTTCTCTGAGGGAGCTTCCAGGTCAAGACGCAGACCAGCATCGGTCACAGCCTTGGCAGTAGCAGGTCCGAAGGTACCAATGGCAATTTCACCCTGATTGAAGTTAGGGAAGTTCTTCGTGAGCGATTCAATACCTGAGGGGCTGAAGAAAATCAACATATCGTAGTCGAATGTCTTCACTTCTTCTTCGGTAAAGTCGTTGCTCACGGTCTTATACATCACACACTCTTTGTGCTGCAGTTTCTTAGAATCGAGCAGGTTAGTGAGTGAGTCGTTGTGAACATCGCTCATGGGCACCAGATATTTCTCGGTCTTGTGCTTCACCATGGTGGGCAGCAGATCGTCAACCTTTCCAGTAGTGCCAAAGAATACCTTACGCTTGCGATACTGCACATATTTCTGAATGTAGAGCGCTATCGTTTCGGTAACGCAGAAATACTTCATGTCTTCAGGAATATTGACACGAAGCTCTTTGGCCAATGTAAAGAAATGGTCGATAGCATGGCGTGAGGTAAACACGATGGCCGTATAGTCAAGAATGTTTACTTTCTGAGTACGAAATTCACGGGCAGTAATACCTTCTACCTTAATAAAAGGACGGAATACGAGTTCAACACCGAAACGCTCGGCAATATCGTAGTAAGGCGACTTTTCACTCGTCGGTTTCGGCTGAGAAACCAGAATTTTCTTGATCATCTCTCTTTATGATTTCTTAGTTCTTTTATCCTAAAAAATGAGTTTCAAATTTTGTATCAAAACCACCAATCCGACAATCAGTCCGAAGAGGGGTACGATTTCGAGGGTGCAAAAGTACAAAAAAATCTGGAGAAAAGCGCCATTTTGCCTAAAAAAGATGCTCCAACACTTATAAATAGTCAGTATTTTCGTCAAAATGAGCGTAAAAACGAAATAATATACTGCTTTTTCGAACGACAAATCGAAATAAACGATAAGCATGACCACTGGAAAAAGCATCACACTTTCAGTGGCTGTGAGGAACAAGAACAGCTTGAGCCAGTGCTTGTTGAGATAGGGGTTAAAGAACACACTGTTGACCACACCATATAGTAAACCCTTGACTAAATAATACATGATAAAGGAGCATAGAAAGATGCCAAGCATTTGATAATCGGTCACCACAAAGGTGGTATCGATATAATCGGTCACGTACTGATAGCTGGCAATGGAGAGCAACAAACAGTTGAGCAGTACCAAGAATAACTGGAAGCGCAACTCACCCGATGTCTCGCGGATATTGGTATCGTTATGGGGCAAATAGAAGAAATCCCTTAACTGACGCACAATGAAACGCTGGGAATGCGAAACAGACACGATAAACAGCAACAGACAGAACAGGAGTAGCGCCGTAAAAAAGTTATCACCACGAATGGTATAGGGAATAGGGTCGCCGGCTACACCTGAACGACCAGCCAACTGTTCGCTATACAGGGTATCGTTGGAAAAGAAGTTCTCGCGATAATACTGCGGATATACATAATAGTCAGCCGCCGTATCGGTATCGATGACGGCAGCTGCTACTGTTACTTCGTTATCAACGGAATCCTGCTGAAGCATGACAACCTGTTAGATAAGCTAATGCTTATAGTCCGAATGCACGCTTGATATCATCCACACGGTCGAGCTTCTCCCATGTGAACAGTTCCACGTCGATGGTCTTTGTTTCGTGATAGTGACTGGTAAATGTTTTCTTCACCACCTCGGGCTGACGTCCCATATGGCCATAGGCTGCCGTATCAACATACATCGGCTGACGCAACTTCAGCGAACGCTCAATGGCTTTGGGGCGCAGGTCAAACAACTGCTCAATCTTCTTGGCAATCTCGCCATCGCTCATCTCTACACGGCTACGTCCATAGGTATTCACGTAGATGTTCATTGGCTGAGCCACACCGATGGCATAGCTCACCTGCACCAACATCTCATCAGCTACGCCAGCAGCAACCAGGTTCTTAGCGATGTGGCGGGCGGCATAAGCTGCCGAACGGTCTACCTTCGATGAGTCCTTACCTGAGAAAGCGCCACCGCCATGTGCGCCTTTACCACCATAGGTATCAACAATAATCTTACGGCCGGTAAGACCGGTATCACCGTGAGGACCACCAATCACAAACTTGCCAGTGGGATTCACGTAATACTTGATATCGAGTCCGAAGAGGTCGAGCACTTTCTGGGAGTGTATCTGCTGCTTCACGCGGGGAATGAGGATGTTAATCACATCGTCTTTGATACGGGCCAGCATTGCCTCATCGTTTTCAGGGCCAAACTGGGTGTTTGGCTCAACGAGGAACTCGTCGTGCTGGGTCGACACCACGATGGTATCGATGCGCTCAGGAATACCGGCATCGCTATATTGCACCGTTACCTGACTCTTGGAGTCGGGACGCAGATAGGTCATCTGCTTGCCTTCCTTACGGATATCGGCCAGCGTACGCATAATCAGGTGGGCCAAATCGAGCGAAACAGGCATATAGTTCTCTGTTTCATTGGTAGCATAGCCAAACATCATGCCCTGATCACCGGCACCTTGGTTGTCCTCATCATCACGGTCAACACCCTGGTTGATATCGGAGCTCTGCTCATGGATGGCAGTAAGAATGCCGCATGAGTTGCCATCAAACTGATATTCGGCCTTTGTGTATCCAATGCGCTTAATGGTGTTGCGAGCAATTGTCTGCAAGTCGATGTACACATCACTACGCACCTCGCCCATAATTACCACCTGTCCAGTAGTAACAAACGATTCACAGGCCACACGTGCCTTGTCGTCGTAAGCCAGGAACTGGTCGAGGATAGCATCACTAATCTGGTCGGCTACTTTGTCGGGATGACCTTCTGAAACTGATTCTGATGAGAATAAATATGACATATTATATCTTTGTTATTTCGAATGTTAGAAATGAACTGCAAAGGTACGGCAAAATATCGAGATTTCAAAATAATTTGGTAATTATTAGCTATTTAAGAAGGTGGGGCTGCCTGATTTGGCAACCCCACCTCACCTATTTGAGCAGTCCTTAAATCTTACTTTTTGAGCTTCAAGGTAGCCTTTACAGTGGTTTTCTGACCAGCTGCTGTAGAGGAAACTTCCGACTGGATGCTATCAATCCATTTATCCTTGTCGAAGGTGTAGGTAGCTTTCTCATTGGCCTCCATATTCAGCGTGCCGCTATTGATAACGGCATCGATATTCTGCTTGATCATATCGGCCTGGTCGGGAGCCATCTTTTCTACCTGTGCAATAATCAGCTGCTTCAGTTCATCCTTACTCATATCGAGTGTAGAACTGGTAATCACGCTGCCGTCGGCATTGACAAAGTACATGCGCTTCATCTTCATGCCCTGCGAGTTATTGAAATAGTCCTGAGCACCCGTAGCAATCGTCTTGCCATTGAGCACCAACGGACTGGTATTCATCTCTACGCTCTGCATCAGCATTTCCTCGTTGAAGGTGCCTGCAACCTGCTCCATGAGCACCTCTTTTGACAGACCGGCAGGCAGATTGGGTGCTTGGGCCAACGTTTCGTCAAAGATCTTGCCCATCATCGATTTAAGGGTAGCCAACACCTCGTCGGCATTCAGCAGTTTCACTACCTTGCCCTCTTTGTCGGTTGCAAACTTGATGTGGGCATCCTTCAACATCTCAGTAGTGATGGTGAGCAGTCGGCTGACCAGATCACCCTTTTCGGCACTGGTCTGCACATCGGTGGTCACGAGGTCGATCACATAACCGTCGGCAGTAGCATCCAGCACTTCATAGACCGTTTCGCTGGTAATTTTCACCTCACTCTGTCCGAGAAGACTGGTGGTAACTTCGCCCACATACACTTTCTTCAAGCCTTTTTCCAGTTTCGGGGCTACTTTCACTTGAGCACTGGCTACCAGCGCCATGAGCAGCATCGTGCTCAAAAGAATTAGTTTTTTCATCTCATTGATGGTTTTTAGGTTTATTCTTCGGGTAACATAATCACTTCGGCACGATTGCCCTGCTTCAGGAATTCCTTCATGAAGGCAATGATGGTCTCAGGAGTCTGAGCCTGAACGGTTGACTTATAGTCAGTATGGATATCCACCTGATGGTCGCGCAGTGCACCGATGGCACGAATCCAGTAGTTATTGGTCTTAGCCTGGTCGTCTACGTTCTTCAGCATGTATTCCTTTACCTTGTTCAGTTTCTCAAGGTCTACGCTCTTCACCATATTGTTCACCTCGTCGAGCATGATCTTGGTGGCAATATCACCCTTCTCGGGTTTCATGGGGCAATACACCACAATGGTGCCTGTAGTACGATGGTCGTCGCGGCCAAGGTTGGACTGAGCCATGACGCTATAAGCGGCGCTGGCCTCTTCACGAATCTTCTCGATATAGATCATCGACAGGATCTGACCCACCATATCGGCACGAATGATATTGTCGAGCGTGTACTTCATCTGGTCGTTGGCCCACACCATCACGCCAATGGCCTTCGGTGTTTCCATCTTACGCTTGAAGTTATTGACCACCTCGCCCTTGAACAGCTCGTCGACATCCTTACCTTTCACCACCTTCTTGGGATTGCCAGGCAGCGAAGCCAGATACTGCTCGATGAGCGGACGGATAGCAGCCTCATCGTAGTTGCCGATGATGGTGAAGGTGAAAGCAGCCGCATTGGCGGTTTGCTCCTTGGCCATCTGCAGGATACGGTCATAGTTCACCTTCTGCAAGTCATCGACTGTAGCAGGAGCGAAACGCTTGCTGTGGTTCTGAACGGTCAGCGTGAGTGAATCGCTGAACACAGCCTCGGGCTGCAGCAGCTTGTTCTTCAGCATCAGTTCCTGCGTCTTCATCATATTGTCGTAGCTCTCCTGATCCTTGTTAATCTGGGTGAAGTAGAGGTATACCAGCTGCAGCATGGTCTCCACATCGCCTGGGGTAGAAGAACCTGTAATATTGGCACGCTCGGTACCCAGCACCATGTGGGCACTTGCAATCTTGCCAGCCAGTGCCTTCTCCAGTTCGGTATGAGAGAAATTGCCCAAGCCACTGGCTTCAATCACATCGTCGAAGAACTTGATATTGGCGAAGTCCTGCTCACCGTAGAGCGATGAACCGCCA
>Ga0310696_10010006_pt1 | contig 10938 bp, 9 predicted proteins | sample AusTroGonzalo_MG_4_FD_203885 | JGI IMG/M metagenome (GOLD analysis project Ga0310696, IMG submission 203885) | Bovine rumen microbial communities from tropical cattle in Woodstock, Queensland, Australia - Gonzalo_02 (v2) (version 2) | ecosystem: Host-associated > Mammals > Digestive system >...
ATGTGGCAACTGAACGTACCTTTCAGCTGATTACGCAAGTTGCTGGCAGGGCTGGCAGAGCAGACAGAAGTGGTGTTGTTATTTTGCAAACCTATGTGCCAAGACACTATGTATATAAGTTTGCAAGTGGCTATGATTATCTTGGATTTTATAAAAAAGAAGCCAACTTGCGTGAAATGACCAACTATCCACCATTTGCAAAAATTGTTAGAGTTTTGTTTTCTAGCGCAGACGAAGAACTTGCCAAAAATCAAACCAAGGTGTATTATGATGGTGTAAAAGAAATTCAAAAGCAATTTGCTGATGACTTTATTTATCTTGGGGTGAGCAAGTCGCCAATAGGTCGCATAGAAAACAAATATAGATATCAGGTTTTGATGCGCCTGAGATTAGGCAATTTTGACAAAATTATGCATGAAGTATTTGAGCTTGCAAACAAAAATAAAAATTCAAATGCAACGTGCTTTGTTGAAATTAATCCAACAAATTTGAGTTAAAGGATAGTTATGATTAGGAAAATTATATTTGACAACGACGAAACACTGCGCAAAGTCAGCAAAGAAGTAGTTAATTTTGACGACCACTTGGCTGAACTTTTGCAAGACATGAAAGAAACTATGTATAAAGCCGATGGAGCTGGTCTTTCTGCTGTGCAAGTTGCTGTTTTGAAAAGAGTGTTTGTGATTGATACCGGCGCTGGATATAAAGAATTTATTAATCCAGAAATTTTGAAGATGGCTGGCAAAAACAAAATTAAACGTGAGGGTTGTTTGAGTGTTCCTGGCAGATATGGCATTGTTGACAGACCAGAGCATGTTTGGGCAAAATATCAAGACCGACATGGCGAGTGGCACGAAACAAAACTATCGGGCTTTGAAGCAAAAGCATTTTGCCATGAGTATGACCACCTGAATGGAATACTTTACACAGACATTGCAAAGAAAATTTATAGCGAGGAATAATGAATGAAAATTATATTTTTGGGCACACCAGAATTTGCCGTAAAAGCGCTTGACACTCTTGTGAACAGCAAGCACAAAGTTTTGGCAGTGGTAACTCAACCAGACAAACCAAATGCCAGAGGCAACAAAATTGTGCCATGCGAAGTTAAAGTTTATGCAGAAAACCATAATATACCTGTTTATCAGTTTGCCAAGATTTCTCGTGATGGTGTTGACCAACTTAAGGAGTTGAAACCAGACCTTATGATAACAGCTGCTTATGGCCAAATATTGTCGCAAAAAGTGATTGACATACCTAAATATGGCATTATCAACCTGCATGCATCACTTTTGCCTAAATATCGTGGTGCATCGCCAATTCAATCTGCTGTGATGGCTGGCGAACAGCGCACAGGCATAACTATTATGCAGACAGATATTGGACTTGACACTGGCGATATAATCAGTCAAAAAGCAATTGATATTTTGCCAAATGAAACAGCGGGAGAATTGTCTGTTCGTCTTGCTGATTTGGCTTCTAGTATGCTACTTGAAGTTTTGGACGAAATTAGTGCTGAAACTGCACCAAAAATTAAACAAAACCATAGTGATGCAACTTTTACAAAGAAAATTACCAAGCAAGATTGCTATATTAACTGGAACAAATCTGCGCATCAAATTAAAAGTTTGGTGCTTGGGGCAAATCCAGAGCCAATTGCAAGCACACTTGTTGGAGAACAAATTTTGAAAGTTTACACTGCTGATATTGCAGATATTGCTGGCACAGAATTGCCAGTTGGCACAATACTTGAAGAAAGCAGTGCAAAAAAAGGTGTGTTTGTGCAAACAGGCAATGGCGTCTTGCGTTTGGGTGATGTGCAACTGCCTGGTGGCAAAATCATGGATGCAAAACTATTGTTTTCTGGCAGAAAATTAAATGTGGGGGATGTTTGTTCGCATATTGTTGCAACAGAAGAATAATGAAAAAGATATTGCAGGATTATAGTTTAGACGAACTCAAAGTTCAGTTTGAAAGCATGGCAATAAAAATGCCAAGAATGCGTGCTGAACAGGTTTATTTGTGGGCAAATGATTATGTTTTATTTGAACAAATGTCAAACATACCTGCAGATGTAAGGGCAATTTTGGCAGACAATTATAACGAAAATCCAGTTAAAATATTAAAACAATTTGAAAGCAAAGACGGCACAAAAAAATATTTGTTTGAACTTTGTGATGGCAATATTATTGAAGGCGTTTTGATGAAATATAAATATGGTAACACAATTTGTGTTTCTACTCAAGTTGGTTGCAGAATGGGCTGTTTGTTTTGCGCAACTGGGCTTGATGGCATGATAAGAAATTTGTCTGCTGGCGAAATATTGGGGCAAGTATTGGCTGTTAATCATGATATTGGTGGCACAGCAAAAAACAGGCAAATTACAAATATTGTTTTAATGGGCTGTGGCGAGCCACTTGATAATTTTGACAACGTTGTTAAGTTTATTGAACTTGTTTCATTTTCAAAGGGCATAAACATTTCTCAGCGTAACATTTCGCTTTCAACTTGTGGAATTGCACCAAAAATTAAGGCACTTGCAGACATTGACCTTGGCATTACACTGACAATTAGTTTGCATGCAACAACTGATGAATTCAGAAAGCAAATAATGAAGATTTCACATGCATATAGTCTTGCAGATTTGTTTGAAGCAATAAACTATTATTTTGAAAAAACTGGCAGACGCATTATGTTTGAGTATATACTTCTTGACAAAAATACGACAATTCATGATGCAAGAAGAATAAAATCACTATGCAAAGGGTTATCTTATCACTTTAATTTGATACCAATTAATGTAACACCAAACACAAAAACACATGATATTTTGAGACCTGCAAGCAAAACCAAAATCGCTGAGTTTTGGCAAGCACTCAAAGATAATAACATTTCAGCAACAACAAGGCGCACTCTTGGCGAAGATATCGCTGGTGCGTGCGGACAACTTAGACGAAGCACAATAAACAAAAAAGGAGAATAAAATTATGCCATTATTTACTAGAGTTGCACCATCTATTATTGCAATGGATTATAAGGATGAAAAAGCGTTGGATAAAGCGCTTAAAGACATTGAAGATGCAGGAGCAAATTTTGTGCATCTTGATGTTATGGATGGCAAATTTGTTTCAAACAAAACATTTGACTATAAGTTTGTTGACCAAATTAAAAATAAAACAACATTGCTTTTGGACGTTCATTTGATGGTTGAACACCCAGAAAAAGTTGTTGACAAATATATTGCGGCTGGTGCAGATATATTACATTTTCATTATGAAGCAACCGACAAACCAGAAGAACTTTTAAAATATATTAAAAGCAAAAACGTTTTGGCTGGTCTTGCAATTAGTCCTAGCACACCAGCATTCAAAATTAAAGACCTGTTGAAAAAGAATTTGGTTGACGTTGTTCTTGTGATGGGTGTTGAACCTGGTGCATGTGGTCAAACATTTATTCCTGGCAGTGCTGAAAAAGTTGCTGAAGTGAGAGAGCTTGACAGAAGTGTTTATATTGAAATTGATGGCGGAGTTAACCTTAAAAACAGCAAAATTTTGCGCAAACTCGGCGCAAATATATTGGTTAGCGGTTCTTGCATCTTCTCTAGCAAGAACATGAGAAAAGCAATTAATCACCTTAAAGGTAGATCTTGGGTTCTTAGCATGCATAGCTTATAATCACACAAAATCACAATTTTCCATATAGTAGCAGTATGGGGGATTGATTATGACTATTGTATGCATTAAAGCACCAAAGTTTATAAGTTGGTTCTTGAAGATTTTTACTAGAAAAAAAGAGAGCAAATAGCTCTCTTATTTTTTATTTTTTTACAGCGAATTATCTGTCTGCTTTTGAGCCTTTCATGCATTTTGTGCATACATAGGCTTTTTTTGATTTGCCATTTACTTCAATGGTAACTTTTTGCACGTTTGGTGCGTATGAAGTTCTTGTTTTTATGTTAGAGTGGCTAACAAGGTTTCCACTCATTCTACCTTTTCCGCAAATGCTACATACTTTGCTCATTTGATAATCCTCCGTGATGTTTAATAATTTTTTACGAAAGAATAATAACACAATTTATAATCTTTGGCAAGTGTTAATAGCCAAAATTTTTATTATTTTGTTATAAAATATGCTGGATTTGCCAAAAAAACTTGCAAAATTGACCAAAAAGTAGTAATATACTATTGATTGAGTGAGAATTCTCACTTTTTCAATATTATTGAAAATAAGGATAATTATGTCGGTTAATACAGTAAACTCGTATGGAAAAATTTCTGTAACAGATAACTCAATTGCAGACGTTGTTGCTCACACAGCACTCGAATGCTATGGCGTTGTTGATCTTGTATCTAAGAAATTTTCTGATGTTATAAAAGAAATGTTTTCCAAAACCAGCAGCAAACGTGGTATTAAAATTTTGACAATTGGCGATCGCATTCATATTGATATGCAAATTATTTTGAAATATGGTGTGTCAATCAATGCGGTTGCAGAATCTGTTCGCAGAAGCGTTAAATATAACGTTGAGCAATTTACAGGTATGATTGTTGATTCAGTTAATATCAACGTTGTTGGAGTTAAAGTTTAATTTGTATTAATTTTTTTATTGAGTAATTTATACAAAAGTTTATGAGCATGTTTTATGCTCGTTAGGAGAAAAATAGTGGGTAAATCTATAACCGGCGCTCAGCTTAGAAAAATGATGATTTCGGGCGCGAATTATTTGGATGAAAACAAAGAATATGTTGATAGTTTGAACGTATTTCCAGTTCCTGATGGCGATACTGGAACAAACATGACAATGACAATGAAATCTGTTGTGAGAGAACTTAATCTTTGCACAAACAACGATATGGAGGCAATTGCTGATGCAGTTAGCAAAGGTGCGCTTAAAGGTGCGAGAGGAAACTCAGGTGTTATTCTTTCACAGATTTTGAAGGGTTTTACATCTTCTGTTGCATCACTTAAAACAATTGACGTGAAAGCATTTGCAAAGGCCTTTAAAGAAGGTGCTGATATTGCTTACCGCGCTGTTACTGTGCCAAAGGAAGGAACAATTTTGACAGTTATTCGTTGCATGGCAGAAGAAGCACAAAGAGCAGCAAAAAAAGAAACCGATTGTGCTGAATTTTTGAAACATGTTCTTGAAACAGGCGAAGAAACACTAAAAATGACACCAGAATTGTTGCCAATACTTAAAAAAGCTGGCGTAGTTGACTCTGGTGGACGCGGTCTTCTGTTTGTTATTGGTGGATGGCTCAAAATTTTGGTTGGAGACGAAAGCCAAGTAATTTTTGAGCTTGACAGCGACAAAATCGATAATAGCAACCACGAAGCATTTGAAGATGTTAAAGTTAACTATAATGACCTTGCAGATATTGAATTTGCATATTGCACGGAGTTTTTCATTATTAATATCAACAAAAAGACAACCGAGGCTGATATTGACAAACTTCGTGAAAAACTTATGAGCATTGGCAACAGCGTTATTTGTATTGGCGACTTGAGTTTAATTAAAGTTCACGTTCATACAAACGAACCAGGTGTGGCACTCACAAGTGCGCTTAAACTTGGCGAACTTGGTCCAGTTAAAGTAGAAAACATGCTTGAGCAAAACAGAGCTCTCAAAGTTAAAATGGAGCCAGAACAGCTTAAAAACATTGGTGTTGTTGCAATTTGCGCAGGTGATGGCTTGGCTCAACTATTTAGAGATTGCAACGTTGATGCGGTTATTGAAGGTGGTCAAACAATGAACTCTAGTGCAGAGGATATTGCAAAAGCATGCGACAGCGTGCCTGCAGAAAATGTGTTTGTTCTTCCTAACAACAAAAATATTGTTATGGCAGCGCAACTTGCAAACGACCTTTCTAAACGTAACATTATTGTTATTCCAACTTCTAGCGTTCCTCAGGGTATTAATGCTGCAATTGCAATTGATCCAGAAGCAAGTGTAGAAGACAACAAAGAAAACGTTATGGCTATGCTAGACACAGTTTCAACCGGCTCGGTAACTTATGCAGTTAGAAGCACAACAATTGACGGCTTTAAACTGAAAGAGGGCGATATTATGGGCCTTGATGAGAAACGTATTGTTGCCAAAGGTAGTGATGTGAATAGTGTTGCTACAGACACAATTGAAAAAATGATGAAAGACACCGCAACAACAATCACTTTGTTCTACGGCCAAGAAGTTCAAGCCGCAGAAGCAGAACTCTTGGGTGAACAACTTGGTAAAAAGTTCCCTAACTTGGAAGTTGATGTTCACTATGGCGGTCAGCCACTTTATTACTATTTGATTAGTGTTGAATAAACAAAATGAATCCGGCAAAATGCCGGATTTTTTTGTGCATAATAAATACGTGGTGGGGGTATTATTTAAATGCCTTTTTATTACATTGAAAGCAATTTGATTGTAATTTTTTTGTGCTTTTGATACAATATTGATGTTATGGAATTGAAAGAGTTGAAAGGAATTGGAAAAACAAGACTTGCACAGCTTGCTGATGCAGGAATTTTTGATTGCTTTGACCTCATAAACTTTTTTCCAAAAAAGTATTATGATTTTTCTTATCCTTGTTCTTTTGAAGAAGATAATCTTTCAAAAATTGTGCTTGCTGAGGTTTTAACAGAGCCAAAAGTTGTTCGCTTTAAAGGCATGAATTATGCAATTTGCAAGGCAAAAGACCAAAAGAATAACATTTTTAATGTTATTTGGTACAATCAGCCATATATAAAGTCAGCAATAAAAATTGGACTTTCTTACTATTTGTATGGCAAAAATAGTCCAAAAAAGAAAAACACTTTTGTTGTTAGTTTGACCAAAGAAAAATCAAAAGTTAATGGCTCACTTTTGCCAGTTTATAAAAAAATTGGCTCATTTGGCAGTCAAAATATGTCTGCGCTTATTCAGCAGGCGATTGATGATTATGATTTTGTTTCGGTTGTTGATGGCGAGCAAGAGACAAAACATAACTTGATTGATTTAAAGTCAGCATATCAAAAAGTGCACATGCCAAAGTCACAAAGTGACTTTGAAAAAGCAAAAGTGCGCATTGATGTTGAAAAACTTGTGCCACTTGCAATGAAAAATATATATCAAACAATATATGCAACTGAAAACAGATTGACAAGATACAATGATATTGAGGTGATATATCAACAATTTTTGAAATTGTTGCCGTATACTTTAACTGACGACCAGCAAAGAGCAATTGCTGACATAATAAAAGACCTATCTGGTGCAAAATCTATGAATAGACTTTTGCAAGGTGAAGTTGGTAGTGGCAAAACAATGGTTGCATTTTTTTGTTTGTATTTGGCAGTTAAAAATGGATTTCAAGGTGCTATTATTGCACCAACTGAAATTTTGGCTAGTCAGCACTATGCTAATCTGCAAAAAACATTATCTCAAACTGGCATTCATGTTGTAATGCTTGCCAGTTCGTTAAAAGCTGCAGAAAAACGAGAAATTTTGCGTCAAATTAAGCTAGGCGTTGCTCAAATTGTGGTTGGTACACATGCCATTATTTCTGATGCTGTTGAATTTAAAAATTTGAGTATGGCCGTCATTGACGAACAACACAGATTTGGCGTTGTTCAAAGGGCAAAACTTGCAAGCAAAGGCACTGCTGTTGACACACTTGTTATGAGTGCAACACCAATCCCTCGAAGCATGGCGTTAGCGCTTTATGGCAACTTAAACTTGTCAATAATCAAAAGATGCCCATTTGCAAAAGATATTACAACAAATATTGTACCTAGACAAAAGCAGCCAGAGATGTGGCAATATTTGCGCGAAAAAGCAGAGCAAGGCAGCAAAATTTTTGTTGTTTGCTCAAATATTGATACAGATGATGACGATGAAAACTTATCTGCAACAAATGTGCACAAACAACTTTGCAATTTATTTGGCAAAGACAAAATTTCTCTTGTTCATGGCAGATTAGATAAAGCATCTGCAATCAAAACTATGAATGAATTTGCAACAGGCGAAAAAAGTGTTTTGGTTGCAACAACGGTTATTGAAGTTGGTGTGGATGTTCCTGAAGCCGACATAATAGTCATTATGTCGCCAGAAAAATTTGGCCTTGCAACACTGCATCAATTGCGTGGGCGCATTGGCAGAAATGGAGCAAAAAGTTATTGCTTTTGTTTGTCGCATGGAATGTCTCTTTCTTCGGCCGAACGACTTATGTTTTTTCGCGACCATAACAGCGGATTTGATATTGCAGAATATGATTATAAAAATCGTGGTGCTGGAGATATTTATGGCACGAGTCAGCATGGCATATCAGCAGATTTTTCTGTGAACCTTGCCAACTATGATTTGGCACTTGAAATTGCAACAGCAACTAGTTTAAACAAAGAGAAAAGAGAATATATTTTGCAAATAGCAGATAAAACATATTCGAGGTTGTGCAATGATATTGTTCTCAATTAATTATTGCTTGACAACGTTTTTTATTAATGTTATTATTTACGTATGAAAACAATGAAAATCCAACAACAACAACAAAGATAAACCTCATGCATGACATTCCTTATGCATGATTTTGTTGTTAGTAAGGATTGATTTGAATATAAAAATTGGTCCTTGGATAGTCAAGGATTTTTATTTTTTTAAAGGAAGAATTATGAAAGATTTTAATGATGTTAGATTAGAAAATATGATAAAGTATCGTCCAAAGTTTCCAAAACTTGCCATGATAACCTCTGGCATGCCAAATGGTAACAAATATTTGCACATTGGTCATGCTATGATGTGGGTGCACACCGACATTTTTGCGCGTTTTATGCGTGATAGAATTGGCTATGAAAACGTTTTGCACGTTTCTGGAACAGACAGCTTTGGTTCTCCTGTTGAAGAGGGCTACAGAAAAGCTGTTGAAGCAGGCGAATTTAAGGGCACAATAAAAGAATTTGCGCTTTCTAAACGTCAATTTCAAAAGGAAACTTTTGACAAATATCAAATTGGCATAAACTTGTATTCTGGCTCTTGCACAGACGAAGCCGTTCCTCTGCATGAAGAAACAGGCGCATGGCTATTTAATACACTTCGCGAAAATGGCTTTTTGAATAAACTTTCAACAAGTCAATTTTATGACCAAAAACTTGGTGTTCTCTTGAATGGTAGGCAGGTGGTTGGCAAGTGCCCAATTGAAGGTTGTCAAGGCGAAAAGGGCTATGCAGATGAATGCGATTTGGGCCATCAATATATGCCAAGCCAACTAATTGATCCAGTTAGTGTGCTTTCGGGCGAAAAACCAATACTCAAAAAGATTGATAACTGGTATTTTGATTTACAAAATCACACAGAACTTTTGAAAGATTGGATTGATTATTTGAAGAAAAACACCAAAACTCGTGACAATGTTATCAAAACGGTTGAAGAGTTTTTGAAAAAACCAGAAATATATATTAAAAAAGATTTTGAGGCACAATTTAATAGAATTAAATATCAATTGCCTCCATTTGAATATAAAGATGACACAAAATCAAGTTTTACCATTGTTTTTGACAAACTAGAAGACAGAGAGGCAACTTGCGACATATTAACTAGCGCTGGCATTCAATACCGCACAGGCAAAACTCTTGTTCCATTTAGATTGACCGGAAACTGCGAGTGGGGACTAAAATGTCCACCAGAAGCTGGTGAAAATTTGACTTTCTGGGTTTGGCCAGAAAGTTTGTGGGCACCAATCACATTCACAAAGCAGTGGCTAATAAGCCAGGGCAGAGATAAAGAAGATTGGCGCAAATATTGGTGCAACAAAGATGCTCAGGTTTATCAGTTTATTGGAGAAGACAACATTTACTTCTATGGTCCTGCACAAACTGCAATGTGGTTTTGTTTGCAAGGCAAAAATCCAAGCGTAAACGTGCCAGAAGGTGCACTGACTATCCCTCAAATTGTAAGCGACAAACATTTGCTTTTCTTGGGCAAAAAGGCCGGCAGTAGCAGCGCGGTTAAAGCGCCACTTGCTCATGAACTATTGAACTATTATACCCCTGAGCAATTGCGTATGCACTTTTTGGGCATGAACGTTATTAATAACCCAGCAAGCATCTATCCAAAGCCACTTAATCCTGATGCAAAACCAGAAGAAATTGACCCAGTTGTTCGTGAAGGAAATTTGCTTACAAATGTGTTTAACAGAGTGCTTAGAAACTTGTGTTATACTTGGCAAAGAGATTTTGATGGCGTTATGCCTTATGGCTCGCCAGATGAAGAAATTATTAAAGAAGGCGAACTCAGTTTGCTAAAATATGAAAAACTAATGAGTGAGCAAAAACTGCACATGGTTAGTTATGAACTTGACACATATATTAGAAACATCAACAAATATTGGGTTAAATATGCTGGCGAATTTGAAAACAACAAAGAACTTGAAAAACAAGTGATTGTAAACACTTTACATATGGTTCGCGTGGCAATGCTCGAATTGCACCCAGTTGTGCCTGTTGGCATTGAAAATTTGGCTGATTTCTTGGGTGTTAATCACAACATATTTAAGTGGGAGAACGAAGACAAATTTATTTATGACTTTGTTGATAATCCAGAACATCATAAACCACAATTTTTAAACCCAAGAGAAGATTTCTTTGTTCGTCATCCAAGTCAATTTGATGTTGAAGAATAGAAAATAGAAAAAGCGAGGAATCAACCTCGCTTTTTCTTACTTGTTTTATTCTTGTTTTTTGGTGCACCACAATTGCTACATTTCACTTCATCATCATAGATAGGATATCCACACACTTTACATTTTGTGTAATGGTTACTCGCTTCATATTCATTATCATCTTCCATAAGACATGAATATATAAATGCAAAAATGCCGAAGATAAATCCAAGGAAAAAGCCAGAGCCATAACTGCGCCCTTTGTTCTTGAATTTGTCGGCAGTTAGAAATGCAAACACTAACCATATAAGAATTAACC
>Ga0310696_10010007_pt1 | contig 10938 bp, 9 predicted proteins | sample AusTroGonzalo_MG_4_FD_203885 | JGI IMG/M metagenome (GOLD analysis project Ga0310696, IMG submission 203885) | Bovine rumen microbial communities from tropical cattle in Woodstock, Queensland, Australia - Gonzalo_02 (v2) (version 2) | ecosystem: Host-associated > Mammals > Digestive system >...
GACTCGCGCCCCTTTTCACAGCTTCCCGCTGTTTCCGGGCCGTTGCGGCGCATCAGACGCCATTTCCCTCACCCCTTCCCGTTTCCCCCTGCCGGGCGCACAATGCGTTCCTCGGCATTTCCCGCGCCATACCGTCCCGAAACACCATAAAAAACGCCGCCGGCCGAATGGCGCAGCGGCGATTCAATGCTTTTTGTCGGCTTCGGGAGAAGATCAGGCGTTGACCTCTTCCTTCAGCGCGATGACGACGGAACGTTTTTCGCCGTCGCCGACGCTGTTCGTGGTCAGTGCGGCGTCGCCTTCCAGCGTGATGTGGACGATCCGGCGGTCATGGGAGTTCATCGGAGGCAGGGTTTTCGGAGCGCCCCACTGATGGACTTCCTTCGCGGCGTCGAGGGCCTGCTGGCGCAGGACGTCGTCATGCGAGAAGGATGACCGGCGGCCGCCGTCGAAACGTTCGCGGCGTTCGCCGCGGTATTCTCTGCGGGCGGGACGTTCACCGCGATCGGAACGGCGTTCGGAACGGTCGGCATGCTCGCTTTCGGGACGCTCGCGGCGTTCACGGCGTTCGCGGTTGCCGTCCATATCGATGTAGAGCTTCGGGAATTCCGAATCGGTCTTCTGCATGATGCGGTTCACGATCAGCTGGAGGTTTTCGAGGGTCTTGCCGTGGTGTCCGATAACGCGTCCGGGCTCTTCCGTGGAGACATAGAGGTTCACGGAGCGGGGCTTGTTTTCCACGCGGACGTTGGCGTCGATGCCGAGGAAATCGAACATGTGGGCGAGGACGCTTCTGGCTTCCTCCATGGACTCGGGCGAAGCGGGCTTGGCCGGAGGCGGCGCGGGTCTGCGGGAACGTTCCCTGCGGGCCGTGTCGGCGGCTTCCGCTTTCTCTCCGGGTTCATCGAATCCGCCGTTTTCGCTGTTTTCGGCGGCGCTGTCCATCGGGACGGCCTTGATCTCATCGGTCGTCACGGTCTCTTCCGCGAGGCCCGTTGCGGCGCCGGCATTGTCCAAAGTCTGGTCTCCGGCCGTGTTTTCTTCGTAATCCATTGTTTTCTCCGGGGTTTGGGCTGTTTCAAGCTTTCTGCGGTTTCTCTGCCTGACGCGCTTCATCCCGCTTGGCTGCGTACTGCCCGTATTTCATTTGAAGGATGCTGAATATTTGACTGACCGTCCAGTAAAGCGTCAGGCCGGACGGGAGGTTGTAGAACATGAACAGCATGACGATCGGAATGATCATCATCATTTTCTGCTGCGAAGCGTCCGCCGTGGTCGGCGTCAGCTTCTGCTGGAGGACCATGAGCGCCGTCATCGCGATCACGAGCGGATGGAACCCGACCCGGCCGATGAACGGCAGCGCGAAGGGAAGCGTCGGGCCGACGAGGTCGGGGCGCGACAAGTCCGTGCACCACAGGAACGGCACGTTGCGGAGCTCGACGGCGGAATCCAGCGCCGAATAGAGCGCGATGAACACGGGGATCTGGAGGAAGATGGGGAGACAGCCGCCGAGCGGATTGACCTTTTCCACGCGGTAGAGCTCCATCATCTTCTGGTTCAGTTCGGCTTTCTTGCGCATCGAGTCGTCGCGGGAGTCCATCGGATCGGCCTTGTACTTCTCCTGAAGCTCCTTGATCTTCGGCTGAATCTTCTGCATGCGGCGCATGGAGCTGTTGGCTTTCTGCGTGACAGGCCAGAAGAGAATGCGGACGATGAGCGTGAGCAGGATGATGGCGATGCCGTAGGAACCGCAGATGCCCTTCAGCCAGTTCAGCAGCATGAGCATCGGACGCGCGAGAAACTCGAACCAGGAATAGTAGGAAATGTGCATCACTTTCTTCACGGAGGAACCGAGTGCGCCGATGCGGGACAGTTCCTTCGGTCCGCAATAGGCCTTCAGCTCGAATTCTTCCGAGCCGCCCGGAGCCAGGGTCACGCTCTCGAAATACCCGGTCATGAACGGGACCGCGTCGCGGTCCTTGCGTTCTCCGGAAAGGGAGACAAACGGTTTCTTCTCGTCGGCGAAGAGAAGCGAGGCGAAATACTTGTTGGATGAGCTGACCCAGCCGACCGGTTCCGAGCTGGTCGTCCTCTTTTCGAATTTCTCCTGCGACTTGACCTTCGGATCGACGGTCTTGACCGTGCTTCCGCCGGCTTTGCAGAAGTCGATGTTCAGGCGTTCGCTGGTGGAGACCTTGTCCCCGGTCAACGTCTCGACCGTAGGCAGTCCTGCGAGACGGACGCCGATCTTTTCGAGCGAGACGGGCGCGGAGCCAGGATTGGACCATGCGTATTTGCAGGTAACGAGGTAGTTGTCCTCCTCGGGAAGCGAGAAGGTCTGGACGAGCTTCAGGCCGTTGGCGAACGTGCGGACGACCTCCGCCGAACGAGGCTGCTCAAGGCTCCGGACTTCCAGCGAAACCGGATTGAGCGCAGCCGGGGATGCAAGCTCGAATGTGCGGTACATTACCGCAGGGAAAAGCTCAATGGGCCTGGAGGTCCCGTCGGAGTTTTTTATGCTGAAACTCGGGCCGGTGAGCTCGACGCCGGAAACGGATCCTCGAAGGCCGTCGACCGTGACGCGGAAGACTTTGTTTTCGAGGACGGCGGTCTTTGTTTCAAGCGCGGGATTTGCGGATGGCGCTCCCGCGTCGGCATTGTTCTCCGACGCACCGGGCTGAACGAGCTCGCCGGATGAGGCGGGAGCCGTCGCGACCGTGCCGGAATCGCCCTGCTGCGCCTCGACCTGCTGCGTATTCCGCAGCATTTCCTCATATTCCGCAGCGCGTTTCTTCTGGTATTTCGGCAGATAGACGATCCAGGCGCCCAGGAGCAGGCAGCCTGCCAGCACGATGAGGACTGTACCTTTGTCGTATTTGAAATTCACTCGTTATTCCTTCCCGAATCAATGTTTCGGCGGCACGGGGTCATATCCGCCCCGGGACCAGGGATTGCAGCGGAGAACCCGCCATGCGCTCAACAGGAAACCGCGCAGAATGCCGTGAACGCGGATGGCCTCGATAGCATACTGGGAGCAGGTCGGCGTAAAACGGCAGCAGGGCGGGAAAAGCGGAGAGATCCAGCGGCGGTAGATGCGGACGGGCAGGATCACGAATTCGCGGAGCGGTTGCCTCCGCCCGGATCGCCCAGAAGCAGTCCGGCTTTCTTCAGGACCCGGAGCAGATGCTCCTGGACTTCCTGCTGCCTGGCGCCGAAGATGGCACGCCGGGGAATGACCAGAATGCTGCATGGCAGGATCTTCTCCTTGCTCAGCCGGAACGTTTCGGAGACCAGCCGTCTCGCTCGGTTCCTCACGACGGCCGAATGATGCAGTTTGCGGCTGCAGATGACGCCGTACCGGGGTATCCGGACCGTGCTGTCCGGCGCCGCCGCCTGGACCAGTACCGTGAAAAACGGGTCCCGGCAGGCTTTCCCGTGTTCCTTGAGCGCATCAAAATCCTTTCGGGTACGCAGTTTTTCCTGCTTCCTCAGGCTGCTGCGCTCAATTTCCACGGCACGACCCTTCAGATGACGGTCAGGCGTTTACGCCCTTTCGCTCTTCTTCTGGCAAGCACCAGACGGCCGCCCTTGGTGGCCATTCTGGCACGGAATCCATATTTGCGGGCGCGTTTGACGACGGAAGGCTGATAAGTTCTTTTCATAGTTTCACCTTGTTTCCGGAGGCGGATTCTGACGCCCCGGGTGTTCCTCTCAGGGGGTTGCGGCTTATGGTTTTCGTTCGTTTTGTATATGACGTAATCCTTTTAATATAGCACATCTTCCTCATCATTTCAACCCGCTTGTCACCTTTTTTGCCTTTTTTCCCGGTTTCTTCTCTTTTTTTCATCGATTCCGGTTGTTTTGCAGAAAAAATATGCTATAGTATATCGAATATGCCAAAAAACGTAAAAATACGGGCGCGATTCCCAGCCGCGCGCCTCAAATCCCGTTCCTTGCACTACATTTTCATCCATACAAAACCAAAAATGGGACGCTTCGCAGCGCCCCGGAAAGACCAGGTATGAAACACTTGTTCCTTCTGTTCGCGGCGGCGGCCGCACTCATTTGCACCGCCTGCTCCACACCGACCGTCACCAACACCGCCCGCAACTCCGTCGAAGAAATGCTCCTCAGCGCCGTCGTCGAGCGTGGCGTCTCCTCCGTCGACTTCGAGTCCTATGCAGGCAAGAAAGTCGCCATGGACTACTCGAACCTCGCACCCCAGGTTGACAAGGAATTCGTCATGGCATATATTGAGCTGCATCTCGCGCGTTACGGCATCACCATCGTGAAGGAGGCCGCCGATGCCGATTACGTCATCAAGGCCACCAGCAGCGTCCTCGCCACCGATATGGACAAGTTCCTCCTCGGCATCCCCTCGCTTCCCATCCCGATCCCGTGGGCCAACCTCTCCATCGTAATCCCCGAGATTCCCATCCTCATGCGTCTCAAACGCTCCTCCTGGGGCCGCTTCTTCTTCACCATCGTCGACGCCAAGACCAACGCCCCCGTCCAGATCGTCGACGGCGCGAAGGCCGAGTCCGCCTACAACAACTGGGTCGTCCTGTTCATCCCGTTCAAGTCGCATGACCTCCCGCTCGGAGACGACAACCCGGAAGATACGCACTTCATCTGGTTCTTCGAAGACTGAGCTGACTCCGAAGCAGTCGACTGCTGAACAGAATTCGCCTCCGGGACGGTCTCGCGCCGCCCCGGAGGCTTTTTCGCACTTCTTTTCCCGGAATCCGCTTTTTTCTTGATTTCTCCGGAGAAGTTGATATACTATTCGTAAAACGCAAAAAGCATCCGTCCATCAACCCCCTAAAGGAGACCTTCATGAAACGTTTTCGCATCTCACTTATCCTGTGTTGTCTTGCGCTCGTCACCTCGTTTTCCGCGTGCAAAGACAAAGAGCAGTATCCCGACCGCAAGAATGAGGAAGAAAAGGAAATCGATCTGCGGAAAGCTGCTGAACAGGGTGATGCAGAGGCGCAATTCGACCTCGGTCTCTGCTACTACAAGGGGATTGGCGGCGTACTGGACATGGCCGAGGCGGCAAAATGGTTCCGCCGAGCCGCAGAACAGGGGTTGGCCCCGGCACAGTTCAATCTCGGTTCCTGCTATGAAAAAGGACATGGGGTCGAGAAGAACGCCTCCGAGGCAGCGAAATGGTACCGCAAAGCAGCTGAGCAGGGGTTGGACAGAGCACAAAACAATCTCGGATTATGCTATAGAAGCGGCATGGGAATGGAACAGGACCTGGAAGAGGCGGTGAAATGGTTCCGCCGAGCCGCTGAACTGGGGTTTGCCCCGGCACAATTCAATCTCGCTCTCTGCTATGAAAGCGGGGTCGGAGTGGAACGGGATCTGACCGAAGCAGCGAAATGGTACCGCAAAGCAGCCGACCAGGGGATTGAACAGGCAAAAAAAGCCCTGGATAAACTTGAGATGAGCTACTGAGCGGAAGAACGCATCGAATCATGCAAAACGCCTCCGGGACGGTCCCGCGCCGTTTCGGAGGCTTTTTCCGTTTGCAGAAAAAAACGCCCCGTCGAAGGGGCGTTTCCGTATCATGTCGTTCCCGAACCGGCAAGCTCAAACGAGCTTCAGGGCTTCGTCGAGGGCTTCGATGATGTCGTCGACATTTTCGAGGCCGATGGAGAGGCGGATGAGCTCGGGCGGGAGTCCGGCCTTGATCTGGTCCTCCTCGCTCAGCTGCGAGTGCGTGGTGCTGGCGGGGTGGATGATGAGGCTCTTGGCGTCGCCGACGTTCGCGATGATCGTGAAGAGGCCGACGTTGTCGACGAGCTTCTGCGCGGCCGCCGCGCCGCCCTTCACGCCGAACACGACCATGCCGTTCGCGCCGTTCGGCAGGTATTTCTGCGCGAGGGGCTGGAATCCGGGATACTTGACCCAGGCGGCCTTCGGATGGTTCTTCAGGAAGTTCGCGACCGCGAGGCCGTTCTCGCTGTGACGCGCAGTGCGGAGCGGGAGGGATTCGAGGCCCTGGAGGAAAATCCAGGCGGCGTCCGGTGCGAGCGTCGGGCCCTGGTTGCGGAGACCGACGGTGCGCAGGCGCAGGATAAACGCCAGCGGATTGTTCGGGCCGAGGTCGTGGGCGAAACGCAGGCCGTGGTAGCCGCGGTCGGGCTCGTTGTAGAGCGCGAACTTCGGGTCGGTCCAGTCGAAGTTGCCTGCGTCGACGACCGCGCCGCCGATCGCCGTGCCGTGTCCGCCGATCCACTTGGAAAGCGAATGGATCACAATGTTTGCGCCGTATTCGATGGGACGGAGCAGCGTGGGCGGCGTGAAGGTGGAGTCCACGATGAGCGGCAGATGGTATTTCCGCGCGATCTTCGCGTACGCCTCGATGTCGGCGATGTCGAGTCCGGGGTTGCCCACGGTCTCGATGTAGATGGCACGGGTACGTTCGTTGATGGCAGCCTCAACCGCCTCGAAGTCGTTCACGGGCGTGAAGTTGACCTTGATGCCGCTCTGGGGCAGGATGGCGTCGAACTGCGTGTAGGTGCCGCCGTACAGATTGTTCGCGGCCACGATCTCGTCACCCTGACGCGCGATGTTCGTGATGGTGAAGTAGATCGCCGCGGTGCCGGAGGAGACAGCCAGGGCGGCCTTGCCTCCGTCGAGCGCGGCCAGACGCTGTTCGAGCACGTCTTCGGTCGGGTTCATGAGGCGGGCGTAGATGTTGCCAGTCTCACGCAGGCCGAAAAGGTCGGCGCCATGCTTGGAGTTGCGGAACGCGTAGGCAGTGGTGCGGTAAACCGGGACGGCGCGGGAAAGCGTGGTCGGATCGGGGACCTGTCCGGCGTGAATGGCAAGAGTTTCAATGTGGTATTGCTTGTTGTCGGCCATGGTGAAGTCTCCTTATGATAATCGTTGATTCAGTTCAGTGTCTGCTGTGGTAGATCGGGAAAACGGAATCCGGGGGATTGCGATGGTCCCGGATTTTCTGTTGTGCCGCGGGGTCCGTGCGGCGGTTGCGGGTCGGTTATTTGATCGGCCTCCAAATACATGATTTATTTAGTTGTCTTTTGTTTCAAAAAAGAACCGCGGCCTGTCCGCGGAGCTGCGGCGGGACGGTGTTCTTTCAGTCGTCGGAAATAATATACACTCTCGTCGGACAAATGTCAAGCCGAATCTCGATTATTTTGGTGGATTTTTCGCGTTTCGCCTGAAAAAAGCCCGGAACGAACCGGAAAGGCACAAAAAAACCGGCGCCGCCATCCGGTTTCAAAGCCGGAAGGGAAGACGCCGGCACGAGCATGGCACGGGTCACGGGGCCTTGCAAGAGATCCGGGGCCGTCCGGTCGGACAGCGGGAGCTCCCGGCAAGGCCGTGCCGCACGCTTACGCCAGAGAGGTGAGATCCTGCCAGACGGGTTCGCCGTTCAACTCGGCAAGCCCGGACGCGGATGCTCCGATGAGATCGTCCGTCCCGGCCGTCTGACCGAAACTCAGCTCATCCGGCATGTCAAGCGCGCTCGACTCACCGGAAGAGAGGTTTTCCAGACCGGAACAATCGGCGGTGTTGAGGCTGACCCGGTAGAATGCCTCGCCGCCTTTCGCGGCGTTCGTGGACTGCATGCAGAGGAAATAATTGCCGGCACTCAGCAAGAGCGGCTTGGTCACGGCAGTGTATTCCGTCTCGTCCTTGCCGGGCTTCTTGAGCGTGACTTTCTGCAGTTCCTTCACGGAATACTTGTCGCCTTTTTTCGGGTCCAGTCTGACGATGCTGAACTTCGCGGCGTTCGAAGCCGCCATGGTGAAGCTGAGCGAGGCTTTGTCGGAGAGGCTGATCTCCACGTAGTCGACGGCATCGCCGAAGCCGACGTAGTTGTCGTACCCCTCGGGCTCGACGTCGAACCAGTCGAAGTAGATATCCTCCGTGTTGGCGGTAATCTTCTTCAACAGGATATTGTCGGGGTCGGTGTTTCTCTCGCCCTTGTTCTTGTCGTAGATCCAGTTGTTGCCGCCGTCGTCGGCGTCAATGTAGAAGCTCGACGAATTGAGCTTCACGGCATAGTCCGCATTCGTGCCTTTCGCGGGGTTGGTGGCCTCGACCACGAGGTAGTACGTGCCTTTTTCCATCAGGACGCCGCCGAAACCGATGTTTTTTCCGAACTTGCTTTTGCCGCTGACGGACTTGCTGACGACCTTTTTTTCCTTCGTTCTGCCATTTGTCTCGGTGACCGAGACGATCGAAACCTTAAGCTGGTCCGTGGTATTGACCGTGAACGAGTACCGTCCGGCATACTCGAAGTTGATCTCGCGGCAGGAGAGCACGTCGCCGAAGCCGACCCAGCCGTCGGCGATCAGGGTGCGCGGGGTGTCCAGCACGGTCACCATGTAGGGATCGCGGTATGCGACATCGTCGATGCAGTTGTCGTTCAGGTTGCGTTTGTAGTAGACTTCGCCGGAAACATTGAAGGTGATATGGTCCGCCGATTTCTGGTTGTCGGTGCTCAGCACGAACATGGTGTAAGTATCTTTCGCGAGCACGAACTCCTTGAACTGGACCTTGCCCTTATTGACGCTGACGGTCGCGACCTTCTTACTGTGGGAGTCGTAGACTTCGATCTTGGCGTTGACCTTTTTCCCGAGCTCCGAGCCGATGAAATTGCCGGAAAACACATATTTGCCGTAATCCAGCGCCACAGACACCTTGCAGTCGATCGAGTACCTGTCGCCGTAGTAGTAGCCCGCGTAGAAATCCTTGTCCGGGTCCTGCGTGACGGTGAACGTAGTGCTGTAGATGTTGTCCGAGGTGTCCTCATCGGTCTGGTCGGAAACGATCTCCAGCTCGACTGTGTGCGTTCCCACCGAGAAACTGCCGACGTTCACATTCTCCCGGGTCCTGTAATAGCCCTCTTTGACCCCGGCCATCGCGACCCGGCGGCTGAACTCCCCGTCAAAATAGACGTCCACAAAAAAAGCATCCGATTCGAGATCGGAATAATTGGAGACGGTGAAATTCAGGTACAGGAACTTGTGGTCGAGAAGCGTTTGCACGGTCTCGAAATCGCTTTCCATATCGGGCGTGATGACAACCGTATCATACCAGCCATCCGGCTTGTAGAATCCCAGATTGATCGAATTCGGCATGGTTTTCTCCTTCATTTTCCGCCTCGGAGACGGAGTGATTCGTTTCTTTCACGAAATGATGAATTATTTATAAACTATATCACCTGTAAAAAAAAAAACAAGCGCGTATCGCGGAAAAACACGAAAAAAGAACCGAATCAATTCCGCCAGGCGGACACGGCGGTTTTTGCAGCGCAACTTCAGGGCAATGGGAGCGTTCGCCTCTCCGTGCCCGAGCGCAGCCGGGCACTATAACGTCACTGCTTGCAGTGTACCCGAGCGCAGCCGGGCACTATAACGTCACTGCTTGCAGTGTACCCGAGCGCAGCCGGGCACTATAACATCACTGCTTGCAGTGTGCCCGAGCGCAGCCGGGCACTGCTTCAGTGGAGGCTCCGCCTCCCCGAGCGCAGCCGGGCACTGCCGCAGTTGAGGCTCCGCCTCAGGTGCGGGCGACGTAACGGCGTTCCATGCGACCGCCGAAGGAGCAGAGGATGTCGTAGACGTGCGTGCCCTTGAGCTTGGCCCATTCTTCCGGGGAAACGGTTTCTCCGGTGTCGGAGCCGATGAGCGTGACGATCTCGCCCTGGTCGGGGAGAGCGCCGCCGAGGGGAGCGAGGGAGACCATCGTGTAGTCCATGCAGACGCGGCCGAGCACGGGGCAGCGGCGCCCGCGGATGAGGAATTCCGCGTGGTTGGAAAGCTGAAGCGGAAGGCCGTCGGCATAGCCCGCGGAGATGAGCGCGACGTCGGTGTCTTCGGTCAGGGTGCAGGTGCATTCGTAGCCGACGTTGTGGCCCTTCGGGAGACGGCGGACGGCGATCACGTGCGAATAGCAGGAGACGACCGGTTCCAGGCTGGCGGCGAGCTTCGGGTCGGGGGAGAATCCGTACAGGGAAAGACCGGCGCGGGCGCAGTTGTAAGGCAGGCGGACGGACTCGTGCAGGCAGCAGAGGGCGTCGCTGTTCGCGAAGTGCACGTTCGGGATCATGATGTGGCGTTCGGCGACGGCGTCCAGGACGTAGCGGAAGAGCCGGAGCTGTTCGCGCGTCATGGGGTGATCGACCTTGTAGCCGACGGGGAAATGCGAGAAGATATCGGTGCAGCGGAGATTCGGGAGCGCGGCGATCTTCGCGATGGCGTCCGGGGCTTCCTCGGGGAGAAGGCCGAGACGGCCCATGCCGGTGTCGAGCTTGATCATCACATCGAGCGTGCGGCGCTGGCGGACGGCCTCCTCGCTGAGCATCCGCGCGACTTCGAGCGACGGGATGCTCGGGACCATGCCGAAATGCACGACGTCCGCGACCTCGGTGTTCAGGAGCGCGCCGAGGAGACGGACGTTTTTCCCGTAGGAAATAATCCGGAGCGCTTCGGCCGGGGTGGCCACGCAGAAGGTCGGGGCGTAGTCGCAAAGCGTCCGGGCGACCTCGACCGCGCCCAAATTGTAGGCGTCGGCCTTGATGACCGGGAACAGCGCGGCAGGCGAAATCGACCGCGCAAGCGTGCGGTAGTTGCGCCGCAGGGCGCCAAGGTCGATTTCGAGCCAGATTCTGTCGGGCATGAGCCGGATCCCCCCTCTCTATCCGATCACTTGTGGTATTCCTGCAGGGACTTGGGTTCCTTGTCCGGGTTGGAACGGACAGCCTCGATGCCGACCGCGGTGGCATGGGCGGCGGCGATGGTCGTCATGTACGGGATGCGGTTCTGGATGGCGCTGCGGCGGATGTAGCTGTCGTCCACCTTGCCTTCGCGTCCGATCGGCGTATTGATGATGAGCTGGATCTTGTTGTTCTTGATCATGTCGAGGATGTCCGGACGGCCTTCGCCGAGCTTGCAG
>Ga0310696_10010008_pt1 | contig 10938 bp, 5 predicted proteins | sample AusTroGonzalo_MG_4_FD_203885 | JGI IMG/M metagenome (GOLD analysis project Ga0310696, IMG submission 203885) | Bovine rumen microbial communities from tropical cattle in Woodstock, Queensland, Australia - Gonzalo_02 (v2) (version 2) | ecosystem: Host-associated > Mammals > Digestive system >...
CTTACCGGGCGCACGCTCTTCGGCGCGCCGTCGGCCAAGGGCCAGCAGCTCGAAGACCACTACTTCGGCACGATCCCCGACCGCGTCCTTTCCTTCATGAACGACGTTGAGCGCGAGCTCTGGCGGCTGGGCATCCCCGCGAAGACGCGGCACAACGAGGTTGCGCCGGCGCAGTTCGAGCTTGCGCCGCAGTTCGAGGAGCTGAACCTCGCAAGCGACCACAACATGCTCGTAATGGACACGCTCAGGAACGTCGCCGAGAAGCACGGGCTGAAGTGCCTCCTGCACGAAAAGCCGTATGCCGGGGTCAACGGTTCCGGCAAGCACAACAACTGGTCGGTGAACTACGGCGGGAAGAACCTGCTCGACCCGGGCAACGACCCGCACGAGAACGCCGTGTTCCTCACGATGCTCTGCGCCGTCATCGAGGCGGTCGACAAGCACGCCGACCTGCTTAGGGCGTCCGTCGCGGGCGCCGGCAACGACCACCGGCTCGGGGCCAACGAGGCGCCGCCGGCCGTAATATCCATCTACGTCGGCGACCAGCTTGCGGAAGTCCTCGACCAGCTCGAGAACCCGAAGAGCGCAAAGCGCACGGCCAACGGTACGATGAAGATCGGCGTGGACACGCTGCCCGCCATCCCGAAGGACGCGACGGACCGCAACCGCACCTCGCCGTTCGCCTTCACCGGCAACAAGTTCGAGTTCCGCGCGCCCGGTTCCAGCGTGTGCTGCTCCGGCCCGATGACCGTCCTCAACACGATCGTCGCAGAGGCGGTGGACCGCATCGCCGGCGAGCTCGAGAAGGCGAAGGTCGCGGGCAAGGCGAAGCCCGGCGAGCACACGGCCGCGTTCCACAACGCGCTCCAGAAGATACTGCAGGCCTCGCTCAAGGCGCACAAGCGCGTCGTCTTCAACGGCAACGGATACGAGGCGGAATGGCCGGAGGAGGCCGCTAGGCGCGGGCTCCCCAACGCGCCGGACACGCCGTCCGCCCTTGCCGCGCTCACGAAGAAGGAGAACGCCGCGCTCTTCGAGAAGTACGGCGTCATGACCAAACGCGAACTCAAGAGCCGCCACGAGATATTCCTCGAGGAGTACTCGAAGAAGGTCCGCATCGAAGGCGCCTGCGCACGCGACATCGCGAGCGAGATGGTGTTCCCGGCGGTCAAGGCCGAATACCTGGAGACGGCGGAGGCGTTCGCAAAGGCCGAGAAGGTCGGCGTCTCCTGCGGAACTGCCGCGCTCCGCGAAAGTCTCGTGGAGCTCGGTAGCGGACTTGACGCGCTTAAGGACGGCATCCGCAGGCTCGAGGACGCCTTGGCCGGAGCGGCTTCCGAAGAAGACGTACTTTCCTCCATGCAGGCCCTGCGCACTACGGTCGACTCGCTGGAGAAGCGCGTCTCCGACAAGCGCTGGCCGCTTCCGAAATATCGCGACATGCTGTTCTTATACTGACGGTCGCCGCTTTTGCCGCGCAAAGGTCATCCCACGTTCCGCTACGGACGTGGGATGACTTTTTTGGTATAATAACGCCAGTTGCATTCGTCCGCCACCATGGAACCGCCTGAACCAAACGACCAGATTGGCGCCTACCGCGTCGTCCGCCCTCTCGGAAAGGGCGGCGTGGACGATGTCTCTGAAGGTGTCTGCGACAAGCTGGAAGTTCATGAGCGGGCGAGCGTTGCTCGTCGATTGTCATATGCCGTTGGAGATTTTTCGCTTTGTCTTGCGTGGAATGGCGCCTCGGCATTCCTGATTGCCGTATGGATGAAAGTCGGAATACCGATGGGTGCAATAGGCGCAATCATGTTCTTCGGGCAGCTTTTGACGGCTGTTTTTGATTTGATCGTTGGCGTTGCCTGCGATGCAGTGCGTGGTCGCAACGTGGGATACAGTCTGTGGATCCGGCGAGGTGCGTTTCCAATGGCGTTGATGCTGTGGGCGGTGTTTGCCGTGCCTGATTGCTTGTCTGGCTCGATCCAGATAACGGTAGCGGCAGTTTTATATGTTCTGTTTCTAATGGTTTATTCCTGCTGTTCCGTTCCCTATTCATCTCTGCTTACCACCATTTCGCTTGACCAGGACAGTCGGACATCGTTCAGTGCGTGGCGCATGACGGGGGCGTTTCTTGGGGCGTTTGCAATTACGACAGGTTTTCCCTTGCTGACGAAGTCATTGTCGATCTCTCTTTCAGTCGTCCTTGTCGCCACATCCCTGTTTGTCGGGTTGTTCGCGTCGTCTTGTGGCGTGCGCGAAAAGACGAATTGCAGAACCATAGGCCGCCGCGTGGATGGCATGAGGGGTTTCCTTCCCGTTATTCGGAACAAGTCCTTTTTGAGGCTTTTTGCCGTGGCGGTCCTGTTTTGCGCCGGGAATTCTGCGCGTTTCGGCGCCTTGGCCTTGTTTGTAGCGGAGACAACTTCGTCCGCCGCCTTGTGTTCCAGCGGTTTCGCCTGCTTGACCCTGGCTTCGGCATGTGGCGCAAGTCTGGTGCCATGTCTGTCCAGACGGTTTGGTCTGTTTCGATTGTTTGGATGCGCGGCAATCCTGTCGTCCGTTGCCTCAGGTGCCTATTTCGCTCTTGCCGGATGCTCGCAGAATGCGCTTTTCGCGTTCCTCGTGCTTGTCGAACTTTGTTCGGGTATGATGCCGTCGATTTGCAATGTCCTTGTCTCCTCTTTTGCGGATCGGCATGGCGGCGATGTCGCCGGTCGCATTTTCGCAATTTGGGGTCTCACGGGAAAACTGGGAAATGGCTTGGGGGCGTTGGCGATAGCCTTGTCGATAGCCGCATGCCCTGGTCGCACGGGGGCGCTTGTAGCACTTGCCGTAGTGCCGGCCTTCCTTATGGCAGTGTTGTTTTTCCTTTTGCCGAAAGGTCGTGTTCATGTCTGACAGCGGGACAGTTCTTGCACTGCATGCATATGACTGTGCGATTTGGGACGTGCAGTTCGCCGGGCTGCTCCGGTACTGTCAGCCGCGAGCGTGGAAGGTGGAGGCGTTGCGACTGGGCGCTAAAACGGACTTCGACGTTGTGCGCCGCCGCATACGCCGCGGTGGTGTCGTCGGAATCATAACATCGCTGGCAACGAAGCTGCCGGTAGACATCTTGTCGCGTCTACCCGTTGTCTGCTTTGACTGCCCGGAAAGCGCTGTCGTCGAATCGTGCCCTCATGTGCGGCATGACGCCATCTATACGGCATGCCTTGCCGCGCGCGAATTGCTTTCGCTTGAATACAGGCACTTTGCGTACGTGCATGCTTCAAGCGGCTTGTATTGGACGTTGCAACGCGGAGCTGCTTTCGAAAGGGAGATACTGCAACGAGGCGGGGAAATACACCCGGCATTCTCGGCGTTCGGTATGTTCGACAGGCATCGCCTGATCCAGGCATTGGCGCATTGGCTGGCGGAACTTCCCAAGCCATGCGGAGTGTTCGCCGCCAATGACGAGTTTGCGCGCTATGTCGTGTCGGCATGCGCCCGGGCGCACTTGCAGGTTCCTGAGGACATAGCCGTTGTCGGCGTAGACAACGACAGTCGTTTCCAAAGTCCTGGTATAGCATTGACGACTGTGGTTCCCGATTGGAACGCCGGCGCTTTTTTCGCGGCCAAGACATTGAACCGCCTTGTGCGTGGAGAGACCGTCAAGTCCGATTCAATGACGTTTCGTCCCCTTGGCCTTATACGGCGCAAGTCGACTCGATTGGACCATCTGCCTCGCAAGGAGCCCTTGATCAGGGAGGCGGTCAACTTGATCCGGGAGAAGGCTTGCTTGGGCTTGAGGGCGGACGAAGTCTTGAAGAGAATGCGCGGTTCTCGGCGATATGCAGAGATGGCTTTCCGCTCGGTAACAGGAATGAGCGTTTTGGAGGCAATTCGCCAGATTCGAATGGAAAACGCCAAGGTGCTCCTTGAGAATACCCATTCGAGCATCTCATTTGTAGCAGAGAGTTCTGGTTATAGGAGCGTGACGACCTTTGGCCGAATCTTCCGCGACATGACGGGGATGACCCCCCTTGCCTGGCGCAGAAAATGCGCAAATGGATAGTTTTTCTGGCCGTGATTATGATAAAATATGGGTGGTTGTGTAGATCAGGAGAAAGGAGTTCGAAATGCACAAACATCGTTGTCCTCTTGTCGGTGCACAGGTCGTCGGGTGGTTGTTGTCTATGGCGGTTTGTTGTTCCGCATTGCTTTCTTACGCGGCTGTCAGCCCGTCGATCATGGTGCGAGGCTCTGGCAACATGCGCCTCTGGCAGACGGCCTTCCGTCCGGATGAGCCGCTGACTTGGCGCTGGGGCGATTCAGACGAGGCGTCGGTAGTCGTTTCCAATGTTTTGACCAAGGCTGTTTCGCAGCAGACTGTCGTGCGGGACGGTTCGGAGCCGGAAGGTCACATCTCCCTTCCTTTGCCTGCGGATCCTGCGGTCGAGTGTTTGTTTGACGTCACTGTGACATTGTCTGCTGACGATGAGGTCGTAGCGGACAAGTTTGCTCGTGTCGCAGTGCTTCCCTCCTGCCGCGAAGGAGGGTCTTGCTGTTTGCCGGATCCGAATTCAAGAGCGTGGTCGCGGATAGAAGAGCCTCACCTGGCAGGATACGATGCGGCCTGGTTCGGCGCGACATCGGCAACGGCCACGCTTGAGACGATCCCCGCTTCGGGGCAGCAGGGCTCCGCTTTCGAGTTTTCGTCAAATGCTGGATACTTCCCTGTGAATGTACGCGGATTGTTTGGTTCGTCTTTGGGAGGGACCTTGACATTGTCGTTCGATGGGATGCCTTTGGCTGCAGAGGCGCTTCTGGCTGGAAAAGTCTCCGGCACAATTATCGTGGTCAGATAGGAAAGGATATCGTCATGAAGCGTTTGTTGTTTGCATTGTTTGGCGTTGCCTGTGCAGGTCTGTCGGTTATGGCGGAATGCACAGTGTCGTCAGTTTCAGTTTCGCAGGAGTGGCCGTGGAGCCCCAAGGTCCAGATCGCCGTCGTCCTTTCGGGGGAGGGCAAGACGGACATCGCGCTTTCCGCCACATGGGCGGGGCGCAGCGAGCCTCTCGAGCTGTGCGGAATGAACGGACTCGAGGGCAGCACTTTCCAGCTGTCCGCCGGAACGTCGTACCTCGCGTGGGATCCGCGCGCGGCCGGCGTCACCGACACGCTTGAGGATTTTGCCGTCACGGTCGAGACCTCTGCGTCCAATGCGCGCAAGTACCTTGTCGTCGACCTGGTGAACGGCGGCTATGAGTACATGGCCGAAGTGCCCTCGGGCGGCTTCACCCAGGATGTCTACAAGACGACGAAGATGGCCTTCCGCAGGATTCCGGCGACGACCTTCACGATGGGTCTCTCAGACGCCTACATCGACGGCACCTTGGGCTCGAGTTCGTGCCTCAACTTTTCAGCCGCGCTGAAGCAAAGTGCTCGTGCCCATCAGGTGACGCTGTCAAGCGACTACTACATGGCGGTCTTCCCGACGACAAGAAGCCAGTATGCCCAGGTCAATGGCGGAACGGACTCCTCGAAGAAGGCCGCAAGTTCAGGTGTCAACGTGTCGGTTGTGCGCGGCGATCCCTTCGACGCGACATCGCCGATCCAGTGGCCGACTACGGCGCACCGAGTCGCCGACGGCTCCTGGCTCGCGAAGCTGCGCGCAAAGTGCAACGGCGCGCTCCTCTTCGACCTGCCGACGGAGGCTCAGTGGGAGAACGCGGCGCGTTGTGGGACGACGACGCTTTTCGACATCGGCGGCGCTGCGGGCGATGATTTCGATACGGTTATCAAGGATCTGATAGACCGCGTGGCGATGAACGCCACCGAAAGCGACGTAGGTTTGCTAGAGGCGAACGCCTTTGGGCTTTACAACACTTCTGGATTTCCGAGGGAGGCGTGTCTTGACGTTTCCGTCAACACGTTGTCGGATGCAACGGATCCGATCGGCGGCATTCCTGTCGGGGGCGGAAATGACAGGGTTGTCCTGAGAGGCGGACTGACGACGAACAACTACAGTCAGCATAGAATACCGGAAAATCGCTCTGTCGGCGCGTATAAAGACGAGACCTCCGACAGCAGCTACGGTTTCCGCGTGTGCGTCCATCTGAAGCCGCTCGTAAAGTAGAAAGGAAACTGATCCATGAACATCATGAAGAATGTCTTGAGTGTTGCAGCGGTGATCATGGCGCTCTCTGCGTCGGCTGCGGACGTTACACAGGTTGTCTACCGCGTTAGGTGGCCATGGTCGGGTGTCGTCGACATCGACTTCCTTGTAACTGGCGAGGGCAGTACGGACGTGGAAGTCTCCGCCACGTGGGAAGGCCATTCGACACCTCTCGTCCTCGACGCGGACAAAGGGCTTGCCGGGCAGACGACTTCTCTCGGCCGCGGACAGCATGCGCTTGTCTGGTCGCCTGCGGCGGTCGGCCTAGCCGAGGCGAATGCGCTTAGGTTGACAGTTGTCCCCGTGTCTGCCGACTCGCGCAAGTATCTAGTGGTTGACCTCGTGAACGGCGGCTATGAATACATGGCCGAGGAGCCCTCGGGCGGATTCAACCAGGATGTATACAAGAGGACGAAGATGGTGTTCCGCAGGATTCCCGCGACGACCTTCACGATGGGCCTTACCGACGACTACATCGTCGGTACCCTCGGTTCGAGTTCGTGCCTCAACTTTTCAGACGCGCAGAAACAGGGCCTTCGCGCGCATCAGGTGACGCTCTCAAGCGACTACTACATGGCGATTTTCCCGACGACAAGAAGCCAGTACGCCAACGTCAACGGCGATTCTTCAGTTACGTCGAAGAGAGCCGTAAGCACTGGTGCGACCGTGTCGGTCGTGCGCGGAGATCCTTTCGACGAGACGTCGCCGATCCAGTGGCCGACGACGGCGCACCGCGTCGCCGACGACTCGTGGCTCGCGAAGCTGCGCGCAAAGTGCAATGGCGCGCTTCTCTTCGACCTGCCGACGGAGGCGCAGTGGGAGAACGCGGCGCGGTGCGGGACGACGACGCTTTTCGACATCGGAGGCGCGGCCAACGACGACTTCGAAACGGTGATCAAGCCGCTGATCCAGCGCGTGGCAATGGCCGGCAGCGAGACGGACGTCGGCTTGCTGGAGGCGAACGCCTTTGGGCTTTACAACACATCCGGGTTCCCGAGAGAGGCGTGCCTGGACGTGGCCAACGACACGCTTTCGGACGCGACCGACCCGATCGGCGGCGTTCCGGCAGGGGGCGGCAAAGACAGAATTGTGCTGAAGGGTGGCCTGACCACGAACAATTACAACTCGCAGCGAATACCCGAGAACCGCAGCAAGGGCGCCTACAAGAACGAATCCTCAGACACCAACTACTGCTTCCGTGTGTGCATACATTTGAAGCCACTGCGTGACTGACAGACCGATTTAAAAAAGGGAGCCTGCTGCATGTTTTCGAGGGGCATTGCCATTTCCGCATTGCTGGCGGCGTCATGTTCGCTTGCGATGGAGCCGGAGGAAAATCTCGTGCCCGACTACGATCTCTCCAATTTCGAGACGACGTGGAAGGGGGCGGGGATGCTGGACGCGAAGAGCGGCGTCGTCAACCAGTTCGAGGGGATGCCGGAGTTCTTCCACTATGTGACTGCCGAGAGGTCGTTCCCCCAGGGAATCGTATCGCCGGAACTGGTGCTGCAGACGAATACGTGGTACCAGGGCGAAGTCATTTTCCGCCTTCCGGAAGGAACGGCGAAACAGCCTTCCCCGATAGCGCTTTCGTTTCTCGATGCAGGCGGAAGGGATCGTTGCCGCCAGGGTTCGGCCAAGGTCTCGCCGAACTTCCAGCGCCTTAGGACATTCTTCAACAGCGGCGACATGACACGCGGGCGTCTGGTCGTGCGCGCGAACGTGTCGGGAGTCTCGTTCGGGCGCATGACGGTCGTGCCGGTGACTAGGGAAAGCGACAGGCGTCCCGTGCTGGTCGATCCCGTCGAAGGGAGTTTTGAGGCCAAGGGCGACGACCAGGAGCGAGTCTTCTGCGGACAGCCCTTTTTGCTTGCCGAGGGGGAGGGCGTGCGCGCCAGTGTCAAGGTGCGCGCGACGAAGCCGCTGGAACGCCTGAGGTTCAGCGTCCTTGACGAACTGGGGCTTTACGGACGCGAGGTCGAGTCTATCGAGCAAGACCAGGTCGGAAACTGGGTTACGTTCGTCATCGACAGGCGCCTGCCGGAGCGTTCCGGCGTCCACAAGCTGCTTCACCTGAAAAATCCCGAGAACATCTACGATTCGTTTCTTTTGGCACGGCCGTCGTTCGTCGTAAAGGGCGGCGGGGGCGCGTCGGTGGAGTTCAAGGACCTTCAGCTCATGGTGCTCCCTCCCGAGGAACGTGCTGAAAGCAATGCCAAGAACAAGCTGGCGTGGAACCCGTCCTTCGAATCGGGGCTCTGGGGATGGTCGGTCAAGTTCTTCCGCTATCCAGCGCCTGGCGACCGACTCTCGTACATGGAGCTGGACGGCACGACGGCGGCCGAGGGGCGGACGTCGCTCAAGCTTGTATGCGAGAACGAGACGCGCAACGTGCGCCAGAATTTCGTGCAGGTCCAGCAGAACGTCATGCGCCCATCGCCGCAAAGGGAATACACGGTCTCGTTCTGGGCCAAGTCGGACCGTCCTACGGATCTCGAGGCCGACTACTGGGGCGTGGCGAAGGGCAAGTTCCGGCTGGGCGCCGAGTGGAAGCGGTACGAGATGTCGGGCCTCATGAAGAAAGTCGGCGCCTGGGAATACAACGAACTCAAGTTCAAGTCAAAGCTCGCGGGGCAGACTCTCTGGCTTGACGGCGTGCAGGTCGAGGAGGGGAATGTCGCGACGGACTTCGAGTCCCCGACTTCGTGCGAAGTCAACTGCGAGCTTCCGGCGACGCAGTTCAAGATATACTATCCCGACGAGAACCGCACGGCGACCGTACGCTGCCGCTCGTCAGACGCGGCGCTCAAGGACGCGAGACTCGAGGTCGTGCTGGAAGACTTCCGCGACCGTCCGGTGAAGACCGTCTACGAGAGGCGCATTTCGCTCGCAAAGGGCGACTCGTTTGCCGAGAGCTTCAAGGTGGATCCCGGCTCGTACGGATGGTTCCACGTGCATTCGACGCTGAAGGACGCGTCGGGACAGCTTCTCGCCGAGGGCTGGTCGGCCTTCGCCGTCGTAGTGAAGTCCGAAAAGTTGCCGCTTGCGGACACGTATTGCGGCATGATGGCCGCGCCGACGCACATTGAGCGCAACGGCGGCACGGAGTGCTTCCAGATAACGAGCGGCTTCACGATGGACGACGAGTTCGACGCATACGAGAAGACTGGCTTCAGGTGGATACGCCTCCACACTCCCGGCGACTGGTGGGCGCACGAGCACAATCCGGGCGAGTACACTTTCGAGAAGCAGGACTATCTTGTCGATACGGCCAGGCGGCACGACATAGGCATCCATGCGGACTTCCTCTCCCACCGGCCTCCGGACTGGTCGCTTCCCGGCGGGAAGTTTGTCAAGGGGCAGAACCTCAATCCGGAGATCCGTCACATCGTGCGTTTTGCCGAGGCGTGGTCCAGGCATTTCGCAGGGCGAATCGGAACGCTTCAGTTCCAGAACGAGACCGGCGGCTACGAGGCGCCGATGTTCTACGACATCTGCAAGGCGATTACGCCCGTCTTCAGGAAGAACATGCCGGATACGATCCTGATGTATCCGAGCTTTCCCGGCGTGGGGCTGCCGCCGGCGGACGACGACACGCCCGTCGGCGACAGAGTGCGTCTCAAGAAACATGGCTGGATAGAGCAGCTCTGGGGGCTTGGAATACAGGATCTCTGCGACCACTACGACTTCCATCCCTACATCAACGGACATGCGACGTCGAAGGTGAAGATGGTCGCCCAGAAGCCATTCGACTGGCGCGTCAGCTCGAAGTACGGTACGTTCTGCGACACGCTCGAACAGCGAATCCGCCAGTTTCGCAGACAGGTCTCTCCGACGCTGCCGATCGTGGACTCGGAGACGGGCTTCATCGACATCGTCAACGCGCCGTGGCTTTTCCTGCCGCCCCTCGACAAGGCCGACTGGTATACGCGCGAGGTCTCGCTCGGACAGAGCATACGTTATTCGATCCTCAAGAAGGCGATTGGCTTCGCCCGCGAGTACTACTTCATGTTCCTTGGCCTCAATCTCGAACGCCATGGCCTCGACCTCGTGTGCAAGGACCTTACGCCGACGGCGGCGCTTCCCGCGCGAGCCGCGTTTGCGCACTTCATAGACGGCTCGACTTACATCACGCGAAAGCGCCGCAACGAGGCTACCTGGCATGTGGTGTTCACCAAGGGCGGCAAGACGGTGGTCGCCTATTGGGACGCTTCGCTCGAGAACAAGCCGGCGGGCACGATTGCCGTAGACGGGGTGAAAGGCGAATGGTACGACGTCATGGGGAACCGCCTGCCGCATTCCGAGAGGATGCCCCTGGACTCGACTCCTCACTACTTTGTCTCCGATGAGTCGTCCGACAAGGTCGCGGCGGCGTTTGACGCTTCTGAAGTGGGCGGGCTCAAGATGCTGGGCCTAAAGCTCGGGCTATCCTCCGACGGGCGTGTCACTGTGTCGATTTTGAATGTGTCGAAGAAGCCTGTCCCGGCAGGCGAGTACCCGATTCTCGCCGATGGCCCTGTAACGGTCGCGAAGACACTTGCCGTCGGAGATCTCGGTCCGCAGGAGACGCTGGAAACGTCGTTTGTCCCAGTCTTCGGGGAGTGCGGAATGATTGCGCTCACCATGGCCACGCCTGACGGCGAGATCGCCTCGAATACGCTTCGCTTCCCGGCCGTGCGCTTCGGGCGCAAGAAGCCTGCGAAGCCGTCTCTTGCCTTTGCATACGATCCAGACACGAAGGACCTGTCCCCGGAATATGTCGATGGAGGGGGCGACCATGTTCC
>Ga0310696_10010010_pt1 | contig 10937 bp, 9 predicted proteins | sample AusTroGonzalo_MG_4_FD_203885 | JGI IMG/M metagenome (GOLD analysis project Ga0310696, IMG submission 203885) | Bovine rumen microbial communities from tropical cattle in Woodstock, Queensland, Australia - Gonzalo_02 (v2) (version 2) | ecosystem: Host-associated > Mammals > Digestive system >...
AGGGTGTGCTTCACGGCGAGGGGACCTCCGGAGATGCCGGGCTGGGTAAGACCTGCGCTGAGATCCACATCGATGAGATAAGACATGCCCTTGCCGGATACGACAGGGTGTTCGTCGTCGCCGGGCTTGGCGGCGGAACCGGGACGGGAGCCGCACCTGTGGTGATCGAGGCCGCCCAGTCCCAGAACATATTGACTTTCGCTATCGCGATCATGCCGTTCTCCTTCGAGGGAAGGAGGATGGAGGTCGCCAAGGAGGGCTACGGCAGGATAAGGGCCGTATGCCCCTGCACGTCCGAGGTCAGGAACGACGCGATCTTGCACAAGCTGTCGGACAGGACCATGGATGATGCGTATGACGCGGTGAACACCGCAATAATGGCCCACATAGAGGCCTGCCTCCTCGAGTACTCGCTGAAGGACGACTTCGCGGACACCGAGGAGAAGGATGACGGATTCGACGACTTCGTCAGGACGTCGCCCATTTTCGCTTTCACAAGCGCCTGACTTTTTTCCTCTAGCGGGCGGCACTGCCGTCCGCACCTCTATTATCACTACTAAATACGGAGAAGCAGATTCGCACAGCGATCAAGATGACCGATGAATCCGCTATCCAGGTCTCGAATCTGGTGAAGAAGTACGGCGATTTCACTGCCGTGTCGGACCTGAGCATGGAAGTCCGCAAAGGGGAGTTCATGGGCCTGCTGGGCCCCAACGGCGCCGGCAAGAGCACCACCCTGAAGGCCATCACCGGCCTGCTCACCCCCACTTCGGGCGAGATCCGCATCCAGGGCATAGACATCAAGGACCACAGGAATGCGATGGCCCATGTGGGGTGCGTCATCGAGACGCCCGAGCCCTACGGGGACTTCACGCCGCTGAGATATCTTGCCTTCGTCGGACGCCTCTATGGTTTGGACAAGGAGGAGACCGCGATCCGCTCCAGGGACGTCCTCGAGGAGCTGAAGATGTGGGAATGGAAGGACAAGAAGATCGCAGGATTCTCCAAGGGAATGAAGCAGAGGGTAGTGATATCCCAGGCCCTGCTGTCCAACCCGCAGATCATCATCCTCGACGAGCCCACCTCCGGGCTGGATCCCAGAGGTATGGTCGAGATCAGGAACATACTCGCAGAGCTGAAGAAGAGGGACAGGACGCTGCTCATAAGCACCCACATCCTCAGGGAGGTGGAGGAGCTGTGCGGATCCGTCACGATGATTCGCGAGGGAACCGCGATAGTCTCCGGACAGGTATCCAAGCTGGTTGAGGGTCTGAATCCCGAGGGGATCACCCTGGAGATAAAGGTCATGGACCGTCTGACTGAGGATTTCATCACCGACCTGTCAGGATGCGCCGGGGTTACCGACTACCAGAGACTCGGGGACCATGTTGTCAAGCTAAGATTCAAAGGGACCTCGGAACAGCAGGCGGAGATCATAGATATGGCCTACAACAGCGGCCTGCGCCTCCTGTCGGTCAACGAGATGGGAGCCAACCTGGAGATGCTCTACATGGACCTTACGGAAGGGGAGGGAGCGTCATGAAGCTCATGGAAAGGGAGAATCCCGTGGAGGAGCCCGTCCAGACGGAATCCTGCGAGCCCGTCGTGTATTCCGCGTCTGACGAGGAGGCCCACCGCAACACGGATTACACAGTTCCCTCCGGCCTGTCGCAGATGTTCACGTTCTACATGAACGAGATGTACCTCTACACCAAGGAAGCGGGCGTGTACATCACGCTGATCATGGCGTTCATACCCGCCATAGCGCTGTATGCGTATTCTGTCCTGCTAACGGACATAACGGATCCTTCCGATTACATGATGGGTATGTTCCTGGCCCTCACTCCGTTCATGGTCGCACTCATCGCCTCGAACGCCTGCGCCAAGCAGGTCAACAGGGAATACAAGGAGAGGACAGCGTACATGAACCTGGCGCTGCCCATATCGAGGATCTCCTTCGCGCTGGGGAAGTTCCTGTCAGGGCTCACCCTGTGCATAGCGTTCATGTTCCTGGCGTACATCTCGACCTATCTGGTCGCCACAGCCCTGTTCGGCCCTATGGAGGGGGATGTTCTGGGGATGTCGCTGGCTTACTTAGTAATGTCCTGCTTCATGTACTGTGCGACCTCCTTCGCCCTGGGGGCCATGACCACCCGTATGAACGTCATGCTGCCGTTCATGCTGCTGTTCATCGCGATACCCGGTATCGTCATGATCGCCAACTTGGCCGTCGTCCTGACAGGCGAACCTATGATACTTGATATCATCTCGTACCTCTACCTCATTCCGACCTCGCTGCCCGACCTGGCGGTGAAGGTGTTGGGATACGGATCGCCCCTCTCGCCCTCCGGACTGTTCGGTTTCATGCTGTCCGGGGAAATCGATGGCGGACCGGTGCTGGCCCTGGGCGCTCTGTGGGGAATAGCGTTCCTCGTCCTCGGAATCCTGATGATAAAGAGGAAGGACCTCTGAGACCTCTTTCCAGCAGAGCAGGGGTATGCCATATCCCTGCTTTGCATTTAGGCCTTAAGAGGAGATCAGTAACAAACATCCCCTGTTAGAAAACGTATCAGCCGTCATTGAGGATCAACTGCATAATACTCCGCAGAGTGGATGTATTGTGTGTGGTTTTACACAACTGCGGATCCGGAACTGGTAACGAATCCCTTCCTCTTTCGATGGCATCCATGATAGATGCTGAATTCAAATCTTTACCCAGACCTTTTGCTTTACATAGTCGCGTCCGAGCAGTTCAGACAATCTCCTTTCATAGTCATCTTGACTGTATAGGCGTGATCCCTTTTCGAAATGCATCAGTAGCCATATTTAGAACGAAAGATTGGAGGTCATGACCATCACCCCGAGGTTACCTGCCAAGGATAGCGACTCCTTCAGCAGAGATTCGTCCACAACATCCAAGTCGAATACTGCTATCCTCAGATCATCATCCTCAAGGCCAAGCCTCTCTGCCTCTTTAGCGCAATTCCTGATGATGTCCGTACAGGCCTTGTCCCTTGATACCTTCGTCCTTATACTGAATCTGTCTGAGAGGCGCCCGACACGATTGAAGTATACAGCTTCCGATTCCTCCTCAACCATCAGAAAGATAGTTCTCTTAGGCTTGATACTCCCCACTTCTCTATTGCGACGGTCACTTGAAATCGGACCACCCCTCATCTAGTATCACGGGCCTGGATCCGTACTTTCCCAGAGCATAGCCCTTTCTGGGATCGTAATCCTTTCTGATGCTGTATTCGGACAATGACCTAACATCCGAACACTGTCTGTCCCTTGACTTAGATACCAGATATATCTGGTCCCGGCGGAACAGTTCCTCGGTATCCATAAGAAGCTGATCATGGGTATTGATCAACAATTGTGAGCCTTTGGGATTCTTGTCCCTTGCGAATAGCCCGATTATCCACCTGCATATGGAATCGTCGAGGAACGAAGCGAATTCATCGATGGCTATGAGACCTCCGGTCTCCAGGGCGTCTATGACTGGTCCCATGATATACATCATACGGATGGTGCCGTTTGACTCGAATATATATGGGAATGTGCAATCAGCATCAGAAAGCCCGTGTGTGCTGACATTATGTCTTACGTTGAGTACCATCTCGTTGAATTTAGTGGCTCCGGTGGCCATCATGAGACCTATGATCTGGTCGGGGATTACGTTACGCATATCCATGACATGCTTCTCTTTGACAGAACCGTATATATCAGATATGCCGAAATCGGCCACATTCATCGATTCTATCAGTTTATCTTTGAAATTGGGATCAGAACCCATGCGATTGACCGTGATGTTCAATATTTCGTTCATGTCTCCGGTCAGGACGACTACCTTGTTCATTGCGGCATTGACCTTGAGACATATATCGTGATTGAACTGGGCAGCTACTGAGACGAATGTTGAATTCTTCCCCGTTTGCTCTCTGATTCTAGAGAGTTTCTTCCCTGATGGGGTGGTAGTGACGGATATCTGATCCTTATTCCTGGAGAACACTTTAGATCTGACACCGTTAGGACTGTAGTAGAGTTCCTCGGAGATTATCCTCTCAGCGTTGTATGAGACGGAATAGTCGTACAGAACCCCCTCCTCTACAAAGCGAACCTTCATCTTTGTCGGCGAGCCCTTGGTGCGCGGATCCAGCCTGAACGGGTCGTAGAATAAGATTGACGTGTTCGCAGGAAGGGGATAGCGGATGAGATTGGAAAGTATCCCCAAAGCATGGAGCAAACGGGATTTACCAGAAGCATTAGGGCCGAAAAGAGAGATCGAACAGAGGGCACGGTAATCACCGTTGTTGATGATGTTGTCGTCCGGGTCGCTCAATTTGGAGGGATTGAAATCCAATACTGCCTCATCTCTAAAAGGACCAAAATTCTCTACGCTAAAATCCAAGATCATTTTTCCACAAAGAATCATTGTGAATCGTTTTATATTAATTTTTGTGAAAAATCTACAAAATTAATGTATAGATTATCCATTTTAATTAATCATTTTAGAAAATTGGAAAACGTACAATTTACCTTCATCGAATTTCTGGAAAACGTACATATTTTATTATCCAGACTGGGGCATCATCGTAGTTCTGCGACTTTATGAAAATACCATGCCATGGATCAGAAATTATACCCGTTATGAGGAGAATCGTTACCTTATTGACAATCCGCCCGAAGGCATCAAACGGTAGTTGGAAAGGTGGGTCCGACGGATACGGGAGTCCGCCGGACCTGTTGATCGTTTAATCAGGCTATCGCTGAATAGCCCATCTCGAACGCCTTGGCATTCAGTTCCCTGAACTTCTCCGGGACCTGCTCGATGAGGCTGGCCAGGAGAACGTCCTTCGGTATGGGGAATCCCTTAACCGCTGCGACGGCACCGATCATGACCGCGTTCGCCGCGACTGCCTTGCCGGCCTCTATGGCGATCTTGGTCGCGTCAATGGTGTACAGATTGGAGTTCTGCTCCTTGACCGCGTTCACCAGTGAATCGATCTCAGGGTACTCCTCGAAACCTGCTGCGACCATCGAGGGGAGCACGGGATCCAGGTTCATCAGTATGACCGAGTCCTTGTTACCAAGGGTGAGGTTCCTGCAGGTCTCCGCGGGCTCGAATCCCATTATGAGATTGGCCGAACCGTTCGCCTCCAGGGGGCTGATGACATCGTCGCCGAAGCGCAGCGTGGAAAGGACGCTTCCTCCCCTCTGTGCCATGCCGTGAACCTCGCTCATGGCCACCTTGTATCCCATGCCCATGGCCGCGTTCCCGAGGACCATGGATGCGAGCAGGACTCCCTGTCCACCGACTCCGACTATCTGCACCGTGTACTTCATTGTCTCACCTCTATCGCTCCGGAGGGGCACACGTTGGCGCACATGCCGCACCCGATGCACTGCGTGGGATCCGTCGATATGCCTCCCTCCTTGCCCTTGAACAGGGCAGGGCAGGCGATGGTCCTGACGCAGTTGTAGCACTTGACGCACTTGTTCTGGTCTACATCGACCGCGCGTATGACCAGCTGCTTCTGCTTCTTGAGCTCCAGCGGGCAGGGGCACTTGGAGATGACCACAGCGACACCGTCGAACTCTATGGCCTCCTTCATGACCTTGGTAGCACCCTTGACATCGTAGGGATTGATCTCCCTGACGAACTTCACGCCCACGCCCTCGACCAGCTTCTTGATGTCTATTGCCTCGGTGGACACACCGCCGAAGTCCCTTCCGGTTCCAGGGTTGGGCTGGTGGCCGGTCATGGCGGTGGTGCGGTTGTCAAGGACAACGATGACCACCTTGTGGTTGTTGAACAGGGCGTTGATCATCGGAGGGATGCCTGCGTGGAAGAACGTGGAATCGCCCATGAACGCGATCGGCTTCTGGTCCGTGGACTGCGCGAAACCTCCCGCGGCCCCGGCGCCTCCGCCCATGCATATGATGAAGTCGGCCGCCTTGAACGGGGGCTGGACTCCAAGTGTGTAGCATCCGATGTCCGAGCAGTAGATCACGTCGGTGTTGCCGGCTGCCTTCTTGGCAGCGGCGAACATCCCCCTATGGGGGCATCCGGCGCAGAGCGTCGGAGGCCTGCTGGGGAGAGCTACCTCGACCTTCTTCATAGGCTGCCTGAACTCCTCCACCTTGACCAGTTCCCTTATACCGGCCAGCGTGTCCGGGGAGAACTCCCATTGCCTGGGGAGGTGCCCGGTCCTCTTGCCGTAGACGGGAACGCTGAGGGAGTTCTGGGCGCATATCCTGAGGACCTGGTCCTCTAGGAAGGGCTCCAGCTCCTCCACGACGATGATCGCTTTCTTCCCTTTGATGAAATCGGCTATCTTCCTCTCGGGCAGGGGGTTGGTGAATCCCAGCTTCAGTATGGATGCGTCGCTGACAAACTCCTTGACGTAGGTGTAGGAGACGCCGGAGGTTATGATTCCGATCTCTCCCTCTCCCTCTATGAAATTGCACGGCGAGGCCTCGGACAGTTCCTGGGCCTTCTTGTAGAGGTCCAGCAGCCTGACTCTGTTCTGCTTCGCGTAGGCGGGGATGTTCACGAACCTGGCGACGTCCTTGTCGAAATGGCCCTTGGTCTTGGGTGTCGCCTTCGGTCCGAGCTCGACCACGCCGCGGGCGTGGTTGACCCTTGTAGTGGTCCTGAATATGAGCGGGAGCGTGAGCTCCTCGGAGACCCTGTACGCCTCCTTGACCATCTCCTTGGCCTCCTGGGGCGTCGAGGGCTCCATCATGGGCAGGAGCGCGAGCATCGAATAATAACGGTTGTCCTGCTCGTTCTGGGAGCTGTGGCACGACGGGTCGTCGGCCGACATGATGAGCATCCCGCCCCTGATTCCGGCATATGCGAGTGTCATCATCGGATCGGCAGCCACGTTCAGCCCGACGTGCTTCATGAAAACGAACGATCTGACTCCAGAGGAAGCGGCCGCGGCGGAGACTTCCATCGCGACCTTCTCGTTCGTGGAGAACTCGAAATATATCCCCGCATCCGAGGAGATCTTCTCCAGGAGGTTCCCCACTTCGGACGATGGGGTTCCGGGATACGTGGATGCGAAGCCCGCTCCGGCCTCTATGAGGCCTCTGGTTATGGCTTCGTTGCCGAGCAGGAGCTGCCTGCCCTCGTCAGCTAGTAGATTGGCCATTTGAACACCTTGTGAATGAACCTCTATCCTGTCATTCCTTTTTATGGTTTAGGCCAGAGGCAATGGTGTCGGAACTTTGCAGAAGAGAAAGGGAGGACCTCCCGAGGCAATGGGAGGGAGATCCTGTTTGTCTGTCTGGATCGGGCCTCAGATGAAGCCGTAATCCTTGAAGAAGTTGTCAATATCCATCTGACTCTCGTACTTGGAGGTCTCCAGGGTGAAGTGCTCGATGAAGTAGTCGAACTCCTCCTCGAAGTCCAAGTCGAGAAGTCCGGGGTGCATGACGTTCAGGTAGAACACCATCTCGATCACGTAGAGAGGGCTGTTACCTGCCTCACGGGCCATGCCCAGGAAGTGGATGTCCGCGACGGAGGTCTTCAGGGCATCGGCCCATGCTGCGACCGTCTGATCCAGGTCGTACTGGCCGCGGAGACCGTCGTGCTCGTTGTCGATCCAATAGACGGTCTGGTGTCCGCTCTGCACGGTCTGCCTCAGCACCTCCAGAATGTCCTCCATCTTGAGGGTGTTGTAGTTCTTGGGGAGCTTGGAGTTGTGGTCCCCTACCACGTAGCATCCCGCCCAGTCCGCATGGATCATGTTGGTGTTGCCCTTTCCGGTGAGGCTGTACTCTCCGGTGGTAATATAGTAGGGCGAGTTCCTGGACATGATGAGCGCTCCCTTCTCCTTCTCGGTGAGCTTCGCCGCCGCGGACTCCGCGGCCTGGAGGACCTTGTCGTGCCATGCGAGGTAGTCGTAGCACTGGTCCATATCTCCTTGGAGGAGGAATCCGAACATCAGGATGGAACGGTCGATGTACTCGTTGGTGTAGTCCACACCGCTGTTGTCGCAGGTGTTCATGAACATGACGTCGATGCCTGCGGGGTTCAGCTTCTCAATCGATTCCGGATCCGCCTTGGAGTCGCAGTATCCGGGAACGTAGACGTCGATCTTTGTCTCGATCATCTTCTCGTAATCCGGTTTGTCCGTCGCTCCGAGGTTGACGGCCTTCGCAGCATAGCTATTGAGCTTGGCCCAATAGGTAGCTATCGTATTGTCGACCATTGCAATCTTCTCCGTCAGACCGGTAGCCTCGGCGGTGTACAGGCCGCTGCAGTAGGTTGTTCCGATGGTCTTGACAGGCCATGAGACCTTGGCCACCTTGAAGTAGTTGTCTATGTAGTAGACGTCTATCTTGGTGTTCTCGTTGGCCGCCAGTATCCTCTTCAGATAGGCGACGTCGTCGTTGTTGATCTCTCCGTCCGCATTCGCGTCGGCCAGCTGAGTCCATCTGACGGATCCTCTGGCCATGCCCTCGAGGGCTGTGACATCGGACTCGTCGAGCCTGTCGTCCTCATTGGCGTTTCCGTATACCCAGAGCCTGGAATCCGCGTCGGGGAGGTCGGAAGATTTCACTACGTCTCCGACCCTGGCTCCGTTATCGCTACCGCTGTTGTTGCCGTTGTTCATCATGAAGTAGACCGCCACTGCAGCCACTGCTACAATTACAACGACGACGATCGCGATCATTGCATTCTTGCTTAGTGCCATTTTATCACTCAATCATATTCTGGGATAAGGTGTACCTGCGGTATCCCGTTGCGAACGCTGACCTCAGCGTCCACCTTGTAAACGTTTTTGATGTTCTCAGCGGTCAGCACCTCTTCCGCGGTGCCGTCCGCGTAGACACCCCTTCCATACATCAGCACCACACGGTCCGCGTAAGCGGCCGTGATGTTCAGGTCGTGACAGACCATGATCACGATGATCTGCCTGTCACGAGCATATGCCTTGAGGAATCTCATGACATCCATCTGGTACTTGACATCCAGATTGGATGTGGGTTCGTCCAGGATGAGCACATTGGGCTCCTGGACGAGTCCGCGGGCTATCAGCACCCTCTGGGTCTGGCCCGCGCTGAGCTGCCTTATGTCCCTCTGGGAGAACTCCTGCAGCCCCATCAGGTCTATGGCCGCGTCGACCACCTTTATGTCGCGCTCGGATGTGCTCCAACCGGCGCGGGGATGTCTCCCCATCAGTATGGCCTCGGGTACGGTCATGGAGAACACGGTCTGCTGGGAGTTGGGCACGAAGGCCAGGATCTGTGCGATCTCCAGGAGGCTCATGGTGCTAACATCTCTCCCGTTAAGGTAGACGTGCCCCGCCTTGGGCTTGAGAAGCTTGTTTATGCACTTCACTATGGTCGTCTTCCCCACTCCGTTGGGCCCCAGTATGCACAGGAGCCCCGGCTCCGATATCTCCAGATCGATATGCTCCAGGATCATCTTCTCATCGTAGCCGAAGGACATGTCCTCGAACCTTACGCTGAGATCCTCTCCCTCCTGAGTCTGGCGAGGCTCCAGGAGGAGGGATTTGCCCCCAGTGCCGTCTGTCATGCCCAAACCTCCTTGGAGTTGCGTAGGATTAGGAAGAGGAACAACGGACCTCCGATACAGGAGGTTATGACACCGACAGGCAGCACTATGGGCTGGGCTATCGTCATGGCGACCAGATGCGAGACCAGCAGAAGGAATGCACCGAAGAATCCGGATGCGGGGATAAGGTATCTGTTGTCGGTACCGATGATCGCCCTCACCATATGGGGGGACACCAATCCTATGAATCCGATGATTCCGGTGAAACTGACTACCGTCGCCGCCACCAGGGTGACGACCATCAGAAGGATAAGCCTCTGCCTCTCCACATCCACTCCCAGGGACTTGGCGCTCTCATCGCCCAGACCCATGAGGTTGAGATGGTTGGACATGTACTGGACGTAGATGGATCCGACGATCGTCACGACAAGGACTATGAATGCCTCGCCCATCGACGTTCCGTCCACGGATCCGATCATCCATTTGTACACGGCCGACAGGTCCTCCGGGTCCGCCACCAGCATGAAGAGCTGAGTGGCCGCGTTGAAGAGGTACATGAGGGCTATTCCGCATAGGATCATCATGGTAGGTGTCGCATTGCGGAACTTACTGAGGAAGAGGATAACGAGCGCCGGGATCAGCGAGAAGATGAAAGCGTTGATGACAACTCCGGCGCCAGCGATGAGCTCCAACCCTATGATCATCGCAAGAGCCGCACCGAAACCGGCTCCTGAGGATATACCCATGGTATAGGGGTCGGCGAGCGGGTTTTTCAGCATGCTCTGCATGCATACTCCTGCGATCGCCAGGCCGAAACCACACACAAGAGATGTGACGATGGCCGGCATCCTGAGGTTGATGACGATATGGTAGAGGCCGATATCCGCCGGCTCACGTCCGAGGATGGCATCGACTATGCATTCGAACACGACATCGGCGGGTATGTTGTAGGACCCTACGGTCGCTGCGAATATCCCCAAGACCAAACAGGCCACGATACAGGCTCCGATGAAACCTAGTCTCTTCGCCCTCATCCTCCGATACTCGGATTCGAAGTTCGATTTGACCGGTTGTATTTCGTCACTCATCGCCACTTCATTACAGTGTTACTATTTTAAAATTCGTAACACGATGTGTTACTATCCATTAATTAGTATTACGGATATATTTGACTATTGAAGCCAGTTTCTAGGATTGGATGAGTCATATACAGTGAATTATGACCACTACTGCACCAGTACCCTCGAAAACCGATTTTCGGACGCGAATCAAAAATACTAATAATATGTCATTTATTGCCAGATTAGGCGAGGGTTGCCGAGCTAGGTCAAAGACGCAGGACTTAGGATCCTGTCCTTAGTGGTTCAAGGGTTCGAATCCCTTCCCTCGCACTTCTCGATAAAAT
>Ga0310696_10010011_pt1 | contig 10937 bp, 8 predicted proteins | sample AusTroGonzalo_MG_4_FD_203885 | JGI IMG/M metagenome (GOLD analysis project Ga0310696, IMG submission 203885) | Bovine rumen microbial communities from tropical cattle in Woodstock, Queensland, Australia - Gonzalo_02 (v2) (version 2) | ecosystem: Host-associated > Mammals > Digestive system >...
ACCCCTTTGCAGGAAAAGTTGATTCATGATTTATTTACACGCCTTGATGAACAAGGTTTAATCGAAGAACGTGAAACAATTCAACCATACAGTGTTGATGATGGTATGTTCTTGGCCGACAGACAATTATATGGAACGTGTCCAAATTGCGGATTCGAAAATGCACGTGGCGACCAATGTGACAAGTGCAGCGCAACATACGAAGCAACAGAATTAAAAAATCCACGTTCGTCTATTTCTGGTTCAACGAATATTGAAATGCGACCAACAAAAAATTTGTTTTTCTTGGCTTCTAAAATGCAGGGCGAATGGAAAAAATGGCTTAGTGAACACGCACCAAAATGGCCAAAGACCGCTTCTGCAATCGCACGTGGTTGGGCAAACGAAGGATTAAAAGACACTTCCATTACGCGTGATTTATCTTGGGGGATTCCTGTAAACAAACCCGGATACGAACACAAAGTTTTCTATGTTTGGTTTGATGCACCATGGGGTTATGTTTCTATATCAATGGCGGCAAATAAAGATTGGGCTACTTGGTGGAAAAACCCAGATTGTCATTATGCACAATTTATGGGTAAAGATAATGTAAAATTCCATTCTGTATTTTTCCCAGAACAACAGTTAGCAATGAACGATAATTGGAAAACCGTAGATATGTTAAAATCTATGAATTTCTTGAATTATGACGGTGGAAAATTTTCTAAATCTGAAAATCGTGGTATCTTTCTTGATGAAGCAATAAGTATCGCACCAAGTGATGCATGGAGATATGCTTTGATGGCATCTGCCCCGGAAACAGACGATAATGATTTTACCGTTGCCCGTTTCGCAGATATCGTTAACAAAGATTTGAACGGTATGTTGGGGAACTTTGTTTCACGTGTTTGCAAATTAAGTGCGAAAAACTTTGGAAATATTGTCCCAAAATCTGACAAATTAGATAGTGAATTAAAATCAAGAATCGATGAAAAATTAAATGAATTAACAACTGCACTTGATGCATGTGAATTTCGTGCAAGTGTGTTTGCTTTGCGTTCATTATGGGCGATCGGAAACGAATATATGACCGAAAAAGAACCATGGGCATTGGTTAAAAACGGCGATATGGATGCGGCACAACATGTGTTGAATACTTGTTTTCAACTGATAGATTTTTATGCACGTGTATCTGCGCCATTTATTCCGGACGCTGCTGAAAAAATGCAAAATATCTTTGGTATCAAAAATGATTTATCTTGGCCAAATGAATTTGAAGCGCGCGTAAAAGATGGTACTGAATTTACAATTCCTGAAAATCTTTTTGAAAGAATAGATGATGATACGGTTAAAAATTTAACAGAAAAATATTCTTCAAAAAAGACGCAACAATTAACTGTTGTTAAAATTACCAGGGTTGAAAATCATCCACAACGTGAAAACTTGCATGTTTTAACTGTCAATGATGGCACGCAAGATTACAGTGTTGTTTGTGGTGCACCAAATGTGCGTGTTGGAATGTTGGCTGTATTTGCACCAATTGGCGCAATAATACCAAAGACAAACAAACCAATCAAGGCACGCGCTGTGGCTGGTGTTGAATCAAATGGTATGTTATGCAGTAGCGCGGAATTAAACATATCGGATGATGATACTTGTTTATACGAAGTGACAGACGAATCTAAATTTGGAAAGTCTTTTTAAACAAAAATGCCAAACAACAAACTGATTTTAATGTCATGTTGTGCGCCATGTTCGTGTGGTGCGATTAAACAGTTGGCATACGGTGAGATCCCTGGCATAGACGATTTTATCGTTATGTTTTTTAACCCCAATATTTTTCCAGAAACAGAATATCAAAAAAGATTAAACGAACAAATTAAGTACTGTGAAAAGTTGGGTGTAAAATATGTCATCGGCGATTATAATCATGACGAATGGAAAGAGCATGTAAAAGGTTTAGAAACCGAACCTGAACGTGGTGCGCGCTGCGGCAAATGTTTTGCATATCGTTTTTGTTATGCACGCGAATACGCAAAAAAACATGGTTTTAATGCGATAGCGTCTGTATTTGGTGTATCGCGCCACAAAGATCAAAATCAGGTTGATAATGCCGGAAACGATTCTTGCGGCGATATAAAATATTTACCAATTAAATGGAACGAAGAATTACGCCAACAAATAAATCGCGAATCTGATTTTTATCGCCAGAATTACTGTGGTTGCGAATTTTCCATGCGTAAATGATAATAAGTTGATTTTTGCTTTTATTTTCCTATAATTTCAAAAGAATAATAACAAAGGTGCAAATATGTCATCTATCTATGTTTTCCCGGGTCAAGGCGCACAAAGTGTCGGTATGGGATTGGAATTGTATCAAACAAACGCAGATGCACGTGCGGTGTTTGACGAAATGGACAGTGTGCTTGGTGAAAAATTATCAGACATAATTTTTAATGGGCCAATTGAAACCCTTACTTTGACAGCCAATGTACAACCGGCAATTTTGGCGACTTCTATCGCAATGTTTCGTGCTGGCAATTTTCCAAAAACTGACTTTGTTGCCGGACATTCGCTTGGTGAATATACCGCATTATGTGCAGCGGGCGCATTGTCTTTAAGTGACGCGATAAAACTGGTTCGGTTGCGTGGCGAATCCATGCAGAACGCTGTTCCGTCTGGTCAAGGTGCAATGGCTGTGATACTGGGCATAGAATTTGAAGATTTGAAAAAAGTATGCGAACAGTCAGAAAATGAAACAGGTGGCGTATGTGATATCGCGAACGACAACTGTCCGGGTCAAATTGTTATATCCGGTGCAAATTCCGCCATTGAACGTGCTATGGAATTGGCAAAAGAATCGGGGGCAAGACGCGCAATGAAATTGGCTTTATCTGTACCGCCACATTCACGTTTAATGGAACCTGTGGTTAATATTATGAAAAAAGCATTGGACGAAATTGAAATCAAAACACCAATCGTTCCAATTATTTCTAATAAAACATGTCAACCAATGACGGGTGTTAATGAAATCAAAGATGCGCTGCTTTATCAAATAACACATGGTGTTCGCTGGCGTGAAAGTGTTTTGTCCATGGTTGATTTAGGAATAGACGATTTGACAGAAATCGGACCAGGCGAAGCCTTGATAGGTATGGTAAAACGCACAACCGATAAAATTAACGCACATAAATAGGGGAAAAATATGTTTGAATTAAAAGACAAAGTTGTTTTAATTACCGGTGCAACAGGTGGTATTGGTGGCGCAATCGCAACCCAAATGAAAGCGGCCGGTGCAAAGGTTGTTGTGACCGGACGCAGCATGGAAAAATTGTCCACGTTTGATGATTCTTTTATAAAGATTCAATCTGATTTGGCAGCAGATGACGCGGCAGAAAAACTGATTTCCGATACAATTGAAAAAGCAGGACGCATAGACGTTTTAATTAACAATGCTGGGATTACTGCTGATACGCTTATGATGCGTATGTCGGACGAACAATTTGATAATGTTTTGAATACTAACTTGCGTGCAACTTTCAAAATGTGTCGTGCGGCAATTATGCCTATGATGAAACAACGTTTTGGTCGCATTATAAATATGGCATCCATTGTTGGTGTTGTTGGTGGGGCAGGCCAAACGAATTATGCTGCAAGCAAAGGCGGAATTATTGCAATGACAAAATCTATTGCCGCCGAAGTTGGCGGTCGTGGAATTACTGCAAACGCTATTGCACCAGGGTTTATCAAAACCCCAATGACAGACGTTTTGCCCGAAGAATTAAAGAAAACATATTTGGCACAAATTCCGGCTGGTCGTTTTGGTGAACCAATAGATATTGCAAATGCTTGTGTATTCTTAGCAAGTGATGAAGCATCATACATCAACGGTCAAACAATCCATATCAACGGTGGAATGGGAAGATTTTAAAATGAAACCACAAAAATTTAAAAATATAAAAACACAACGTTTATATTTAAAACCATTGGTTACATCTTTTGATTTTGCAAATTATTTGTTCAATATAATTGCTAAAAACCGCGAATTTTTCAAGTTTATGCCATGGGCAAATATAGAAAAACCAGAATCTGAATTCGAATTTTTACAAAGTGCAGAAAAAGGTTGGAAGACCCAAGAAACAGCAACCTATGGAATGTTTTTACAACCAAAAAATGAATTTGTTGGTGTGTGTTCTGTGTTTGAAATAAATTTTGAAAAAGAAAGTTGCGAAATAGGCTATTGGTTAAATCCAATTTTTGCAAACCAAGGATTTATGAGCGAAGCAGCCAATGCTGTTGCCAATGAATTTTTTAATGCCGGTTTTAAACGAATTGTTATTAAAGCAAATCCTGAAAACATAGCATCTTGTAAAGTTGCTGAAAAATGCGGATTTGAACGCGAAGGTTTATTACGCAGTTACGATTTCCTTCCGCTTTTAAACAAACGCGAAGACCTTGTGTTGTATTCAAAAATAAAAGAAAAATAATATGCAAGAATTTGATGTGATTGTTATCGGTGGTGGACACGCAGGAGTAGAAGCAGCGACTGCATCTGCACGTCGTGGTGCAAAAACTTTGCTTTTAACTATGCGCGAAAGCGATATTGGCGCAATGTCTTGTAATCCTTCGATTGGCGGACCTGGTAAATCACAAATGGTTGCAGAAATGATGGCATTTGGTGGTGTTATGCCACGCGCCGCAGACAGTGCAGGTATCCATTGGCGAACATTGAATGTTACGCATGGCGCGGCAACCCAGGCACTGCGTGCACAAATAGACAGAAAGTTTTATCATAATGCCGTTATGAAAATTTTAGAAAACACATCAAATCTATCTGTTGTTTTTGAAAGTGTTTCTGATTTAGATTTAGAAAACAAAACTGTAAACAACAAGTATTCTGCCGCATGCATAGTTTTAACAACCGGAACTTTCCTTGGTGGGCTGGTCACACGTGGTGCCGAAAAAATACCATCAGGTCGTCTAATGGATAATGGCGAATACCAAGAAAACGATACACATATATCTGATGTTCTGAAAAAAGCGGGGTTTGAATTGTTGCGTCTTAAAACAGGAACACCTGCACGTATTTATCGCGACAGTATAGATTTCAGTGTTTGCGAAGAACAGCCTGGTGATGTACCGCATGATTGGTTTGGATTTGGTGATGATAAAAATATTATTAACGACAAATGTTATATTACCCATACAAATGAAGAAACCCATGAAATAATTCGTCAAAACATAAAAGATGCACCAATGTATAATGGCGACATACGCGGACTTGGACCACGCTATTGCCCGTCACTTGAAGACAAGGTTATGCGCTTTCCAGAACATAAAACACACCATGTGTTCTTAGAACCAGAAGGTTATAACAGCGATTTAATTTATCCAAACGGCATATCAACATCTTTTGGTCGTGATATTCAAGACAAATGGATACGCACGATTCCTGGGCTTAAGAATGCACGCATAGCGCGTTATGGATATGCCATAGAATACGACGCAATAGATGCAAGGGCGTTAAAAAACACATTGGAATCTAAAGATATCAAAGGCCTCTTTTTTGCAGGACAAATCAACGGAACATCCGGATATGAAGAAGCCGCCGCCCAAGGTTTAATTGCGGGTGCAAATGCCGCAGCGCGCGCACTGAACATCGAACCTTTGATTATTGACAGAACAAATTCTATGATCGGGGTTTTAATTGACGATATAACCACGCTGGGTGTAGATGAACCGTATCGTATGTTTACTTCGCGCGCGGAATATCGACTTAATCTGCGTGCTGATAATGCAATACTGCGTTTGGGCAAAATGGCTGAATCTCTGGGCTTGATAACACAAGAATTACATCAACAAATTTTAAAAATGCGCGAAAGTACCGCACATGAAAATGATAAATTCTATGCAGGCTATATAGAAAGAAATGAACGCGAAATCGCAAACTATAAAAAAGATACAGAATTAAAAATACCAACAAACTTTGATTATAAAGATTTGTCTGGATTGACAAACGAATTAGTTGAAAAACTGACGAAAACCCGCCCTGAAAACATTGCTGCGCTGTCACGTATTCCTGGTATGACGCCTGCTGGAATAATGGTTGTTTTACGTAAAATTAAATGTGGAAATAAATAAAAAAATATATTAACATTCACACACCTGCCGGAATAGCTCAGTTGGTAGAGCATCTCATTCGTAATGAGGGGGTCGCAAGTTCAAGTCTTGTTTCCGGCACCATAAAAAATTATAAAAACACCGGCAAATGCCGGTATTTTTTATATTCTTTTATCTTTTGCATTACACCATTTTTCAACCGGACAATGTTCACAATCTGGGCGCAGGGCCTTGCAAGTATATCGCCCATGCAAAACCATTACATGATTTACCATCGCATGATATTTTTGTGGAATTATTTTCAGTAATTTTTCTTCAACTTTTTCTGGTGTGTTTTCGTTCGCGCCACACCAACCATACCGATGCGCATTGCGAAAAACATGCGTATCAACACCAATATTTGGCGCATTCCAAAGCACATTCATAATTACATTTGCTGTCTTTTGTCCCACACCTGCCAGTTTTATAAGTTCCGCCCGATTATGATATTTGATCGGGAATTTATAGTTTATATTGTCGCTGTCTTTATTTTTTAATTGTTGTGATAACTTTATTATATTGTCTGCTTTGTTATTAAAAAAAGAAATAACACGTATATGTTTTTTAAGTCCATCCAAACCTAATTCTAACATTTTATTAGGCGTTGGTGCGATGCGAAAAAGTTCTGGGGTAACTTCGTTAACTTTCTTATCTGTTGCTTGCGCTGACAAAATTACCGCTACAGCAAAAGTAAACTCGTTGGTTGAATATAATTCAGACCGGATATCCATATTCAATGTCTTTGGAACATTTTCAAAATAAATATCCGGACTAAGAGTTATTTTCGATTTAGCCATTTACTTTTTCAATACTGATTGCAAAATTATAATCTTCGATTTGTTTTTCAAATTGGTCTGCCGCGCCACTTTCCATTTCAACAATCAAAGCATCATGCATTATGCGTTTTTTGTGTGCCGCGATTGCGTTAGAAAGTGCAACATCCGCCGTATAGACCAATTTTATACGATCTGAAACATCTAAATTGGCGGCTTTACGCGAATCTTGGATAAAACGCAAAGCATCATTCACTAAACCCTCTTGAACCAATTCGCTGTTTATTTCTGTGTTCAAAACAACGACCGCTGTGTTATCCTGCAAAGCGGCACCCGACACACCGGCCTTTACAGTTAAACGGTTTTCAAATTCATCAGACTGTAAAGTATATTCACCAACAACCAGTTTATCGCCATCCAATGTATAATCGCCACGTTTAACGGCTGGGATAATATCTTTCAAAGCGCCACCAAGACGTGCACCAATTTTTGGGGTAATAAGATATACAAAACTGTCCGCAACTGCATTTATATCATCAACGAATTTTACAGTTTTTACATTTAATTCGTCTGCGATAATATCTGCATAGTCAAACATTTCAACACCAGCGATTGTTGCGTCCGCCAGCGGTAAACGATTACGCAATTTATATTGTTCACGCAATTGTTTTCCAGTCGATACTATCATTTGAACACGACGCATATCTTCCAATATTTTTTTATCTGTTTCACCAGCCTTTGGCCAATCTTCAAGATGTACAGATTCTGCACCGGTTAAATTCTTGAATATATATTCAGATATAAACGGCGCAAATGGTGCCAGGCATTTTGCAAATGTCACCAACACATAATGCAGCGTTTCAAATGCACTTACATCTTCATCCCAGAATCTGTCACGATTACGACGGATATACCAGTTGTTCAATATATCAAGAAAACGTACAAATTCTTTGACCGCGATATCTGGTTTATATTCGTCCAGTGCAACCGTTGTCGTTTTAACCAATTCATTCAATTCAGCCAAGATATATTTATCCAACAAATTATCTGAATTTGGTTCGTTTTCAACAGTGATATTTCCAGCGTTCGCGTACAGTGTAAAAAAGTGATATGCATTCCAAAGCGGTGTTAAAATTGTCTTTATTGAATCATTAAATACAACACCTTCTTTATCCATGCATATTGGTTCGGCTTTCATAAAATTGCTGCCCTGGATATACAAACGAATTGCATCTGCACCGTATTTTTCAAATGCCGCACTTGGGTCAGAATAATTATGCAATGATTTTGAAAACTTGCGTTTTTGTTCATCCAATGCCATACCATTTGCAGATACAACTTTGAATGCTGGCTTATCAAACAATGCAACAGCCATAATCATCAGCGAATAAAACCATCCACGTGTTTGATCTTGTCCTTCGATAATATAATCGGCCGGAAAATTCTTTTCGAATTTATCCTGATTTTCAAACGGATAATGCAGTTGTGCAAATGGCATAGAACCACTTTCAAACCAGCAATCAAGAACGTCACTTATACGATGCCAACCATCTTTGGTAAGTGATGTAAATCATCTATCTTTACACCAAAAAATTCTTCCAATTCTGCAATAGATCCAAAGATTTTATATTCGCCGTCTTTTTCCCAAATTGGCAATGGAACACCCCAAAATCTGTTTCTTGAAATTCCCCATTCACGGGCATTTTTTATCCAAGACATAAAACGATTACCCGCAGATGTCCATGTTGTTTCGTTTGTTGTTATTTCAACAAGGCGTTCACGAATTTTCGGAACATCGATATACCATGCATCTGTCGCACGATAGATTAGTTTTTCGTGGCTACGTGGACCATATGGATAACTGTGTTTATGTTGGTCTTTCTTAACCAAGATTCCATTTTGTTTTAACCAATCTATGATTTTTGGATTGGCTTCAAATATATTCATATTTGCCCAATCTTTAACCGTTGAATCAAAATTACCATAATTATCAACATTTAAGATTACTGGGAATTTTGGATCTAACGCTTTGGCCGCCCAATAATCCTCTTCACCATATGCAGGTGCAATATGAACAATGCCAGTACCATCACCATCACTTACATAATCTGCCGCGATTACTTGGTGCAACAATGGGTCAGAATTTTCATAGTAATTAAATATTGGTTTATAATGCAAACCAACCAAATCTTTACCCTTTACTGTCCCCAGATTTTCAGATTCCGCAAAGATTTTTTCGTATGCTTTCAGGCGCGATGCAGCCAAAACATAAACATGGCCGTCAGCGTGTTTCATACGAACATATTCCATTTCTGGATTCACAGCCAATGCAGAATTTGCAGGCAATGTCCATGGCGTAGTTGTCCATGCAATAGCACGATCGCCATTTTCTAACTCAAACCAAATCGTTACAGTATCATCAACAACATCTTGGTATTCAGATGATGCTTCAGAATTTGATAAAACCGTTCCTAATTTCCAATCAAATGGATTAACTTTGAAATCTTTGTAAAGCAAACCTTTTTTATACAATTCTTTTAATGCCCAAATTACAGATTCCATATAGTTTTTATCCATCGTGCGATAACCAAAATTATCGCCACCATCAACCCAACGACCAATGCGTTCTATGTATCTTAACCATTCATTTGTATAAGCCAAAACATCAACGCGGCACATATCACAAAAAGCCCCTATACCATCAGATGCAACTATATCTTTAGCGCTGCGACCTTGTTTCTTTTCAACACTGTTTTCAGCAGGCAATCCGTGACAATCCCACCCCAGTTCGCGAACAACATGACGTCCTTTCATAGTCTGATAACGTGAAACCATATCTTTAATCGCGCTTACACCCAAATGTCCTAAATGAGGCAAACCGTTTCCAAACGGCGGTCCGTCATAAAAATTAAATGGTTCGCCCATTTTGGTTTTATTCAAAGATTTATGAAAAGTGTCGTTTTCACGCCAAAATTCCAGAACACTGTGTTCAATTTCTGAAAAGTTCGCTTTTGGTTCGGTCTTTTTATATGCCATTGTTCGTGCCTTTTGTTCCATTAAAAAAGGGCGCCTGTGCGCCCCGGCCACCGCCAAAGCGCAGTGCCTTTTATTTAATAATGATTATTGTGTTTGTTTTCATGCCCTTATTTATACAATGAATCCGGTTAAAAATCAAGCAGTGTATAAAATTTTTATAAAAACTATTAAAAATAGTTGACAAATTTTTTATATGTTAAATAATAAACACAAAACAAAAAGAGGTTGGTAATGTTCTCTAGACGCAACAAAGTTAAAGAATTGGCTGTTTATTTTGCAAAAACACCTGATGTGTCTTGTTTAGTTACAGACAACAAAAATTATGAACCTGTTGGTGTCTCTGTTGTTAAATCGTATAAATATCAAGTAAACGGTATAGAAATACTTTTCAACAAATGGTTTGTAGAAGCGTTTGAATCTGCTAAACAAATGAATTTACCAGGATGCGAACATCATGATAAATTGGTCAAAGGCAGTGGTGTTTGTGTATCTTCGCCTAATTTTGGACGTCTTGTTTTTTATGGCAAAGATGCACAAGATATCATCGATGCGTGTGAATCTGGTTGCAGTACACAATTATTTAATATTAAAAAACAATTACAAAAATAAATACCGGCTTTTGCCGGTATTTATTTTATCATGCACGCAAAGTCGCACCACATTTTTTTTCTATATTCTTAATCACCTTGTCTTGAATTTCCGCTAATTCTTTATCTGACATATTGTGATCTGGATATATAATTATTGTAAACGCTATAGATTTTTGACCATTGCCCATATCAAAAGCATCAAACACAACAACACTATCGATACTTGAATCAGATGTAATTGCTGTTGCAACTATTTTTTGCGCTTCAAATGCAGAATCTACTACAAAAGCAAAATCACGCGTAATCGGCATAAATTCTGTGATAGGTGTTTTTTTGCTTTTTGGTTTTTTTGGTAAATCTTCAATATTTTCTATCCACGCAACAAACACTTTTGTTTTTA
>Ga0310696_10010014_pt1 | contig 10934 bp, 10 predicted proteins | sample AusTroGonzalo_MG_4_FD_203885 | JGI IMG/M metagenome (GOLD analysis project Ga0310696, IMG submission 203885) | Bovine rumen microbial communities from tropical cattle in Woodstock, Queensland, Australia - Gonzalo_02 (v2) (version 2) | ecosystem: Host-associated > Mammals > Digestive system >...
GTCAACACCGATTTCGGCAAGTTCCTTCCTGGTGCTCGGACTCACCACGACAAAAGGCTGAGTGCGGTAAAAGAACGGAATAATCCGCTCAAAGAACCAGACGCCAAATGCGACCGGGAAAAAAGTCTCTGCAAAAATCGACCCCCGCCACAAGTGATGCATCTGCACCAAGAGCGGTTTGTGCACGAACCAGTGGGCAAAGACCGGTAACTTGTTCAAATCTTCGACAACAACGTCAAAGCCAAATTCTCGGTCGAGTTTTTTCAAGTTCAACGCCACCGTAATCTGGAACGTCAAATCGCCGCCTTTACGGACGACCTGAATTCCATCGACAACCTCGCGTTCTTTCGCGCCCGGAAACATCGTCGTAAACAGGACCACCGTATGGCCCATTTCCACAATTTTCGAGAAAATGCGATGCAGATGCTTTTCGGCGCCGCCGGCAGCCGGATGCATGCGATCCCGATAATTTACGACGAGGATGTTCAATCAAACCTCTATTACGGTTTTCGGCCAATAACGCCAATGCACAACTGCGTGTAATGCATCACCGGCACGGACTGGAGCGAGTCTAAAATTTTGTCTTTAATCTTCTGGTAAGCAGTTCCATCAAGCGGATACTTCGGAAGCTCAATGCCGAACTTGAAGCACAGTTCGCGCAAAATACGGTAGTAAAGATTCGGGCGCATCCAGTCGCCGTAAGCGTAAATGCATTCAAAGCCCGCGTCACGCATGAGCGTCTTGAGTTGCCCCATCGTGAACTGTTTTTCCCAGCCCGCAAACCACTTGTCCATCGCAATCAAGATATGCTTGATAATCGTATATGGATGGACAGTCTGCGGCACGTCGCAAAGGCAACAACCACCGTGCTTCACGATGCGGAAGTTTTCCTGTAACAGCGGGAGCGAATCCTTGAAATGCTCTGCCAAGCCTTGGTGGAACACCAAGTCAAAAGTGTTGTCCGGGAACGGGGACTTGAACGCATCGCCACGCACAAGGTGCAAATTCGTGAGCCCCTCGCTCTCGCGGAGCGAATTGACAATTTTCAAGCTGTTGTCGGCAAAGTCCAGCACATAGACATCGGCACCCAAACGGGCAAGTTCGGCACTGTCGCGACCGGTACCAGCGCCGACCTCGAGCACCTTCAGGCCCTCGAGCTTAAAATTCTTCTTGATAGCTTCTATAATAGACGGCGAAGACGGATAGACCTTGTCCATGTCGTTCTTTCGCTGCCAAAAACGGTTCCATACGGATTGATCAGGCTCTTTTATTGACATAACGGGGATAATATATGAAAATTTGGTAGTAGGAAGTAGGAAGTAGGAAGTTAGAAGTGGGTTATTAGACGAGAGACGACAACTGAATAAGTCGAGCGTCGCGACCAACGAAGTTGGGCATGACCGAGACGATCAGTTGGGACTTGAGCAAAACGAAAGTCCAAAGACGAGAGAAAGCTATTAAAAACCATTTGTCATCCTGAGCGAAGTGAAACGAAGTCGAAGAATCCAGTAAAGTTTCAAGTATGAGGTATAGAAAGAACACATTGCAAAATGAAACGTCATCCTCCGAAGTAAGGTTCTCTATGTTCATAATGAATATACTGGGGGCATCCACTTTACATTTCCTTCCTACATTTTACCTTCCATCTGCAGCGCAGTTGTCACGTTTCAAAAAATTTGTTATATTTTTACGACACTTCTTGTAAAAACACCGCATTTAGCACAGGTTTTCATTGATTAAAAACACTCAAAACGCCCATTTACGGCCCTATTTGTAAAAATTTTGGAAAATTTTACACAATTGGCACGCAACTTGCTTTAAAAAAGCGATATTATAAGGGCAAGGTTTTAAAATGCATATTGATTCTACCGATACTACTCTCAAAAGATACCTAGAAGATATCCGTCGTACCGCACCCCTCTCTCGCGAAGAAGAACAGATACTTTTCCAAAAAGCTAAAGAAGGCGATAAAATCGCCCGTAAAAAGCTGATTTCTGCAAACATGCGCTTTGTGCTCAAGGTCGCCATCCAGTACCGTGGCTGCCCGATTCCACTTCCGGATTTGGTCAGCGAAGGTGCAATGGGCCTTGTCCGTGCCATCGAATCATTTGAACATACACGCGGCCTCAAGTTCATCAGCTACGGCGTTTGGTGGATCAAGGCTTATATCACCCGCGCCATTAACGAACAGGGCAACCTTATCCGCTTGCCGGCAAACCAGCACCTCCGCGTGCGCAAGGCTTTGCACGAGCAGTCCCGCGGTAAAGAGATCAACGAAGAAATTCGCGAATTGATCCAGATCGGTCAGCGAGGCGTTTCGTTCGACAGCCCGCTCAAGGCCGATTCCAAGGCAACGTACGCCGAAGTCCTCCCGGATAGTGGCGCATCGAACCCGGAAGCCGACTCCGAAATCCAGAGTGTCGAAGCTTTGGCACGCGACCTCATGGAACAGCTCCCGGAACGCGAAGCCCGAGTCATCACCGGCATTTTCGGTATCAACCAGGAAGCTCCGCAGACACTCCGCGAAGTGGGCGAATCCATGAACATCTCCCACGAACGTGTGCGTCAGTTGCGTGACCAGGCCCTCCGCCGCATCCGCAAGTACAACAGCAAGGACTTCTTGCAAGAAAAGAAGGACGCGTTCCTCGCGGCTATTAACAAATAGCCGCTTAACGACGCAAGGGGCTCCGCCCCTTGGAACCCTTTTCCAAATGCGAACTATTAATAAGTAGCAAGCCGAGAGTCGCGCCCATGTTTACATGGGCATGACCGAGGCGAAGCGCTTATGTATGCGAAGCATCAATAAGTAGCAAGCCGAGAGTCGCGCGCAAACCGAAGGCTCCACCCCTTGGATCCAAAATTTCGACGACCATTTCTTATGGTCGCCGTTTTTTCGCAGTCCCCCCCCCATTGCTGTAATTTTTAAATTTTTCAGTTGCATATATATAGAAAAATTTCTATATTTCTATATATGAATAAGATAAACTACACAAAAATTGCAAAACAGCTGAAGGTCATGGCAGAACCGAAGCGTCTAAAAATCATCAACTTGCTGTCCAACGCCAATGGCGAAATGTGCGCTTCAGAAATTCTGAAAACATTCCGCGTTACTCAGCCGACGCTGTCGCACGACATGAAGGCGCTAGTCGATGAAAAATTCGTGATGGCTCGCCGTGAAGGGCAAAAAATGTTCTACAGTCTCAATCCAGACACCATTTTCAACATTCAAGCGGCGCTCGGAGACATCTGCAACGAGGATATGTAATTTTTTCAATACTCTCGTCTCTCGTCTCTCGTCTATTTTCTATCTTTACGCGCACTATGAGTGAAGCTATTAACAATGTCAAGCAGGCCTTTGATGCAGAACTTGCACAAACGGACCTCACCAATCAAGAAGCGGTCAACAACCTCCGCGTAAAGTATCTCGGCAAAAAAGGCGCCGTCACCGACCTCATGAAGCAGATGGGTTCGCTCAGCGCCGAAGAACGCCCCGCTTACGGCAAGCTCGTAAACGAACTGAAGGTAGCCGTTTCCGAAGCAATCGACAAAGCCATTGCAACCGCGAACGAAGCCGCTCTCCAGAAGAAGCTCGCTAGCGGCGCTGTCGATATCACGCTCCCGGGCGCTGGCATCGCAGCCGGTTCTACGCACCCGCTGTACGACGTCCGCGAAGAAATCATCGACTTCTTTGCGCAGATGGGTTTTGATGTGGACTTCGGTCGCGACATCGAAACGGATTGGTACAACTTTGAAGCGCTCAACACTCCGCCAGACCATCCGAGCCGAGACATGCAGGACACGTTCTATGTCGATAACAAGGTCATGCTCCGCACGCACACGTCGGGCACGCAGATCCACTACATGGAAACGCACAAGCCGCCGTTCCGCATGATCGCTCCGGGCCACGTGTTCCGCGTCGACAACGATGCGACCCACGCCCCGATGTTCCAGCAGTGCGAAGGTCTTGTCGTTGACGAAAACATCAGTTTCGCCGACCTCAAGGGCGTGCTCCAGGTGTTCATGAACAAACTCTTTGGCGCAGGCGTCAAGACGCGCTTCCGTCCGAGCTTCTTCCCGTTCACGGAACCGTCTGCAGAAATGGACGTGAGCTGTGTATTCTGCGGTGGCAAGGGTTGCCGTCGTTGCAAGGGCACAGGCTGGATGGAAATCGGCGGCTGCGGCTCTGTGGACCCGAACGTGTTCAAGAACTGCGGCATCGATGCCGAAAAGTTCACCGGTTTTGCATTCGGTTTCGGTCTCGACCGTATCGCGATGCTCCGTCACGAAATTCCGGAAATCGGCCTCTTGACGGCCAACGACCAGAGATTCCTCTCCCAGTTCTAAATTAATTCGGACAATTGCGAAAAACAAGGGTCATGCAAAAAAAGCATGACCCTGTTAAGTTTTTATCCTGCCACCAACATCCAACTTAATCTCAACATCCGCCTTGAACGGCAGGTCTTCCGCTTGTGGCGTGGCTATAACGACCTGGCATTCCTTTTCGCGAATGAGCGATGCAACCGCATCGCGGCGGTTCACGTCCAGTTCCGCAAAGATGTCGTCCAGCAATAAAATCGGCTTTGTCAAGTAGCGAGACGCCACATCCACGGCGGCAAAGCGCATAGCGACTGCCGCCGAGCGGCACTGTCCTTGCGACCCAACAGACCGCATTTCGTAACCCGAAGCGCAAAGCGCCAAATCATCGCGATGTGGCCCCGCCATCGTCATTCCCTGCAAACGTTCCACAAATTCCAAGTCCGCAAGTTTTCGCGCAAAAGCGTTTCGGAGCATTTCCTCGCTCACGCCGTCCGTAGCATTTTCCGTACCGTCCGTGACGTTTCCCAGACCCTCCGCGCTTGCGACGCTCCCGACTTCATCACGAGAGATATCCCCTGCATTCGGCATTCCGCCAGCCGTAACGGTTTCTGAGCCTTCCCCACCGAAACAAGCGTTCCCGCTCGCCCCCCCGACAGCGTTGACGGTTCCCGAAACATCTGCCGGAATTTCATTCATCATATCGTCTGGCATCGGCACCGCCACATCGAGCGCATCCAGCGACTTGAGAATCGAACTCTTGTACGCACAAGTGATTTCATCGACACCGCCCGAAAGTTTGCGGTAATACCGCGTGATAATTTCAGAAACTTCTTTCGAAAGCGATAGACGCGCCGCCCACAGTTTAGCGCCAAGCTCTATCAATTGTTGCGTCAAAACGCGGAACAAGTCTTCGCCGCCAACGGCAGCACCATTCTGCTTGAACTCCTTGAGCCACTTATTACGTTGTTGTAACACCCGCTTGTAGCGGCGCAGCACCTGAGCATTCGCCGATGACCTGTAACAAAGTATTTCGTCGAGCCAATGCCTGCGAACTTCGGGTCCGCCACGCAAAAGTTCGATATCCGAAGGCTGCATAATCACCGCCGGGCACTTCCCAAAAAACGATGCCGGCGACTTCAACGTTTCGCCATTCTCTCGAACTTCGCTCCCGCGAGAATAAACGCGCAGCGCCCGCATCCGCGAACGCCCTTCGTCGTTGAACTCACCGCGCAAAATAAGCTCATCATTTTTCCAGGTAACCAGTTCACGTAAGTCACGCGACCGAAACGAGAACCCTTGCGAAAGCAAGTGAATCGATTCGAGAATCGTCGTCTTGCCGCAACCATTCGGCCCACAGATTACGTTTACGCCAGCATCGAAGTTGCAGTCCATCGTATCAAGACTGCGCACCTTCGAAATGAAGACCTTCGAAATCAAGGAATGTATCCCCGCAAGCCAAGGCTGAACGGAGACCAAATCCCCGCACTGGTTTCGTAAAGGAATGCGTAGTTCAGTTCTATCGGGAACCTTCTTTTGCCGACACGGATTTCAAACTTGTAGCCCGCACCGAGCATCCAGTTCAAATCGTCCATACCCACGCGGAATGTCGCATTGGGAGTCGCTTCGCATTCAAAGCCGACACGTCCCGTCCAAACGTGAAGCTGCGGGTCAAACGCCAAAAGCGTATCGGCCACCTGGTAATCGAGCGCTTCCATCCAGGCGTAGACAGGTTTTCCCATAATCTTGGAACGGTAACCAAGTCCAATCTGCAATACCTTCGGGCGCACGCCCTCGGTCGAGTTCAACGTATTGTCCCGACTCGGATTTTTAGTCCACTTTGCAGACAAATTTTTACTAAAGCTCAAGTTGCGGATAACCACCGAAGACGACCACTTCGCATTCCACTGGCGGGTCCAACCCAAATTAATCGTCACCGGGCTGCGGAAGGATTCTTCCACCTCGATGCCTTCAAAATATCTCGAATCCGCAATGTCCAAATTATCATAACTCATCGAAAGCGAAAGACCGAACGCATCCTGACGCGTTGCACGGTAGGCAAAGCCAAGGTAGAACATCGAAAAGAACGGTTTCGACGTACTCACGGTCTGGTCATCTTCATCGATTATCTTGAAATCGCGGTCGCCTCGGTAGAGAACCGCAAAGCCGACCCCCATGCGTTTTCCAACTTTACCTTCGATGCCAAAGGCGCCACCCAAACGGTCCAAGTCTCGCTTTTCGACGTTGAGCGTATATCCAATATTTTCGCGGAAGCCCAGCAAAGCCGGATTCCAAAACGCACCCGGCATCGTCGCCGTATCGGCAGTACCCGTATTGCCGCGGCCCAATTCACGGACGCCGCCGCCCATACGTTCAACAAAACCGTCAAAGCCACCAAGCTCTGATTTTTTCGTAAAGCCAATCGCCATTGCGGATCCGGCAAGCGAACAAACAGCCAAAGTCGTAACTACAAGATTCTTAAGCCTAATCATCTGAAGTTACCTCCGAGCGTCATCGCCTTGCCCCAACCGATATGGCCGTGATTATCCTTCACCCTGATGTAATAAACGCCCATCGTACAGTCCTTGCCGTGGTCGTCACGACCGTCCCAGTAATCTTCCTTCGGATTCGAGCTTCGCGAAGCATCCGCATTGCGGACCGCATCCTTTACAATAGTACGCACCTTGCGCATATCGTAACTGAACACTTCAATCGTAACTTTAGATTCTTTGTCAAGTTTATACGAAACAAGCGATTCTTCACCCGGCGAAACAATCACAGAAGGGACCATACGGATTGAGCCCAAATTATTGCTAAGCTTTGCGCGATTCAGGACGACACTCCATGTCGCACCGGAATCCGCCGACACGGAAACTCCGTTACCATACGTTGCAATCGCAAGCCCCGTCCGATTCTTCGAAAGCGGGAACGCGCACATCGACATGATGACCGCCTTTCTATCCGTAGCACCAGTCTCATAGCCATAAAGCCACTGGAGTTTTCCGTCATCGTCTTTTTCCCATGCGCGAGCGCCAAGCGAATCCAGTTTGAGGTAACCGCTAATCGAGCCACCAATAGCATGGACCAGCACGTAAGCCGTCTTACCGATAAAGGCTACATTGCCCACCGTATAATCCGCTTCGTCATAAATATCCTTTTTCTGCACCTTGCCTGCGGTATCCAGGAAATCCACCTTGACAAAGTCCTTGTTTTTTTCACCATAAATACGCCACAGTCCGCCCACGACATTGTCTTTTTTCTTGTAGTTCGTCTCTGCGATGATTTGGAGCGGGCTCCCGCCCATCCAAAGTCCCGTCACGCGGGAATCCTTCAGATTTTTTGACACGTTCTTAAGCCCGCCAGAGGACTTGACCCAAAGGCCCTTGGCCGTCGCAAGCCAAAGGTCGCCCGTTTCCGGATGCAGGCGCACATCGAAAATTTCAGGATTGTTTTCCAAATCCAGTTCGGCATTTTTCTTGGGAACTTCCAGTTTATTCGTCTTTAAATTCAAGACAAACGTCGTGTCGACATTCTTTTTCCCGGACATGTCGTGAACCATGACGCCCAAGGCGCCACGCGCCACCCACAAACGTTTAGCCGTCGAATCGTACGCGAACCCGCTTGTCGCATACATCATCGGCTGTTTCTGCAAAGTATCCTCGTCCACCGGCTCATCCAGCGGATTTTCAATAATGTTCCTCAAATCGCGCACCGAATAATATCCCGCCGGTTGCGACTGGCGACCGTTTTCGTCCAGCGAGAACATCGGAAGCAAAAGACCGAGCTTGGAGCCCGCATAGACTGCCGGGATACGCCTGCGTTCAGCAAAATCATCATCAAAAATTTCGTACCGTGCCGCCGACAGCGTATCCGTTTCGACTTGCGCCTGTGCAGTTGCTTCGGTCACCACGGCGCCTTTACTCGAAACATTGAAGTTCAATAACGTGAGTCCGCTATAACTACCGTCTCGGGAAAAAGCCCACAAAGCCCCATTTTGCCCAGCCGGCCCCACGGCAAACACATAGTTACTGAACAACGTCTCGCCGGCAAGCGCATTTGTACTCAACGCTCCCCCGACAAGGAGACCTGCCGTCAGAATAGCATAACCCAATTTCACAATCTACCTCATATCGATTTCATCAACGCCCTTGACGGACTTGTACTTGAAATCATCGTTAGAAATATTCTTGACAACCTTCAAATCGACAATGTTGTACCAAGACGCGTTCCCCGCCGGATCTTCCGTATAGAGTCGCACCGGAGAGTAATCCTTCTTTGATAACCAGACTTCCATCTTGGTGAACTGTCCCGCATACTTCGACGGATCCAGTTTCAATGTCCAAAGTTTCTGTTTCGAGAGTTCCGCCTCGCCCATTTCAAGCACCTTGCAGTTCAGATACTTGAACAAAAGTTCCGACGGATGCAGCGAACTTGACAAATCCTCGACCGCCTTGATGAGCACCTGTTTCTGATCGACATTCCACTGCCAAAGGCTTTCGCCATCGCTATAGAACTTGATTCCTGAAAGGTCGAGCTTGAACTTGTCACCTTCGGCAACGACCAGGCTACCCGACTGAGTCCTGATATCCGGAGAATCAGCCTGAAATACTTGCGCCTTGAAATTTAGGCTCCAGGCCTTACCCGATTTGAACCACGCCTTGGACTTTTCCAAAACCTGGTCCGCCGTCAACGCAAAAACACCTTGCGCTAGCACAAGTGACAAAAAAAGAACTATACGGGAGGAAAACTTCATATCCACCTTTATTGAATGCTGTACCAAATTTACAAAACTGATTCTCTCTAGATATTGCATATTCTTATTTTTGAGGTACTAGGCACAAATCATTGGTTTCTCGACAAAGATATTTCTATCTTTTGCTCGTAAAAACCAAATAAACCTTTTTTAGAAGGATTGTATGCGTAAAATCATTTTGCCGATTGCCCTTGCCGCTACGGGTTTCGCCCTTGCCGCAGACATCGAAATTCACGGGAACGTCGATTTTGACGTTGCGAGCTATTTCGACAGGGATTTTGACCCCACCAACGCCGCGAACCAGGATATCGACCTTTCCGTCAAGGCTAATCTTGACGAAAATGTTTCAGTCACCGTATTCACGAACACGAAAAGCCACGCGACAAACGCCGACGACGCCTCGGAAATCCGCCACGGACTCCCCCGTTCAACCGCCATCAACGATTTGGACAACCGCTACACCGGATTCAATTTCGACGGTGTGGAACTCCGCTGGACGCCTTACCAGGACGTAAGCTTCATCTTCGGTGACCTGACCTACAGCGCAGGTGCATTCAACTACTACTTCTGGCGCGACACGGGCCGTTACGCAGTCATCGCCCGTGACCATACCGTCCGCGGTTTCGGTGTCGAAGTCGGCAACAGCAAGTTTGGCGAAGGCAAGTTCTACCTCGGCATGACCGACAAAACCAAGAGTTCCGTATCCGCATTCGCAAGCTACGGTCTCAAGCTCGTGAACCGTCCTGACGAACACCTGACCATCACCCCGAGTGTGGACTGGGCGTTCGGTTCCGAAATCGGTCGTAGCTACGGCTACACGTTCGGTACGGAACTGGACTACTCCAAGAGTCTCGACGTGCTCAACTACAGCATCTACGCCGTCTATGGTTTGCACCCGTACAAGGAACACGGAGTCCACTCCTTCCTTATCGAACCGAGCATGAACTACAGCATCTTCAACTTGGGACTCAACTACTTCTACGCCATCGTCAACAAGAACTACGATGCAGAGCCGCAAATTTTCACGGATGACCAGATGCTCTTCGCCATCGAACCGAGCTTCAACATCACGAAAAAATTCACTCTCGGCGTAAGCTTCGAGTACCACGATCCTGATTGCGAAAAGGATAAAGACGAATTCAAGTTCCTCGGCATGAACTTCTATGTCTATCCGACGCTCAACACGAATCTCGTCTTCTGGTTCGGCTACAACTTCAGCAAGAACAAGAACCCGGTCGTTGGCGAATCTACCAAGTTCTCGCTCGGCATGAGCGCCCACGCGGATTTCTAGTTGTTAGTCAATAGTCATTGGTTAATAGTTATTAGTTGATGATAATCCCCGGTTCCAAGCCGGGGCTTTTTTTGCGTTCGTCATACTAGCTAGTCCCATCCATAAAGTTCAAAATAATCCCCGTTTCGCCTCACGCACGTACAAAACCGAAACAAGGGCGCCAACGTCAACAGCACCTGCAGCGAAATACAGACAACATAAAACATCCCTAAAAATGCGGAAATTGAAAAAAGCGGGATTTTTACGTAAGATTTTCCCTTTTCGGCTGATTTTGACGTAAAAAAAGACGGTTCTGCGTAATTTCAGCACGATTTTGGCCTTTTCACGACGGATTTCCCTGCCAAATGAAGCATTTTCCCAGCAAATGACAGCAAATTCCGCCTCTTTCCCTCCATTTTTCGTTCATTTGTACGAAAAATTACGTCAGAATCGCAATCTTTTTTTCGATTTTGACGTAAAAAACGCCCAAAACCGCATTTTAAGCAAATTAACCAACATAAAAAGAACCCGCCGCGTATCCGCGGCGAGTCCCTAAACGTTCTTTAAGTCTGTCAGGAATTAGTGACCGAGGAACTT
>Ga0310696_10010015_pt1 | contig 10934 bp, 16 predicted proteins | sample AusTroGonzalo_MG_4_FD_203885 | JGI IMG/M metagenome (GOLD analysis project Ga0310696, IMG submission 203885) | Bovine rumen microbial communities from tropical cattle in Woodstock, Queensland, Australia - Gonzalo_02 (v2) (version 2) | ecosystem: Host-associated > Mammals > Digestive system >...
CTGTCATGGTTACTCGCTTTCGTCGTTTACGTTGCCGGTGCGGATTGCCAAGCGCCTGTCATCGCCTTCGGTAATCCAGACGAAGTATGCGTTGGCGCTGCGCAGCTCAGCCGCAGCAGCGTTGGCATTGGCTGCAGCCGTGTCAGCAAGGCCAGCCTTCTGCGTTGCAAGCGTTGCCGCGTCATTCGCTAGCCCCGCCTTCTGCGTGGCGAGGGTCGCGGCATCGTTTGCAAGCCCTGCCTTCTGATCTGCAAGCTCGGCTTTCTGGTTCGCGAGCGCCGCAGCGTCGTTGGCAAGGCCAGCCTTCTGCGTGGCGAGAGTCGCGGCATCGTCTGCCAATCCCGCTTTCTGCTCGGCAAGCTCGGCCTTCTGGTTCGCGAGCGCTGCAGCGTCGTTGGCAAGGCCAGCCTTCTGCGTTGCAAGCGTTGCAGCGTCGTTGGCAAGGCCAGCCTTCTGCGTTGCAAGCGTTGCAGCGTCATCGGCAAGCCCAGCCTTCTGCGTGGCGAGAGTCGCGGCATCGTCGGCAAGCCCTGCCTTCTGGTTTGCCAAGGCAGCAGCATCGTTCGCCAGCCCCGTAGCCGCCTCCGCCGCAGCGATTGCCGGTTCGGTGCGCGGCACGGTGTAGCTATGATCGCCCCGCGCATCGGTGATCGTGACGGTGTAGGCGGTTTCCGTCTCGGTAATTGTCACGACAGGAGAAAACGGGCTCCCGATGTACGCGGGAAGAAACTCAAGCTCGAGCGCCTTTTCGAGCACGTAAGGCGGGAGGTCGTCAAGGATGCTAAGAATCTCCTGGCTCTCAGTCTCATCGTTAGGCATGCGTCAGCACCTCCCTCAATGAATTCGGGTCGAAGTAAGTCGTTTTCTGCAAAGTCGCGGCACGATAGTTCATCCAGTCGATGATGTTGACCTGTACACTCACGACCCCCGGCTTGAAGCCAGCCGTTTCAAGCTGCGTCATATCGAACAGCACAAGCGAAACGTCCTTGTCTGTGTCGCACGTCATGTGATACGGCTCGAGTGTGAGCACATGGCCGTTCTGCGCGAATGTGCCGTATACCTCGCACTGGTTTTCCTCGAGCAGGCCAGTGTTGAGCAAAATCGGCTGCGTTGGCGTTGTCCAGTTGATCATGGCCAACCACCTACGAAAGCTTGTGCTCGCGAATGTAATCGCGTATTGCCTCGACGTGCGCTCTGAGCGTGTTTTCGGTCACAAAGAAACTTTCCTTTGTGTTGGCGTCGATAACGTCACCCGTGTCGGCGTCGATCGTGTCGTAGGTGTAACTGATACGGTCGCCGCCATTCACGTTGAGCGCCATGAAGCTCGAAAGCTGTTTGATATTTGCCATTTGATAGCCTTTCTAGGCGGCATACGCCTGCTCGATTTCGGTCACATAGTCGATGTAGCCGTACACGTTCTCGTCAATCTCGATGCCGTGCATGTCGGCGGGGTCGAGATCGGGCTGCTCCATGCGGAGCGCTTCATAGTCGCGCTGCCTGCACTTCATTTCCCAATCGAACTTGAGCCCTGGCGTGCCGGCTACGACGAAGTGAGTTGGTGATTTCGACTCGACCCACAAGTCACCTTGTCCGCATTTCTGCAGGAAGACCTGATAAGACAGGTCTGCGCGTGCCGTTTCCGAGAAGATATCGTCTATCTCGACGTAACAGAAGCCGTCATCGCCGATTGTGCCGCTTCCGATATCGCCAAACATCGGTGATGGTGTCTCGTAGGCGTATAGCAGGCGTTCGCTATAGTGCGGAGTATCGACCAGTCGCGGCTTTGTGCCAGAAACGGACAGATTGCCGTAGACTTGCAGATTTGCCGTCAAGCTTGTGCTGTAGCCAATTATCAACGCGCTAGATGTGAACTTGTACTTGTTGTAAGTGTTGTTTGAAAACTGCACGTCAACTTCGCTGCTTGACCCAACGTACAGCTTGACAGGGCTTCCCGAGACTTGCGCCGTTCCATCGCTCTTTGCAGCTATTGACGCATTTGTTGAATCATAACCGCCGCTTCCGCGCGTATTTGAGGACATTACCGCGTTGGTCCCGAGACTCAGCCATGAAGAAGTCGTGCCATTGTAAAGCCCTATGACGTGCAGCGGTCGATTGCATGCGATTGCTGACCAGTAGCTGCTAGACGTGTATCTACTCGGAAGCAGCAGAATTTCGCTGTATTCTGTAGTTTCGGCGTCATTGTATAAGCCTACTAGCAAGCCTTGACAATAGTTCGTGCTACTCGCCGTAGAGCCTGTTAGCCTGTAGTAGTCGTTAAATTCGGCAACTGTAACAACGCCGTTCTTCGTTATCGCCTTAACGTAAGTTGTCGAGCCTTCGGCTATCGTATGACGGCTTTTTAGCGTCAGCTCGCCCGTGATGCGCATTTCGTTGCTGTCGAGATTCCAGTAGTTATCGCCAGCGACGTTTCCGATGTAGCCAGATGTGATCGCGGCTGCATAGACGATATCAGCAACCAGCAAGCCGCTCTGGATGACCGTGCGCCATTCCCACTCTCCCTGGGCCGTCTTGGTGTTTGCGATGCGTATGTTGCCGCCCTTGATTTCGACCACCTGAGATGCTTCCGCACCAACTAGCGGGTCAGAAACCGCCGTATCATACGTTCTCAGGCCTTGCCCCTGGGTGATGTAGACATAACCACCAGTCGCGTTGATTTCGGCGTTTATACGGCCCAGTAGCTCGTCAATGTAGGCGGCGGTTGCAAGATACTGCTGCATGTTGGTCGCGGCTGCATATGCCGCCTCAGCATTCGCGAACTTGGCCGCTAGCGTATCGGTTGCCTGCCCAATCGTGAGCGATACGTCGCGCTCGTTCAACTCGTCAACCGTCTGCGCTATGACGCGCCCGGAAACGCGCAAACCCCCGTTGAAGTATCGGTCAACCACGTCGACGGCATCGCCTAGCGAAACGCCGCTCACGTCAACGCCTTCCGCACCAGCCTGTATCACGTCCATTTCATACGTGACCTTCGGCGTGCAGTAGCCAGCCAGGACGCTGTTGCCCCACGCGAGCAGGTCGGCGGGAGTCTCGCAATCTGAGTTTTCCACAATCAGCGTGGGATAAATGTACCCGCTCGACCCATTAGGAAGCTTCGCAACGTCAACCATGGGAGCGTACTCAATCCAGTCCGGTTGAGTCGGATCATCGTCGTTGATGCGAATCTTACGCCCGTACCCGCCGCCGTCCGTCTGCGCACCCTTGCCACGCGGCGAGATACGGCAGAAGAACGGCGTATCGGGAAACGTGCGCTTGATGCTCATCAGGTCAGAGCCGAAGTCGAAGCGACGGAGCGCCGTCTGGTTGCCCTGCATGTCGTAGTAGTCAACCGCACGGCTCACAACGCCCGTGCTCGAAACAGAGATCGTGGTTGATAGCTCGCCGCCCCAGTTCTGAACGAGCACGGCGAGTGCTTTCCATGCGGTCATGTCGTACATTGACGCGCCGCCCGTGGTCATGTTGGTGACGGTGCCTACCGTCCATCTACTCTGCGTAGACAACGCAGCCTGCAGCGCAAGCCCAGCGGTCGTGCCGCCCTGCGTCCCAGGCATCACCGACACCAAAACGGCCTCTAGGTCTGCCTGTAGCGACCAGACGCAATAGTACGAGCCGACAACCCGCTTACCTGATGCGTGTTCGGCATCAACGCCAGCAACAACGTACTCGTGCCAGTAGCCGCGCCCATCCTCGTACAGGATACGCTCGTACTTATTCAGCACCTGCAGAGTCGTTATAACAAGCGAGTGCTCCCCGTTGATTTCCTCACGTTTGATGAGCGACATGATATCGTTCTCGGAGATTTCACCGATTACCCCGCCGAGGTGGTCGTAGCGTATGAACCTGCGCATTACATCCACCTCTCGCGATACTTGACCGTTGCAGCGCCTGTGCCGTAGTCCATGACGAGCGTGTGCGAACCAGGCGTTAGCTCAAGCCAGTCGCTGTCGAGCGTGATCATGGAAACAGAGCTCGCGACCGTGCAGGTTTTCTTGTCACAGTCGATTGCGACCGCACGGGAGCTGTTGCTTCCCGTGGGAACATGCACGTAATCTCCGCTGTCGAGCTGTAGACCCCAGACGAGCGCAGTGGAGTTACGAACCGCGCTCGACGCAGTGATTGCCGGCTTTGTCGGATACGTGCCGTCGACGGTGAACGTCAGCGAGCCGCCAGAAGGCACCGTCAGCGTCTTCTCGATGCCGTAGGCAACAGGGTCAACGAGGATGAACGTCAGCTCGGCGCCATCTCCATCCATGTACTTCTCGATGTCGAAAGAGCCGTCAGGCACTGCAAGCCAGTACCAATTCGGCGTTTCAGGCAGTACGAGCTGCTTCGGCTCGTCTACGTTCAGCCAGCCGCCAAGCTTTGAAAAGGCTTCGCGCCGCAGCGTCGCAGTGCTCGCCGTCGTGGTGATGCCGAAGCTTATCGTTGACGCATCGAAACCCAGGCCGACGAAGACGCTGCCGTTGCCGGCGCTGCGCTCTCGCAGGTCTGGCCTCGCCTTGACGATGCTGCGCTTGGGTTCTCCGCAGACGAAATCGGTTGTCAGGTCATGCCCGTTGAACGTCAATGTCATGCCAAAGCCCCCGCATTCTGCCTGTCAATCAGACGGTTCAGCTCGTCAGCGACGCGCCTGATATCGTTTTCCTCGCGTATGACGAACGTGCAATCATGGATATCAACGCCGCCTGCGCCCTTCGGCATGTGCTCCGCGATTCCCTTGGCGTACATGTCGAAGTACGGATCGTAAGAAGGCCAGTAGAGCTCCAGGCCCTTCTCGCCATAGCCAGTGAGCGTGGGCTGGTCTGCGAAACCGCCCTTGCCCTTCCATTCGACCCAGAAGTACGGCATGGAGCCATAACCGCCGATTCCGTACGGGAACTCGCCGCCCTCGACGTGGAAGTCGGGCAGCGGGATGTGCGGTAATTCGAGCTTCACGCCGCTGACGATGCGCTCGATCGTGCCCATCACGTCCTCGATGAAGCGTTGGGCCGCGCCGAGCGGGTCTTCCAATGCGTCCTTGATGCCGCTTGCGACGCTGCCGATACCCTGTGCTATGTTGTCGATGATATCCTTGCCAGCGAGGAAGAAATCGCCGAAGAAGCTGCCGATTCCCTTCAATCCGCTGTCGATCAGCGAGTTGACCTGGTTCATGAACGGCGTCAGTCCGTTTGCGAAACCAGAAACGACTTGCAGGAAAAGCTGGAAAGCCGCCTGCTGCAATTGCGGATACCATTCGGGCATCGTCTTTATCAGCTCGCCGATGAACTTAATCAGCGCTTGAACTCCAAGTTTCGCCATGTTGCCGAAAGCCGCCATCACGCCGTCGAACAGCTTTTCACTAGCCGCTTGAATTTCTGGCTGATGTTCCTCGATGAACTGACCCGCCATCGCTATGAACTCGTCGATGTAGGGCTTCAGCTTCTCGTACAGCTCGGGAATCGCCGCGAAGATGTTCTGCGCTATCGCGAGCAGCCTGGGCGCGATGTTCCCTGCCGTGGTCACGATGCTGTCGACCAGCTCTCCTGCTCGGGTCTGCAGGTCGGCGTCGTCCTTGCCCAGCTCCGTGAGGAAGTTCTGCCAAGACGCCTTGAGCATGGCTATAGAGCCGCTTATCGTCCCTTCGGCCTCCTTGGCCGTCGTGCCGGCGATTCCCATCTGCTCCTGCATGATGTGGATGGCCTCGATGACGTCGTTGTAGTTGTCGATGTTGAACTCGACGCCGGCGATTGCGGAGGCGTCCTTCAGCAGGCGCTCCATCTCGCCCTTGGTGCCGCCGTACCCGAGCTTCAGGTTGTCGAGCATCGTGTAGTTCTGCTTCGCAAAGCCCTGGTAGGCGTTGGTGATGGCCTCCATGTCGGAGCCCATCTTGTTGGCGTTGTCGGACATGTCGCGCATGGCCATGTCGGCGTATGCCGCGGCCTTCTCGGTGTCGCCTCCGAGGCCTGCGAGCAAAGACGCGCTGAACGACGTCACGTTCTCCATGTACTCGTTGGCGGACATGCCCACGCTCTTGAAGGCCTCCTGCGCGTTGCGCTGCACGGCGCCGCTTGATTCCTTGAAGAGCGTGTCGATGCCGCCCACGAGCTGCTCGTAGTTGGCGTAGTTCTCGAACGCGCCGCCGATGACCGACGAGATGCCGTTGGCCGCGGCGTTGGCGGCCGAGAGCACCGCGCTCGAGACGATGTTGCCTATGGCCACGGCCTTCGCGGAGAGGCCCGTGCCTATCGAGTTCCCGATGTCCTGGCCGACGGAGTTGTTGAAGTTCTTGTCCGCCTTCGGGTACACCGACACGTAGGCGGAGCCGACTTCCACGTTCGACATCAGTCATCACCTCCGAAGTACCAATCCATGAAGTCGGATATCGATATCGAGCCGCGCCCGATGCGGCGCTCGTCTGGCTCCACGCCCGGGCGGACGATGCGCTTCGGGCGCTCCGTCTGCTTGGACTTGGGCTTGCCGCCGTTCGCGGTGAGCCATGCGAGCACCTCTATGCCCTCGCAGATCCGCGCGAGCAGCATCTCCGTGCGCGACCACCCGCCGAGCTGCGATAGCTCGGACACGGTCTCGGACTCGGCAGGCAGCCGCCTGAGGAAGGACAGGAGCGCCCTCTCGGGCAGCTCGCCTCCGATGTCGTCGAGCGTGTAGTGCGTGCGTGTCAAGAGGTCGTACTCGACCGCCTCGCCGTGTTCCGCTAGAGTTGCGGCGAGGCCGAGGGTTCCCCCATGTCGGGCGCGCCGATCTCCTTGCGTGCGGCCAACCAGGCGTCGAGGAGCGTCGAGAGGTCGTCGTCTCCCAGCTCGTCGTACACGTCGCCGAGGTACTTCGCGAAGAACTCGCCCACCGCGGCGAACTTGTCCTCCACCTTCCCGAGCCGCTCGAACTCCACGCGGTTGAAGGTGAGAGGTACGTGGAACGTCTCGTCGCCTGCGTTGACCGTGAGGGTCGGGCGCTTGCCCTTGAGAGTGACCTCCATGGGCTACGCTCCCGCGATGCCCGAAGAGGACGGTGCCTCCTCGACGTACACGTAGATCGACTCGCCGTTGGAGTCAGCGCCGCACGTCAGCTTTACGGGCCAGTTGATCGCGGCGCCTGCCACGAACGTGAGCGCGCCGTTGAGCACGGGCTGGGCGTTCGGGAGCACGACGCGCATCCTGGCTTCGCCGTCCTTCATGTTGAACACGTAGACCTTCGGAGCGGTCATGTGCGCGCCGATGTTGATGGTGATCTTGTTGCCGGACTGCGACACGCTCTCGCTGCCGAAGATGGCGCAGAGGGAGTCGTAGTCGGTCTGGACGAAGTTGAACGTGACCTCGCCGCTGAACTCGTCGAGCAGCGTGCGGATGGTCGACTTGGACCAGTCCTTGATGTCCACGGTGTTGAAGTTCGCCGAGAGGGTGAGGCCGTCCTCGGAGACGTAACCGCAGTACGTGCCTGCGTTCCACGCCGTCTTGGCGTCGGTCGGCGGAGTCGTGCCGATGGCGGCGTACTGCACGGCGCCTGTCGTGGACGACTGGTTGGGCGCTCCGACGAGCACCTTCTTAGCGTCAATAGCCATTTGCTGGCCTCCTAATCCATGATGTTGCAGTGGGCGGTGAACGTGAGCTGCCAGACGTAGTGGCCGTTCTCGTCGCGTCCCAGCTGGGTGATGGTCGGGTTGTCCTCGACCGCGTTGATGTGGGAGTCGGCTTCGGCGAGCGTGTGCAGCACGGCAGCGAGCGCGAGGGCCACCTGCTCGCCGTTCTCGTCGCTGTCAGTCCAGACCTGGACGGAGAAGCGCGGAGAGTCGTGCGGGTAGCTCGCGTCTCCGCCCACGCGCTGCACCACTGCGAAGTCGCCGCCTGGATCAGCCGGCGGGTAGCTGCCAGTGCGCACGCCGAGCATCGACTCGACCCACGAGATGACGGTTGCGGTAGACGACCACATGGGCGCCACCTCCTAGTCGATAGCCTTCTGCAGAGTGTTGTGTAGCCTGTTTGAGTTGACCGAGTGCATGTCGCCCGTGTAGACGATCGCGTGCGCCCGGTTCCTGCCTGGGCGCCCCGGAGAGACCTCGTAGCCGCCCGCGCCGTACATGCCGTTCGCGCGTGCCGCTATAACGTTGGCCTCGCTGGTGCAGAGTTTGCAGTAGTCGTCGGAGTTGAGCAGGCTGCGCATGCCGTTCGGGTTCGGCTTGTACTCGACGCTATCCATCGACGGCCTCCACCTCGACGGGCATGTTCCAGTCCGTCGGGCACAGCTCGGGCTGGTACGGCATCGGGTCCCCGATGACGCGGTACGTGCCCGCGTACTCGCCAGACAGCTCGACCTTCGCGCCGCGCAGCCTGCCAGCCCACGTCTTCGGGAAATGGAGCGTGAGCGCCACGCGGACGCCCTCGTGGCGCTCGGAGCCGAGCTCCTCGCACGCCCCGCGCTGCACTATGACGTTGCCGACCTCTACGGGATTCGCGTACGCCTCGGCGTCGTTGCCGAAGGCGTCTCTGGCGGTGCGGTCGCGCAGGCTCACCGACACGGCCCTACCCTTCATCCGAGGGCTCCAATCTCCCGTAGGACGGGTGGGCGAAGCCGATGCCGTTGCCGATGCCCAGCCTCGCCGCGTACCCGCTCGACTTGAGCAGCTTCCACCAGTTGTTCGTGGCGTACGGCCTCGCGTACGTGACCGTCTGGGAATAACTGCCCGCCTGAGTGGTCATCGACGACACGTCGGACGCGAGCGCCGAGTCCATCGCCCTCGCGGCCATGGACAGGCTCGCGTAGCAGAGGTTCGAGGCCTGCACATCGTCGTCAGGGTCGACCTCCACGATCTGCTCGAGGTAGCTCCCGATCTCTTCGAGGATTGACTCGGCGTAAACCTTGTCGGCCTCCGAGAACGCCGTCCTCATGCGGGCCTCGAGCTCTCCGATAGTCGCGTACGCCGTCATGCCTACTCCTTATCCTTGGCCGGTCGCTTCCGCGCCGGCAGCTTCCTCACGAAGCCCTTCTCCACGAGGCCGTTCACGCGGGCGGCTGTTCCCTCGAACGTGTCGCCCACGTGGTACGTGTTCTCGGAAGTTGCCCTATCGCCCTTCTCCAGGTCGAAGAAGGGCACGATGACCTCGGCCTTCATGGCTATGCGCCCTGGATGCCAGAGGACGACGGCGTGCCGACGTAGAAGATGAGGTCGGGCGTGACTGCCTTGGTGCCGTAGCTGTAGAACAGGCCGAAGCCGATGGCGTTGGACAGCTCGATCTGCTTCGGGCCGTAGATGGTCGGCTCCACGGGCTGCGCGATGGATTCCTCGCGCATGACGATGGCGTCGATGCCGGAGGGCATGTAGATCGAGCTGAAGACCATGACGCCGTGGTAGTAGCCGACGCCCTCGGCGGTGGCGTTGCCCTGCTCGACCTTGTCGAAGTAGGTGCGCAGCTGGCCGTACAGGGCGGGAGTGAGGACGAGTGCGATCTCGTCGCGCTCGACGCCGTCCACGAAGTCGTTCTGGACGGTCTCGACGAGCTGGATGAGCTCCTCGGCCTTGGCCTCGATGGTGACTGCGGTGAACGAGTGCGAGGTGCCGGCGGTCACGGCCTGGGCGAAGAACGCGCGCTCGAGGTCGCGGCCCATGGTCTTCTCGTTGCTCGCGGCCTTGCGCTCGATCAGGTCGGCGACGCCGTACAGCGTCACGTCCTTCTGCTCGACCTCGTTGATGAGCTCCTTGTCCGTATCGACGTTGACGGTCACGGGACGGGCCACGACCTTGTCGCCGGCGTGGTTGCCGCGAGCGGTGCCGTAGGCCTTGGACTCCGTGTTGGTGAAGCGCTTGGCCTCGTAGGAGCCTGCGCCGGGAGTGCCGGACAGCTCGGTGTTCTTCAGGCGGGAGCTGATAAGGTTCTTCTGGATGTTTGCGATGACCGCGCCGTAGCGCTCGGCCAGCTTGTCCCTGCTCGCGTTCTCGAGAAGGATTGCGAGGGAATTGGTGCGTGCCATGTTATGGCCTCCTTAGATTATCTGCGGGATTTCCATCTTGGCGGCTGGAGGCTTCGCCTCTCCGCCGTCCTGGACCGCGCCGTACTTCGGCTTGCCCTCCTGCTGGGCCTTCAGGAACTCGGCGTTCTCCTCGACGTCTCCCGCCATCCTGGCGAGAAGCTCCGCGTCGACGCCCTTCTCGGCGGCCACCTTGGCCACCTGCTCGGCCCGTGCCCGTTCCTGGCTCAGCTTCTCGAGCTCTGCCTTGTACCTGTCGCGTTCCTCGACCGCCTTCTGCAGCTCGCTCTTGGACGCTTCCTCGGCCTCGTCGAACTTGGCCGCCTTGCCCTTGAGCTCGTCGTAGTCGGCGTATTTCGCCTTCAGCCTGTTGAGACGCTCGCCGATGATGGCGTCCATCTCCGCCTGTGTGAAGGTCTTCTCCGCAGGAGCGCCCTGCGTGGCGTCGTTCTCCACCTGTTTGGTGTTCTCGGGCATTTCTGCTCCCTTCCCGGCCTTTGGCCGTCGTCATTCCGCGGTAGCCCCGCGTGGGCATGAAAAAAGCGCCCGGAGGCGCTTGGTTCATCGTCTGGAGTTTCCTTTACTTCGCCAGCTCGTATATGAAGTCGCAGACGCGCTTCGCGCTTCGCCCGTCGCACATGTCCGCGACGAGGTCCAGGCAGCCGCGCTCCGTTTCGGTCATGCCGTTCTCGGCCGCCTCGCGCATCATCGCGAGCAGCTCGGCCTCGTGGCCTTCAGCCGCAAGCCAGCGCGAGCTGTACTGCGACGGGTAGTCGAGGTACATGCCGCGGGTGGACAGGTAGGCGTCCATGTCGTCCACGGTCAGCACGCACGGCTTGCCGAGCACGTAGCCGTCGAACACCGTCGAGCTGTAGTCCGTGACGAGCACGTCGCAGTCGATGAGGTACGGGCAGATGCCCTCCACGGTCGGGACCTCGGTTATCCTGTCCACGTCCTGG
>Ga0310696_10010016_pt1 | contig 10933 bp, 7 predicted proteins | sample AusTroGonzalo_MG_4_FD_203885 | JGI IMG/M metagenome (GOLD analysis project Ga0310696, IMG submission 203885) | Bovine rumen microbial communities from tropical cattle in Woodstock, Queensland, Australia - Gonzalo_02 (v2) (version 2) | ecosystem: Host-associated > Mammals > Digestive system >...
ACTCTAAACTAAACATCACATTGCCCAGCACAGCAATCCCCCGCAGATAATCACGCCGGTGACCAGCAGGTCGATGAGACAGAACCCCATGATGTCTTTAGCATTCAATTTGGCGATGGCCAGTGCCGGTATCGCCCAGAAGGGTTGTATGAGATTGGTCCACGCGTCGCCCCAGGCGATAGCCGTGCCCGTAAGGCCGGGGTCCACGCCAAGGTTCGCGCCCGCCGCAAACATGATGGGCGCCTGGATAGCCCAGTGCCCGCCGCCAGATGGGACGAACATGTTGAGTACCGCAGCGCACAGGAATGTGAGCAACGGATAGGTTGTCGGATTGGAAATGGAAATGCACGCGTCGCTGATGACCGTGCCGAAGCAGATGCCCGAATGGCCAACACCCGTGATGATCCCCATGATGCCCGCGTAGAACGGGAATTGCAACAATATTCCCGCCGCTCCTGTGGCTGCCTTCGTAAACGCACGTACGTATGAAATCGGCGTGCCGTGCAGAATGACACCCGTGAACAGGAACAGCATAATGACCGAGTTAAGGTCCAGCGAACCGCCACGGAAGAAAAGCTTGATGACGAGATACGCTAATCCCAACGCTGCCACAACATAGGCCAATAGCCTGCTGCTCTCCAGCTTCTCCGCCGGAGTGTCGCGCCGCGCCTCAATTCCAGTGTCTTCCTCCGCCAGCAAGGCCGGATCCACGACCACAACATCTTTCTTGGGATGCATTTTCGAATTCACCAGTACCAACGCCACGATGACCAACAGGACCATCACCAGATTATGAGGATCCAGTATGGTTTGCGAAATCGGGACAGGCTGGGTTAACGTGCCATTGGTGGCTTTGGCCAGCGCATCGCCGGGCGTAGCCATGGTCAGCGGAATGGAGCCCGAAAGGCCCGCATGCCACACCACAAAGCCGCTGTACGCGGAGGCGATAAGCAGACGGTAGTCAACACCCGCCAGCTTGCGGGCGATTTCCTTAGCGAAGATTACGCCGACAATGAGTCCGAAGCCCCAGTTGAGCCAGCAGGCGATGGCCGACACAGCCGTCACCAGTGCGATGGCTGCTGTCGGGGTCTTGGGCAGGGAAGCCAGCGCGCTGATTCCCTTCTTGACCACCGGAGCTGCCGCCAGCGTGGAGCCACACACGAGCACCAAGGCCATCTGCATGGAAAACGCCAACAACCCCCATACGCCATTGCCCCAGTGCTCCACCACCTCCACCGGAGTCTGGTGACACACAGGCATCGCAATGAACGCCGCTATAAACGTCAGCAAGATGGCGAAGACAAACGGCTCGGGAAGATAACGTTGCACCAGCTTGACACAACTGGATATGAGGCGTTGAAACATTCGAACAGCAGATTTCCGTTATTGAACCAGCACCTTCTGGATGGCTTTTCCATTGCCAGTTTCTATCTGCAGGACATACAGCCCGCTCTTGATATTGGAGACATTCATCGTATGCTGATTCTCCCCTGTCACACCCTCAAAGGCATCAACCATCACTATCTTGCCTGCCATGTCCATCATTTTCACCACAATCTTGCCTTCATTCTGCAAAGAAAATTTCAGGAACAGGTTGTCAGTGGCGGGGTTCGGATAGACTGTCATATCGTCCAAGCCACTGTAGTTATTCACGCCAACCTGGGCATAGTACCGCAAGTTGAAGCCATTGCCTTGATCCCAGTTGTCGGCCACGAAATTGACGCGCATCTTGTTGAAGCTCACCATGTCAATGCCTGTAGGCGGATTATAGATGTCATAACGTTTGTACAGGGTATGCGGATTCGTAGTGGCATCATAGACATCCACAAAGTCACCATAGCCAAGGTCAAACTTCGGGAAAGAGATGGAGAATCCGGAGATGTAATTCAAAGTGATGGTCCAATTGCAATTGGTTTGCGGATGATAGTCGGAGCCTTCTTCGGATCCATCCGACAGCACTGCCGTCCATTCATGAGACGGGCCAGCATTGCCTTCACATGTCGGCGGGGTCAAAGCAGTATGATATTGTATCAGGAATCCGTAATAATCCGTGTTGGTTTCCGGGCCACTTCCATTGGATGTGAATGTGATCAGCACACTGTCTGCAGTCACGGAAATGGTTTCCAAAGGAGGGTTAGTCCCTGTAAAAGTGGCTTTCACGCCAGACTCCACGGTTGGTCCGTTATAGATGGTTACATAGTCCACATCCGGATTCAGGTCAAGGCGGTCAAAATTGAAATAGTATGCTGTCGCAGTCGGAGCTGCAACCATCCAAGAACAGTCAGGATTAGCCTGATACGGCTTGGCTGTGGGGGAACCATCCATCACATAGCCAAAAGAGGCCGTCAGTCTTTTGTGCCCCTGGCAATATTCTTTCGGAACAGCATTTGAAGGAAAAATATTCATGATGGCTTCACCAGAATTATCCCAATCCCAATGTGTATTATATCCGGAAGTAAAATTATCTATCTCATAGAAACCATCGGAAGCACCGCCCCAACCATAGTTCAGGTGGAATTTTTCTTCATTATCGTAGCCGTCCAGCACATACGCGTGACAGGATGCATTATTCTCGCAACAACCAGCATAATAGACAGGACGTTTCAGATCAATCTGATTCTTCAGGGCTGCAACATATTCCATCAACGATGCGGAATCCGTATAGCTGTTCCTATAATAGGAGGTGATGCTGGGATCATACTGGAAAACCTCCCTCAATCTGATTTTGGCCCTCTCCGTATTGGCACCAGAGCCACTGGGGTTATAATTCATTTGAAAGGCCACACCGACGTGATAGGCCAACTTGGCAATCTCATTAGCATAGCTCGTCGGTTCGTCATACATGGCTTCCCAATGATATGTATGGCGAGGAAACACAACCGTTTGAGGAGGATATCCCAAAGGGATGAAACTGATAGCACCCACGCCTGACTTCGGATAGTGGTGATAGTTCATAATCTGGGAACAGGCCAGAGCCACACAGCCATTGGGCACACGGTAATCATACCAAGGACCTGAAGCAGCATCCCAAGGGCAATAGGTGTTGTAATACTTATTCTGATTCCAGTGGGTGGTCAGCAGGTAATTGTTGACACCGCCTTTCGGCGTATTAGGCACGAACTTGTCGGCCGTATAGTGTGCCCATTGTTCGGTTGCTTTCGCGGTGGGGAGCAGCTTGGCCCCTTCCGCGCTCCGGATCTCTTTCTTGTAAAGTTCAATGCGATCACGCACCGGCGGAATCATTTCGAAATTCTGATCCAAAGAATATGCCAACACCGTAGGTACGGCCTTTGAAGCCGAAACCAAGACAAAACCCTTGTCTCCAATGTCGTAACGGTACATGTAAACCATATCCTCATCCGCGATCGTCTCCTGAAGACGGACCTCCACGGGAGCTTTGGACATTGCCACATACTTCTCCACTACAAAACGGGAAGCCACCATATCAGCCTCCGACTTGGATACGCTCTGAGCTGAAACAAAGGCGCTCATGCTTACCAGTACCACGATTATAAGAAAACAGGTAAACTTTTTCATCATTTTATAATTTTTGAGGTGCAAAGATAACATAAAAATCCTGATTCAGGCCTGACATAAGACAAAAAAAATAGGATGGCATTTCGGCCATCCTATTTGAGCATTATTAAAGATATGTCATTAGTCCTTGATACATCTCACGCTGCAACCCATGTTAGGTGACGTTTCGTCAACCTGCCACATGTAGCACTTACAGTCGGCCCAGAACACTTTGGGTTGGTTCGGATTGCTGGAGTTTACACTCCACAAGTAAGCATTACCGAGGATGTTCTCATAACGGGCGGTGTTGTCATTGTAGCAACCGCCGGGCAGCAAGCTGAAGTCGGTGCTGTTGTTGCCACCGCCGTCCAGCCAGTAGCCATGATAGCGCAAATCGGAGATGTCATATTCACCATTGTTGCCCGCAACACGCACGAAATCAAGGTCGGTCGGCATATGCCAGCCAGTAGGACAAATACCCTGGACATTGCCATCGGCATCAGGAGTCACGCCGCTGGCAGCGTCAAGTGCGGCGGTCCAGTCGTACAGATAACCGTAGATGGCTGCATTGGCGTCAGCGTTAGGATGGGTGGGAGACTCATATTTCATGATATTCTCAACCGGTCTGCCATCGCTGTACTGCGTGGTTCTCAGGTTCTCAGACATCCAGCAGTCGCAGACAAGACGCACGGAGTGGTAGGTGTAGCCGTCCATCTCCACATCAGGACACGGGTAATGATAGATGATAATAATCTGCTCGCCAGTGATCTCATGACCGCAGGTATCCCTTGCTGTCCAAACGACCACATTCTCGCCCAAGTGGAATACACTGTCAGGATAGTTGGTCGGAATATCATTGAAAATAGTATCGAGGATATTCTCGGTGATAGCCGGGTTGGTAGAAGCGAAGTGCGGAGTACCGAACTCTCTGAGGATGGTGTCGCAACCGGTCATGATACCTTGCTTGATGGTATCGATGGTAAGTTTAGAGTTGCTGTGCACGGTGCCGTCGTCAGCAATCACCAGGCTCACCGTGAAGGTTTCAGAACCTTCGGCGGTACAGTTCTTAGTGTCGGAGACAATGACCTTCACCGTGTAGGTGCTGTCGCGGTCGTCTGCGCCGGAGACCACGGTGGTGGCATCAGCGTCAACATCCACGGCGGCCTCGCTCCATGCGTAATGATAACCACCAGGGTTACCACCTTGTGCGGTCACGCTCACATCGTAGGTACCGGTACCCATCAGCGGACACGGTTTCTCAGGAACGGTAATAGCCGTAATCTCAAGCGTGTCGGGTTGTGCGATAGTGAAGGTGCCCTTAATGGTATCCTTACCCAGCACATCCGTCAGCTGCACATTATACTGACCCGGTTTGAGGTTTTCGAAAATGTAAGTTCTGTCTGTCAGGTTCTTCACGGTATCGTTCTCTGTGAGGGCAGCACCGGAAAGCACCAACTGGAACGGAGCGTCACCGCCGATGATCTTCACGGTGTCGGTACCGTTGTTCTCACCGTAGCAAACCACGTCGGTCGAATCCATGGTCATATCCAGATTCAGACGCCAAACAGCGTACATGGTAGCAGTGGCATTAGCGCTGTAGGTACCACCAAGTTCGTAATTATCGCCAGACTCATTAGCAGCGGTGTTCCAGCGATAAAGGGTGCTGTCGGTCTTGCTGAAGTCAGTACCATCGGAAAGGGTAATGTCAACATCGGGATACTTGAGTTGAGGAACGATGAAACCTGTACCGCCATTGTTGTCATAGAAAACGTTGTAACCCTGTTTCCAGATTGCATACAGAACAGTATCTTTATCAATGGTGATGTTGTTTCCTGGCGTAAAACTGACACCAGTGCTATCAGGTTGGGTGTTCCAAATTGCAAATGCGTAACCATCAGTTCTGTTGAATGCACAAACGGCCACTTCAAATGTACGTTCGACATCGGGAGCACTTTGTCTCACAATGATGGTATCCATTGTACCCGTAGCCTCTGTTGCATTCTTATCATAATAGAAGGTATAGCCTCTTTCCACTATCCAGCGTTCAGGGCTGTCGCTGTATTTGAAAACGAAATAATCGGGAGCGCACCAGCTTGCCACTGTAGCAGAATCCGCGTCGAAGATACCGCCGGTGAAGCTGAATACTGCAGTACTTGCCGCTACCGTTTCTTTGGAAATCATACCATTATATTCGCCACTTTCAACATTGATGGTACCGGTTGGATTGTAAGAACCGTTTTTACCCAAAACAAGGGCTTTGTATGCTGTAAAATCATTGTCGGTTAAGGTTATCGTAGCAGATGAGGTTCCCACCATACGGACTGCATAACCATCGTCATCATTCACACCGGTATATGTATTGTTTGAGAAATTGTGCGCACCGCCACCGCCACTGACATTCGCAAAACTACCACAGGTGTTACCCAAATCACAATTGTCAATATTAGAACCCGTCACCCCAGTAAACTGAGCCAAGCTGTGCAGATTTTCGCCAGTACAATTGGTCAAGGAAATGTTATAGCCACTTGCGTTTGAATTCACTTTAAATGCAACCACATCGAGGTCACTTGATGTAGAAGTACTGGTAAAAGTACAATTATCCACCGTAATATTGTGTGCATAATTGTATTTGTTATTGTAATAGTACCATCCGGATGCTTTCATGCTCGGCAGCTGAATAAATGCATCCAAACTATCGGTACCTGCATTATTCTTGCAGAAATTAGAACGATCACCATAAAACGCGACATTCTGAATTGTCAATGTTTCGGTACCGGAAGCTCTGCCGTCGCCGTCAATGATAATCTGGCCTGTAATCGTGTCGTTATTGCCCTCAATGGTAAGATTCAATCCTGCCTTTTGGTGAACAATGGCCACTTCTGTAATATTCGTCAACAACTCAATCGTCACGTCGCCCGTTCTGGTATAGGCAGTGTCCAAAGCCATTTGAAGCGTGGGGAAGGTTTGGGTGCCGATCTTGGCCACCTCAACTGCATAAACTGTACACCAGCCCGTTGAGGGATCATTGTCAACGGCTGTATAATACGGGGCTTCGCAATATTGTGAAATAGTCGCCGCAGTCTGATGAAAAGTACCGCCCGTGATATGAATTTTATTGTATGTTGTATTTTGATTATCCAATGAATCGTATGTACCACTACTAATATAATAGTTGGTTTCTTTATTATTTTTTAAGACAATACCTTCTGTGGGTGCCGAAAAAGTATTATTTGAAAGCAACACAGTCTTGGTATCACCATTCTGAACTCTCAAAGCATAGCCATCGGCAGAAGAAATATTTGAGTTTCTGATTACACATATAGAATTGGCCTCACCTCCTGTCAGATTGATTCCATTGTGTGTGTTTGTAACATAAGTGCAGTTGTTGACGATAACAGCAGTATCAGTTGTGGTTTTTCCTGTATTTAACTGCAAGAAACTATGTCCGCCACTTGCCGTTACATTATCCAATAAAAGATTGTATATTTTTGAATTACCGGATGCTGCTTTTACGGCAACAACTGATGTGCCTGATGAAACTGTAGGCATGTCAATGGTACAATTCTGCACAGTAACATTCTTAACGTAATTATTAAAAATAGCAATATTAATGCCATGTGTTTGCCACCAACTGGTTGCGCTGGTAGGTTTCCAAAAATCATTTGCACTATTATTACACAAAGGCACACACACAACTGCATCGGTTCCTGCTTGTAGCGTATATCCACTTAGATCTAATGAAAAATTGAGATTTTCAATCGTCGTGCCAGTATTACTAATACCATTAACATTGGTAAGAATAATCTGCCCATTAACGGTTTTGTTGTTACCTGCAATAGTAAGAACCTGACCGGCTTTCTGGCGAACGACACCAAAGCCTGTGAAATCAGCAAGAATATCAATGGTCACATCACCAGTTGCAGCATATGCTGCATCCAATGCATCTTGCAAAGTAGCGTATTGCGTGCCACTGATTTCAGCCACATTTTGCGCCTGGAGGTTTGTGACACTCAGGAACGTGCATAGCAGGACAGTCATTGCCCAACCTGCCATCCGCAAAAATAAGTTTCTATTGCGGGAAAAAAGTTCTAATTTTCTCATAATTTTATGTGTTTTTGTTAATAATTATTATCTGTACTATATTTTTTATATATATCTAACTTGCTGTAGAATAGATAATTAACAGTATTTGAATCTGCGAACGACCTATTATACATCAAATGGCAAAAATAACAAATATTTCTTAACTCAACACTTTCAAATTAAAAAAAATCAACCCGACATTGTTCATTGTTTCACCACACTCGTCACCTCGCCCTCAAACACTTGCGTACGAAGTTCGTCTCCGGGCTTGAGATCTGCCGCGTGAGTAACCACCTTGCCGTTCAGCCGCGTGATGCTGAACCCGCGTTTGAGGATATTGCCTGGGTGCAGCAGGCGCACTTTCTCCTCCATCACCCCTACCTTGCCCTGCTGCTCGGTCAGGCGCACGACGGGCAACATGCGGACAGCCTCTGCCACCCGCAACAATTTGGACTGCTCGTCCACTAACAAGCGCCTGGACACTTCCGCAATCCTGTCCTGGCACGCCTGCACACTCTCGTCAAAAGTCTGGAAATAGCCAATGAGCGCAAAGGCCACATCCGTCGGGGTGATATTGTAGGTGTGCGCCACCATGTCCGTGACACTGAGATTGGTGGAATGCCCTATGCCTGTGAGCACCGGCAGCGGGAAAGTGGCCACCCGGTGCGCCATCTCGTACTCATCGTAGCAACTGAGCCCCACATCGCCTCCGCCGCCACGCACAATCACCACACAATCGAACTCCTGTTGCCTCACCTCAATCTCCGCCAAGCGGCCCGTGATGCCCGCAATGGCCTTGTCGCCCTGCAATATGGACGGAAACAGCTCCGTCACAAAACGGTAGCCGTAACGGTTACCGTTCAGCGTGGTGATGAAATCGCTGTACCCCTTGCTCGTCTCCACCGAGATGACCGCGATGCGCTTGGGCAACAAGGGCATCTGCAGATTCTTGTTCCGCGTGAACACGCCCTCTTTCTTCAAACGCTCAATCACCGCGTTGCGGTTCTTCACCATCTCGCCTAACGTGTATGTGGGCTCAATGTCCTCAATGTGCAAGGCCAGCCCGTGCTTCGGACTGAACTCGATGCGGGCCAGGCATAAGATGCTGATGTTTTCCTTCAGCGGATTGCCGGTAATCTGGACAAAACGGTCGTTGATGCGCTGGTAGTTGGCCGCCCAAATGATAGCCCGCATCTCGGCCTTGATCGAATTCCCCTCTTTCTCGACCAATTCGGGATAGCAATGCCCGCTGTGAGGGTAGAAATTGAGTTTCAGTATCTCCGCCTTGATGAAATAGGGCTGCGGATAGGTGCGCTCCACCACCTTGTGCAGGCTGAACGCAATCTCAGAAAGCGTATAAACCGGATGGTCGTGGAAAGTCTCGCGTTTGTTCTCCATCGTAAAGGTGCCTAATGTGTAGTCAATAATGATTCTGAAATTTCAAAATCTAAAACATGCAAAATTTGACCATAAAAACTATATCATCGCCCTACTTAACTCAGTTGCAAACTGCTGGACTGATTTTTTTATCCGTTCTCCTGTGCGAGATGAAGGATGCCGCGTCCCACACACATATTGCGACAACTGAGCCTTATTTATTCCCGTCATACGTGAAAGACCTGATAGAGTAAGCAAACCTTTATAATGCTGCAAGAAAGCTGAAGTGTCGTAAACGAATTCAAACTCCATTTCAACATTCTCTCCTGTGCGTTGCAGATGATCTTGCCTCATCGCTTCAAACAGATTCAGAAAATCCGCCCTCGCCGCATCTGCAGTTCGTCCCTCGCCAAAACAACCGAACGGAAGTTCTTCTTCACAGTAAACCGTGTAGAAGCCATTCTTATTACATTCTATACGCGCTTTTACCACTTGATTGTTCATATTCCTTTTCTTTAATGATTACTCCAAACCCGAATCTCTCCCGTACAAATACACCCTATCTTTCGGAGTTTTTTCTCCAATTCATTATATCTCATGGTTTCTGAAATTAATGCGGCAAAAATAATGATTTTTTTTTGAATAGCATTTTTATTATACAAAAAAAGGAGAGAAACCTTCCATTCCTCTCCTTTTTGTCGGATTGACCGATGCTATTTCTGTTTCAGGATATCGCGGATCTCGGTGAGGAGCACTTCTTCCTTGGTTGGTTCGGGAGCCGGAGCCGGAGCTTCTTCCTCCTCTTTCTTGCGGAGGTTGGAGAGCTTGTTAATACCTTTGATCAACAGGAAGATACACAACGCAACGATCAGGAAATCGATGGTCACCTGGATGAAATTACCATAGTTCCAGGTTACGGGATCCATACCTTCTTTAGCGGGAAATTTCAAACTCAGCTTGGTAAAGTCCGTACCGCCCAGCAGATAACCGATCGGCGGCATGAGGATATCGTTCACTAATGAGGATATGATCTTGCCGAAAGCACCGCCGATGATCACACCGACAGCCATGTCCATCACATTGCCTCTCATGGCAAAGTCTTTAAACTCTTGGAAAAACTTTTTCATAATTGCAGAAGATTTGGTTAATAATGTAATGAAAACGCAAAAGTACAAAAAAAGAACTATCTTTGCACGCAATTAGATTTTTCTATGAAATTATCCAGTAATACAGAAACCGTGGCCGCTGCGCCGGAGAAGATATTCAATCTGCTCGTCAGTTTCGCGCACGCGGACCACACTCCCGCCATCCCGCAGGTGAGCGATTGGACCAACCTGGAAGACGGGTTCCAGTTTACCATTGCCGGCATGATCACCTGCACCATGCGCCTCGCCGACCAGCATCCGTTCTCACGGGTAGAGTATCAGGTGAGCACCGACAAGGGCATTTCCGCAACTGCGGCATTTCTCATAGAGGAGGCCGGCGATTGCAGCCAACTCCGTATCGAGGCTGATGCCGATGCTCCCATTTTCATGCAGGCCATGATTAAAAATCCGCTGGAACAAGCTATGAACAAAGGACTTGCCAAACTCAAGGAGATGGCAGAAAAGATGTGATATGGAAGATTTTATCATCAGAACCGAAGGGTTAACAAAAAAATACAAAAACCGGACTGTCGTCAATGATGTCTCCGTCAATTTCCACCAAGGGGAGATCGTGGGATTGTTAGGTCCCAACGGAGCGGGCAAAACCACCTCTTTTTACATGATTGTAGGGCTTATCAAACCTTTTGCAGGCAAGATATTCCTCAATGATCAGGACATTACCGGACTTCCCATGTACAAGCGCGCGCAGATGGGCATCGCCTACCTGCCGCAGGAAGCTTCCGTATTCCGCCATCTCACCGTGGAGGATAACATCATGGCCATTCTGCAGTTCAGCGGCAAGAGCAAAGAGG